>OBWG01001303.1_pt1 | contig 11102 bp, 8 predicted proteins | sample 1495221 | NCBI WGS metagenome assembly OBWG01 (sample SAMEA2580053, study PRJEB22360) | human gut metagenome | reverse complement strand
AGCACTATAAAGCATATTCAAAAAAGCCCTTGAGACATACTATCAAGAGATGAGTAAAAAAGTGGGCTACAAACAAGCTCCAATTCTCCAAGAATTCAATTATTGCAAGAGAAATCAAAGCCTTTATGCCTATTTTTGAGTGTTTTTCGTGCTTTTGTTTTTTTAAAGAATTCTCGTCGCTGCTTATGATGGTCAATTTTTGTAAAAATGTATATATTTTGGTTTATCACAGAAAAATTTTTGATTGATTGCCACTGTGTTCGCTACCCCAAATGATAACTTTTTTGATAACAGTTCGCCGTGCCCCTGGATAGTTCTCTCTTTCTGGGATATGTTGTGTTGCTGCAAAGGAGGTACATCATCATGGCAAAACGCAGGCCATCCGGCGACGGCATGGTACGAAAAAAGGAAGACGGCAGCTGGGAGGGCCGGGTGGTCATCGGCTACGATGAAAAGAACCTTCTCAAGACCAAGAATGTCTTGGCCAAGACAAAGAGCGAATGCGTAGAGAAGCTGAAGCAGTTGCAGGAGCAGTACGCTCCACCCAAGTCAGACAAGATTAAGCTCGAAATGCCCTTCGGAGAGTGGATGGACTTCTGGTATCAGAACTACTGTAAGCCGAAGCTTCGACCCACCACCCGTTCGGGCTATGAGGGCAGGATCTATCGGCACATTATCTCGGAACTGGGAAACATCCCTCTGGATCAGCTGACACAGAATGACCTGCAGCAGTTCTACGCCCGACTGAAAAAGAGCGGACGGCTCCTCCACGCGGAACACTACGGCAAGGGGCTGTCCGACCGCATGGTGCGGGCCTGCCACATGAACTGCCGGTCCGCTTTGGAGAAGGCAGTGCAGGAGGGGCTGATCCGCATGAACCCCGCCGTCGGATGCAAGCTGCCGCCCAAGAAAGCACGGGAGATGCAGGTGCTGACCCGTGAGGAGATCCAGCGGTTTCTGATCCACGCAAAGGCGGAGGGGTACTTCGAGCTGTTCCTGCTGGAACTGACCACCGGCCTGCGGCGGGGAGAACTGCTGGCCCTGCAATGGGATGACCTGAATCTGGAGACCGGAGAACTACAAGTCACCAAGCAGGTCTACCGGACAAAGGAGGATGGGCTCCTGATTTCCAAGCCCAAAACGAAATCCTCCATCCGCACGGTCAGCCTGCCTCCGACGCTTCTGAACATTCTGAAAGAGTACAAGGAGAGCGTAAACTCCCGGTGGATGTTCCCCGCGCCGGTGAAGGAGGACTCGCCTCTGGACCCGGCCTACATCAGAACGCGGCTACACCTCATCCTGGAACACGCCCAGTGTAAGCAAATTCGTTTCCATGATTTACGGCATACCTTTGCCACCATCGCTCTTGGAAACGGGATGGATGTGAAGACCCTCTCTGCCATGCTGGGCCATGTTTCGGCGGCCACCACGCTGGACATCTACACCCACATCACCGGCGACATGCTCAGCGAAGCCGCCGCCAAGATCGACCGGGGCCTGGGCAATGAGGTGTCGGAGAACACTTCGGAGTCAGCGCAAAACCCCCTTGCCGACTTCCAGCCAGTCATGCGGCGCATCAGAAAGCCCGGCACCGGCTGCATCAACGAGCTCAACGATCACCTCTTCGAAGGCCGCTACTCCCCCACCTGGCCAGATGGCACCAAGCATTCCAAATGCGTCTACGCCCACACCCGCGAGGAGTGCGAGGAAAAGCTGAAGGTACTGATCCAGCAGATGAACGCGGAACGAAAGGTCATCCTGGACCGGATGCATGGGATCATCTCGCCGGATAAGCTCACCAAGAAGCAGCGGCAGATCTGGGAGTACCTACGGCTCCACCCGGATGAGACAAATTACAGTATCATTGCCAGGGGTGCAAAGGTGACCCGGCACACCGTGGCCAAGCACTACGGGATGGTGCGGGAAATGCTGGGGTTCCAGTAGGGAAACAATCCTGGCATCCGGCAGGCGGAATGTCCCCATTGAAAAATTCCTCTGCCACCAGAAATGGCAACAGCGTATTTTCCTTGTTTATTCGTACCGAATAGAATGTAATATTTTCGAGGTGATGTGTTGTGGAGAAGTGCACTGCAAAAGTGAATATCAGTGCTGCGGGCGGAACTGCGGCAAAAGGATCCCGAACCTGCAAGGTCACGCTGCCTACTACCTGGCTGGAGTCCATGGGCATCAGCGAATCCCATCGGGAGCTGGAACTCTCCTTCGACGGGGAGCAGATCACCCTTTCCCGCCCGGATGCCGTCTCTGACGCGGGACACGACGTCCGCACCTTCCGCTTCTATGATGGCCAGCGGCTCTGCACCACTATCCGTGCGGACTTCACGGCAAGAACCGTGTCCGTGGAAAATTATGTGGCCGACCCGGTGAAAACGGCGTTCGGCAACAATCCCCACCCCACCTGGGCCGACTTCCAGGCTTTCCTGGAAGAGCGCTGCATTCCTCGTCAGCGGGCCGGTCTGCGGGAGTATCTGGAGGCCATCGGCGTGGCGGAATATGACCCTCTGCAGATTATCCAGAAAACTAAGGGCCGTATGGCTGAGGATCAGCAGTGGCTGGAGGTGCTGCCATGAGTATCTCTCTGGTATCAAATCAGAAAATTGCTGAGACATCCTCCAAGGGAAATCAGGAAAAATGGTACGACGCTGTCACTGTCTGCAGCGGAGATCCAGGGGGATTCTCTCTCCTGCCCTGGGATTCTATCTGGCTAAAAAATGCTGGGGACCATCACCGACTGGGTTACAGCGTGCATTTTGCGATGGCGGAGGGCAAAGTAAGAAGTCAGAATTGCTTTTCGTATTGTATACATAGCAACGCATAGTGCAGTTCCAGAATGATCCAGAGTCGGCTGGCACCAGCAAACGCGCTTTCACCACCTGCGCTATCAAGACATCTCCCGTGGAAGAAATTGGAGCAAAATAGGCGAAACCGTTTTAATGTTTAGCATAGTTATTAATTAAATAGTGACGTTCTCTTTTTATTACTCCGTTAAAAAATCCAGGCAATTCTGCAAGAACGCAATCTATTGTAATCTGTCCCAATGTTTTCAGTCCAGTAATGTCACTAATCTGAGTTAAACTTCTTTGTTTCATAGCATGCCTAAAAATATCTTCAAAAAAAGCATTTACTGAAGATATTGCTTTATCTTCAAGCATTGCATCTAAATGAAATCTTAACACATTTGAATAATCTAGTTTTCCATTTGAATATTCTATAAGCAACAACTCACTTTCCCCAGAATATTCCCATCTAGAATGCTTCTCAAGAGCATCAATAAACTCTACGTATTTTAGGTTGCTGAATGACCATTGAGTACCATTAATCATAGCAACGTCTTTTTCATCTGGATAAGCACCATACCAATAAGCACCGTACCCAGGCAAATAAAAATTAATGCTCCGTCCCGAACGATGATGGTAATAAGGCAGTGCATCAATAATATCTCTTCCTGCGTTAGATGTTGGCCTAGATAACAAAATTCCGATCGTATCCCTCTCTGTTTTATTCTCTCTTATATTTTCTAGCATGGAACTGTAGGTAATTGCTTCCAGCATTATTTAACCCTCCCAAAATAATTGTCGTACAATAGTTCTTTTAAAATTACACAACAAATGAATTATCGCTTTTAGCTGTAAAGAAACTGTCACATAGGACAAGCCCGAACCAGAGTAGACTAACCCAACGGAAAAAACCTTGACCCTCCTCGCCCGACAAGAATGCTTGTGAAACGACTTCGCTCGAGAATAGAGTATAAAAATATATCGACAGGGCTACAGCTCTGTCGATATATTTATTTTTCAATAGGGTGTGTTTGAGCAATTATCGAATCAATTGCGTCGAGCATAGGAATAAACCGTGAAAAATCAATTTGCTTGTAATTTTCCAAAATGTACTGAGAGAAGATTTCTTTGCCAAAGAATTTGTTGTTATCAAAGGGATCTTTACGGCAAAATGTTTTTCCGTCCAAATTAATCTTTTGTACTTCCTCGGCAAAGAGATCTTCTATTTCACATTCATCTTTGCTGTCTACAAGTGGGTTTGTAACGACATACAACTTACTGTCCGGAATTAGGTGCAGCTGCAGATGTGATTTGAGTTCGGTCTTCTGATCTTCGGTGGCATGTACTTCCTCAGCCAAAAACTGTTTCAATGGCTTTTTGTGTTCAAGCTCGTTATCATACAGAAGAATGACAGGATTATGCTGTTCACAACCGCTTAGTTGCCGAAAGTATTTCAGATACTCAGGAACACGGTTTTTTCCAACATGATAGCGATATAAAAATTTCATGGCATCTGCACCGTCTAGGCTAATACCAAAGAAGTATTTCCACCTTTTTGTTCGCCTAAAGAATGAGAAATTATAAGTAAAATTACCATCAGCATCTATTTGTACAAGTCGTGGATAGTGGGCATAGAGACTTTTCAGTGCAGCCTTTATATACCGAATATCAGTTTTCCCTTCTGTTACAATGAGAGGTTTATCATTAGCAAAAAGATATTTATAAAAAATAAACGCCTGAAACTGCCTCTCACGACCATTGAGATGAAAAACGTCATGCTTAATTTCCTGTGGATCAAGGGCATTATTATAATGATCCAGATGGTCAATAAAGGAAAAGCGCCCTTCGAGTTGCTTGATTGTTCCTGGCACGCCATCGATAAGGTATCCACCTGTAGAGTAGAGCTGATGTGCCATCGCTCTGGTTTTACGTACATAGGCGTGATTAACATTTAGCTTCTTGTTCACAATCAGGCCCGTGACTTCTTGGCGTGAATCTTTAAATTGAAGCCGGGTTTTCTTTTCGTTGATAGAGAAACCAGCTCTTTTTATTGCAGCAATGGCTTCTGCTAAGAATTTCTCCTGATTATCAACAAAGTGTCTGTCGTTGGTAGAGAAAGTTAAGTCATCAGCATATCTGGTATAGTCCAGTTTATATTTCTTGGCAACTCTTAACAGATAGCTATCCATGGCCTGGCAGATCAAATTTGTAATGATTGGGGAACTGGGCGCGCCTTGTGGCAAGCGCCCTTGATAACATGTCAATTGCGCGAGAATAACAGAAACATCGTATGGGAGTTTGAAGTTGTTATTCTTCTCAAAATAGCCTTGAACACGGCCAAAATGGAAGCTATCAAAAAAGTTTTCTAAATCCAAATTAAGGACAAAACGCTTGTTTCGATGAATTTTTGCATTAGTAATAATGCTTTTCTCTTTCTCAAAAGCATGAGAAATATTGGGTTTTATTCCCTTTTCTTCCCAAACACTTTTCTGATAGCTCCACAACATATTTGCGAGTTTTACTTGTAGAGCCTTCAGTTCACCGGAAGGGGCACAAATAGTGCGGGATTCACCGTTGCGTTTTGGAATTTCAAAAGTAGTATAATAACTATCCGGCTTTTTACCATAAAGAATATGTGTTAGCTTACTATGAGGAATACCTAAATAATCTGCCAACTCATTTCTTGATTGGATATCGCAAAATTTTTTCATAAGGTACCTCCCAAAAGGGAGAGCGTGTGGCAACTCATTGTGCGGACGGATTCGTCAACATGATGAACACGGGTAACATCATGGCAGGAAAGGGCAATACGCTAAAGCACCGCCCAGTTTAGTCAACACTTGCGAAACACAAGTACAAAATCTTGCCACACGCTCGTTACAGACATTCAGCCTGCACACATATTATACTTTGGTTCGATTATTTTTTCAATTCAAACATCTGCGCAGATATGGTTGAACGCATATTTGTGAATAAAGTCCTAATATACCACTTCGAATAACCGATGAATAGCAATCTCCAAAACCAGGAAAATCAAACGTAAATCACAGAAAATCGGCCCCAAAAGCCGTTTTCGCTGTAAATGTGGTTAGAGTGTAATTATAGAACTTGGAAAAATCTGCTCATATCAACCGTCTTCCATAACTTACAACTTCTAAATAAGAAATACTGTATTTTTGTTTTGGGTGTAACTATTGGATTTCGTGTCAAGAGAATTTCTCTGACCTCTCACAAATACAGGCATAGCAAAAGGCCGTCGATAAAAATCGACGGCCTTTTCAGTTAGAACATCGCAACACTATAGCTGCTATCTGCTGATTCACATTAAATAATCGCAGCCAATTACAGTAAGGGTGAGATGAAAGATAAGCTCGGTGACTAAAATAGGTTTTTTTATATTTTTCCATCAAGATAACTTGACGCTAAAGGATATCAACGATATCTTCCACCTTCAGCTGACCGCTTATGGTATCTGAATAATATGAGCACAAGTTACGCAGGTATAATAAAGCACTATGTTCCATACCGTCGTCTGGCGCATCTTCTAAGATAAAATCATTGTCCTTGATTTCACTTATTAATAATGTCAGTATGGTCATCAAAGTTATCCGGGTCGCTGTATGAATTAATTCAACATTGGAGCTTTGCTCTCCGCTATATTCTTCCGGTTCAGGAAACTGCATCTGTCCATGGACAAAGTCGTTCCTGATTTTTGATACTACATATACTCCAATGCCTGATATATCCACATACTCTTTGTGCGAGAACCTTGTTTGCGTCTCCATCTTTAGGTCAAACAGGACGTCTTCATACCCTACACTTTCTCTTAAAAGCGCAATCATGTGCTCGTATTCATTCAAATAACCCGCAGGCAACAAGTTAGATAAATTATGTTCCTTTAAATAACCACATAAGGCATTGATTTTTCCGTATTTCTTTATTTTCTTTGTAGAAACCATAACCTTAATTAATGATTCCAGAGCTCCCCACGCAAAAAGGAAACGAACAAGTTCTGTGCTTAGTTTCGATGATAATTCGGTTTTGCTAACGGAGTAGTTCCAGACATTTCCACAGTATAAAAGTCCCTCATCATACTTGTTCGGTGCGATTTGAACCTTTTCCAATCCGGAACACATATCCAGCCACTCAATTGCATTGCTAAGATAAATATTATAAATATCAAAATAACCTTGAGAATAATACTGAGAAACCAAAAATTGAACAATACGATATGCCAAGTACTCATTTTCGGGAAAAGTCATATAATTCACCTACCCATTGTTTTTGCATGTTTCTTATTTGCAATTATATCACACCGTTTGCAGCGTTTGAATAGTGTGATGAATATGCTACTTTTATTTTTGAGGTTCAGCCAAATTATTTCTGCTTCAGTAGTAAGGCGTTACAATACTGGTATCACATACAAGAAGCTGATACTATGCCAACCACCTACCCCGCCGAGTTCAAGGTCCAAACAATCCGCCGTTGCGAGAAAGGCGAATCTATTAAAGTGTTAAGCCAGCAACCTCATATTTCTCAAAGCACTCTATATCAATGGAGCAAGAAATGCTGCTCTATCCAAATGCCAAATCGCACCCACACGCCTACGGAATTTGATGCCAATGGCCCGGCGACTGAAAAAGTCGGAGCATTATATGGAGATAATCCATCGATCCGGCTATCTCTCCAATGTACCATTACAGAAAAAGCTTGCCACCCTGGAAGACCTATATAACCGATCGGATAATCCGTACAGCGTTCATGACCTTTGCGATGCACTTTGGGTTGCAAGAGGAATCTTTTACAACCACATATTCCGTAGAGCGGATCGCAGCAAGTATGAGGAGGAGCAGCAGGCGCAACTCATGCTAGAAGTCAAGCAAATATTCGATGACAACGAACAATGCTTTGGCGCGGACAAGATATGCATTGTCTTGGCAGACAGCGGTATCCATGTAAACAAGAAACGAATTTTAGCTATCATGCAGGAATTAGGCATCAGCGGTGTCCGGGTAGATACGAAGAAGCAATTCCAGCGCAAACAACAATATGAAAAACAAAACCTGCTGAAACGGGAGTTTTCAGCAGGCCATCTAAAACCAGATATGGGTCAGCGATATTACATAGTTCAAAGTCAAAAGCTACTGGGTCTATCTCTGCATTATCTTGGATTTGTACTCATGCAAAATCGTTGGGTGGCGGGTATCCCGAAACATGAGCACAAACCCGGTCACCTCCACCTTTCACAGTGACCATGGGAAACAATACATTTCAAAAGCGTTAACAGGGCTTTTCCAAAGGTATGGAGTAAAGCAATCTTTTTCTGCTACGGCCAGATCCTTGCACAACGCTGTGGCCGAGACATTTTTCTTGTCATTCAAGAGGGAGGAAGCCTACCGGAAGGACTATACAACTGAACAACATTTCCGCAGAAGCGTAGAAGATTAATTCGGTCCTACAATAAAGTGCGGCCTCACCAAACGCTGAATTATAAGACACCACAGGCATTTGAAAATGCTTACAAGCCTGTTTTATCGGAGAGTGCTCTCTGAATCTCTGCCCGATATATAAATATTGTTTTTTTTGAAAAATTTTGAAAAACAAATCCGGAGCTACAAAAAATGAAAAGCATCTTACTACAATGGATGAGCCCCGCTTTTCGGTAAAACAGTTCGAAAAGCGGGGCTTATCCAAGTTGGTCCGAGTGGGGAGACTCGAACTCCCGGCATCTTGCTCCCAAAGCAAGCGCGCTACCAACTGCGCTACACCCGGTTATGAAATTTTCCAATTGTGGTCAAACATGTGGTCAACGCCGATTTTTGACCAGTTACCGGCGAGGGGGAAAGTGCTGTCAGCCTAAGTGTCCCAAGGCTTTCCGAGATTTCCGAGAACTTTGCCTCGAACCCGAGCCTCACGCTCCCAAACCACCCGCGCTACCAACTGCGCTAATCCCGGATATTCGATTTTCTGCATGATACCATGCAGAGAAGGAAAAAGCAAGTTTTTCGTGTCTGTGGGCGGTGCTGTGGTCAAGCCCGATTTTTCGGAAGTTTTTCAACCGGGGAATTTCCACCGCAATCTACTGTCCCAAGGACTTCCGGGGTTCCGCTTTTGGGGGAATGGATAGGTCATCTATCCTCCCAAATCACGCGTGCTGCCAACTACGCTACATTTGGTCATAGATATTTCTCCCGCCCGGGGGCGTTCTTCCCCACATACGTGCGGCAATATACTCTGCGATCCGCCGCGTTGGCACTCTGGCACCATCTTTTACTGGATCGGGGACAGCACGATGGGTTCATTTTATACCTCTCTATTTTACCTGTTTCTCCGCCAAAGTCAAGTCTATTCGCTTCCGGCCGGTATGTCGGAAAGGCCGTCCGGAGGCTATGGGGCCTCCGGACGGCTTGACCAGGTCTCTTCACTTGGAAACGCAGAGTCGATTGTTCTCCACGGTAAGCTTGGCGGTGTCACCGGCCTTGAGGGTGCCGTCCAGCATCTTCTCGGCCACGGCGTCTTCCACCTTGCTCTGGATGGCCCGGCGCAGGGGACGGGCCCCGTACTTGGGATCAAAGCCCTCCTTAGCCAGCTCTGCCACAGCCTCGTCTGGCATCCAGGTGGATGCCCATGGTCTCCATCCGGGCGGAGACGGTCTTCAGCATCCGCCGGGCCACTTCCCGGATGTCCTCCTCCGTCAGGGGGCGGAATACGATGATATCGTCGATCCGGTTTAGGAACTCCGGGCGGAAGGTCTGACGCAGCTCCGCCATCACCTGCTCCCGGGCGGTCTCGAACTTCTTTTCAGCGTCAGGATCGGAGTCCCGCTCCTCGGCGGAAAAGCCCAGCTTGCTGCCCATGGCAGTGAGGCTGCGGGCACCGATGTTGCTGGTCATGACGATGACGGTGTTCTTGAAGTCCACCGTCCTGCCCTGAGAGTCGGTGATCCGGCCGTCATCCAGAAGCTGCAGCAGGATGTTCCACACATCCTCGTGGGCCTTTTCGATCTCGTCAAACAGTACCACGGAGTAGGGCTTGCGCCGCACCTTCTCCGTCAGCTGACCGCCCTCCTCGTGGCCCACATAGCCCGGCGGGGAGCCAATCAGACGGGACACCGTGTGCCGCTCCATATACTCGGACATATCGATCCGGATCATGGCGTTCTCATCGCCGAACATGGCCTCTGCCAGGGACTTGCACAGCTCCGTCTTTCCCACGCCGGTGGGGCCCAGGAACAGGAAGGAGCCGATGGGGCGCTTCGGATCCTTCAGACCCACACGGCCCCGACGGATGGCCCGGGCCACGGCCTTTACGGCTTCGTCCTGACCCACTACCCGCTCGTGGAGGGTGTCCTCCATGTGCAGCAGGCGGGTGCCCTCATCCTCCGTCAGACGGGTGACGGGGATGCCGGTCCAGCCGGCCACCACGGCGGCAATGTCGTCAGCGTTCACCGGGCGGTGCTGGGTGTTGTTCTTGCGGCGCTTCTCCCGCTCCATCTCCACCTGCTCCTGGTAGTCCTTCTCAATGTCCCGCAGCTTGGCGGCGGTCTCATAGTCCTGCTTCTCGATGGCAGCCTCCTTGTCCTTGGCCAGGGCGGCGATCTTCTCCTCCAGGCTCTTCAGCTCCGGGGAGATCTCCTCCGTCTCCATCCGCACCCGGCTGGCGGCCTCGTCCATCAGGTCGATGGCCTTGTCCGGCAGGAACCGGTCGTTGATATACCGGGCGGAGAGCTTCACGGCGGCCTCCAGGGCCTCGTCGGTGATCTGGAGGCTGTGGTGCTTCTCGTACTTCTCCCGCAGGCCCTTCAGGATCTCCAGAGACGCCTCCTGGCTGGGCTCACCCACCTGCACCGGCTGGAACCGGCGCTCCAGGGCGGCGTCCTTCTCGATATACTTCCGGTACTCGTTCAGGGTGGTGGCGCCGATCACCTGGATCTCGCCCCGGCCTAGAGCCGGCTTGATGATGTTGGCGGCGTCCACGGCGCCCTCGGCGCTGCCGGCGCCCACGATGGTATGGAGCTCGTCGATGAAGAGGATCACATTGCCGGACTTCCTGACCTCCTCCAGCAGCTTCTTAATCCGCTCCTCAAACTCACCCCGGTACTTGGTGCCCGCCACCATGCCGCTGAGGTCCAGGGACAAAAGGCGCTTGTCCAGCATCTCGTCGGGTACGTCGCCCATAACGATCTTCCGGGCCAGACCCTCAGCGATGGCGGTTTTGCCCACACCGGGCTCACCGATCAGGCAGGGGTTGTTCTTGGTGCGGCGGGGGAGAATCTTGGTCAACCGCCGGGACTCCCCCCTGCGGGAA
>OBWG01001297.1_pt1 | contig 11143 bp, 8 predicted proteins | sample 1495221 | NCBI WGS metagenome assembly OBWG01 (sample SAMEA2580053, study PRJEB22360) | human gut metagenome | reverse complement strand
CATGGAAGTTTCCCCGGGAAGGGAAAAACCTGTTTTTGTCGCAGCCGTATCTCAGCCAGTGTATCGGCAGGCTGGAGCAGGAGCTTCAGATGAAGCTGTTCGACCGCAGCCACACTCCGCTTGTCCTGACGGATGCCGGAAGACTGTATCTGAGTTATCTGGAAGGGGTGGGAAATCTGACGGGGAAGTTTGAATCACAGATAGAGGAACTGAGAACAGGCAGCAGACAGATTCTCAATGTCGGCATGACGCCGTGGAGGGGCTCCGTCCTGCTTCCCGACATTCTGCCCGCCTATGCCGCGGCCCACCCTGACGTGAGGATTGTTCTGCATGAATACCATTCCAATACGCTGGCCGGACTGGTCAGGGAAGATAAGATTGATTTTGCCCTGATGAATATTCCGAACAAAATTGACGGATTTGTCTATCAGATTGTTTTTTATGAGAGAATGTTCCTGGTTGCCAATAAAATCCATCCGGCGGCAGCGGGGATAGAGACATCTTATGAAAATCCGGCCTATATAAACCTTCAGGAGCTGAAGAAAGAGCGTTTCATCCTGCTTCCCAATGAGCATGTGATGGGGCAGGCGACCGAGAATCTGTTTGCCAGAATGAATATGTTAAATTGTGATATTCTTTATACAACCAGCAGTACGACGGCCGTCAATCTGGTCAGCGAGGGCTTCGGCCTGACGTTTATTCCGGAAGGCGGCATCCGCCAGGTTCCGCATTTGAACCGGCTGGCATTTTTTACGGTGGATCATCCGCCGTTCTGCGTTCCGCTGTTGATTCTCTATAAAAAGAATGCATTTATCACGCCCCAGGCCCAGGATTTTATTGAAATGACAAAACAGTATTACGCACGTCTCAAACAGAAGGCATCCTATTGAGAAAAGGAATCAGCGCAGGATATTGACTGATTTCTCTTTACGGTGTATCATAACGGTGTTATATAACATTGTTACATTTAAGGAGTTTAAGAAGATACAATGGAAAACCAGCAAAGCAGCAGCACGGCCTCGGCTATCCTGGAGGCGGGAAAAAAGGAGTTTTTGACCTTTGGCTATGAGAAAGCGTCGTTGCGGAGAATCGCAGCAGAAGCATCGGTCACCACAGGAGCCATATACGGTCGTTTTTCAGGTAAAGAAGCCATATTCGAGGCGCTTACAGGGGAGGTGTCGCAGACGCTGGTGGATATGTATACCAATGTCCACCGGGAATTCGCCGTTCTGTCCCCGGAAAAGCAGGTGGAGGAGCTGTCCGGAATCACCAGTCATCATGTGCTGTCGATGATAAATTATATTTATGACCATTTTGACGAATTCAAACTCTTGCTGTGCTGCGGAGCGCCGGGAAGCGCAGAGGCGTTTATTGCCCGTCTGGCCGGGGTGGAGGAACAGTCCTGTTTCGACTTTGTGGAGGCTGTAAAAAGCTTGGGATATCAGGTGCCGGAGCTGGACGACACGCTGGTTCATATCCTGTGCCGATCCTTTTTTCAGCAGCTTCAGGAGTTTATCTCCCATGATCTTCCGAGGGAGAGGGCGTTGTCCTGCGCGCTTCTTTTAGGGCGGTTCCAGCATGCGGGCTGGGCCGGGATACTGAATCTTTGAGTGGTTCCCGGAATGAATTGTTAACACGCTTCAGAGCAGATGGGAGGAAAACAGATGGAATGCAGGATTCGTAAGCGGAGGATGAAAGATGCTTACTCGCTCTAGTGTGTTTTTTTTAAATACATTGGTTAGTTAAAACTAACCATTCGACGGCGGTAAGAGGGCCGCATGAAATATAATATAGGAGGATAAGAAAGTGGATGGAAAGTATTGCAGCAGGAAAATAATGACGGAGCTGCCGGGAACAGGTAAAATCACGCTGATGACATTTTCCGGCGGTTACCGCTGGCTGACGGGACTGGGCTGTGTATTGTCGGGAATAAGCGCTGTGCTGGGGCTTTTTCCCTATCTGTGCATGTGGAATGTAATCCGGGAGACGGTTATTGGCTGGCCGGGCGGCTTTAACGGGGACCGCCTTGTACGCCTGGGCTGGCTGGCGGTGGCGTATTCCCTGCTCAGCATGCTGGTCTATTTCGCGGCCCTGATGTGCACCCATATATCGGCGTTCAGAACGGCCAGAAATTTGAAAACGGTTGCGCTGCATCATTTGACACGTCTTCCCGCCGGTTATTTTAAACGGGTGGGAAGCGGTAAAATACGCCGGATTATTGACGACGGAGCCGGGCAGACGGAAACTTATCTGGCCCATCAGCTTCCTGACCTTGTGGGGGCTGTCGTGACGCCGGCGGCCGTTATCGTCCTTCTTCTTGTCTTTGACTGGCGGTTCGGTTTAATCAGTCTGCTCCCCATGGCTGCCGGCCTGTTTTTTCTGAGCAGGATGATGGGGGCGAATATGGCGGTGGCCATGAAGGAGTATCAGAATGCGCTTGAGGATATGAATAATGAGGCGGTTGAGTATGTCAGGGGGATACCGGTTGTGAAGACCTTTCAGCAGAGCGTATTTTCCTTCAGGAGCTTTCATGGCTCTATCCTGCGTTACAAAGACTGGGCCATGAGCTACGCAGGCTCCATGAGGATTCCCATGTGCAGTTATACGGTCAGTATCAACGGCATTTTTGCCGTCCTGATTCCTGCCGGCATTCTTTTAGCGGGAAACATATCCAAGGGAGAATCGTACGTGACGGCTGCTCTGGATCTCATGTTTTATATCCTGTTCACGCCTGTGTGCGTGTCCATGATGGATAAGATAATGCTGACCGGTGAAAATACGATGAAGGCGAATGATGCGGTGAACCGGATTATGAACATTGTCGGGGAAAAGCCCCTGAAAGAGCCGGATGTGCCGAAGAAACCGTCGGAATACAGCGTTGAATTTAAAAATGTAACCTTTTCCTATTACCCGGAACAGGGGGAGCGGGAAGCAGCCGGCAAAGAGGGCGCGGAAAAACCGGAGCCGGCTTTGAAACAGGTATCACTGTTTGTGCCGCAGGGGGCGACGGCAGCGGTGGTGGGAGCATCCGGCAGCGGAAAGACGACACTGGCAAGCCTGATTCCCAGGTTTTTTGACGCGGACGAAGGAAGTGTCACCATCGGCGGTATTGATGTGAGGGAAATCGGAACGGAGGAGCTGATGAAGCTGGTGAGTTTTGTGTTCCAGGACAGCCGTTTGTTCAAGGACAGCCTGCTGAACAACATCCGGGCAGCCAGGCCGGATGCTGTGGTGGAGGAGGTCATGAGTGCCATTCGGGCCGCGCAGTGCGGAGATATTATCAAAAAAATGCCCCGGGGGCTTGATACGGTCATTGGAACGAAGGGCGTGTACCTCTCGGGAGGGGAAGTGCAGAGGATAGCCCTGGCCAGAGCCATTTTAAAGGATGCCCCGATTGTGGTTCTGGATGAGGCCACGGCATTTGCCGATCCGGACAATGAGTATCTCATCCAGCAGGCGTTTGAAAAACTGGTGGAAGGCAAAACCGTAATCATGATTGCCCACCGCCTTTCCACGGTATGCCGCGCTGACTGCATCTATGTTATGGAGGAAGGGCGTATCGCGGAGCAGGGAAAACACGGGGAGCTTCTCAGGGCAGACGGGCTGTACGCCGGAATGTGGAAGAATTATCAGTCATCGGTAGAATGGAAGGTAGGTAAGAGAACATGAGCAGATATTTACAGAAAAAATTTGCCCTGGGCAGACAGGGCGGGAAGAACCTGACGAGGGCCATATTTGCGTGCGCCCTTACCAATATCGGGCTGATGTTACCCGTGGGGCTTCTGTTTCTTTTCACGCAACGGCTGTTTGGCCCCCTTGTGGGGCTTGGAACGCCCCAAATGGGGCTGGGAGGATATGTGGGAACCAGTGTCCTGATTCTGGCCGTCATCTTTGGGCTTGAGTATATTCAGTACGTCGCAACGTTTATATCCTCCTATGCAGAGAGCGCGGATATGAGAATCCGGATTGCGGAACGCCTTCGGAAACTTCCGCTGTCCTTTTTTGGAAAGCGTGATCTGGCTGATTTGACGACAACGATCATGTCAGACTGTACATTTGTGGAAACTGCGTTTTCCCACTTTATCCCGGAACTTATTGGAGCCGTCCTGTCAACGGCGCTGATAGGCGCAGGACTGCTGGCGGCCGATTGGCGGATGGGCCTGTCGGTACTGTGGGTGGCTCCGGTATCGTTTTTTCTGGCGGCAGGTACTAGGCCCATGGTAGATCGGATTGAGAGAAGACAAAAAGGGAAAAAAATCGCCGCCTCAGACGGGATTCAGGAGTGTATTGAGAATATACAGGATATCAGGGCCAATAACCGGAGGGAAGCGTACCTTGAGGGACTGGATGAAAAACTGGCGGATGTGGAGAATATCACAATCCGTCTTGAGTTACTGAACGGAATTCTGGTGACGGGGGCGCAGATGTTCCTGAAAATCGGCATGGCGACGACGGTGCTGGCCGGAGCTTCCCTTCTGGCATCCGGTTCTATCGGTTTTATGGTTTTTCTGATGTTCATGCTGGCAGCCACCAGACTGTACATTCCTCTGAGCGTCTGCCTGCAGAATCTGTCCGCAGTATATTCGACTCTCCTTGTGGTAGAACGGATGAAGGCGATAGAGGAGGAAACGGTCCAGGGCGGCAGTAAAGAGGCTGTCTATAATGGATATGATATCGTATTTGATCACGTAGGATTCTCATATAAAGACGGGGAGCAGGTTTTAAGGGACGTGTCGTTCACCGCAAAACAGGGGGAGGTGACGGCTCTCGTAGGCCCGTCAGGCGGCGGTAAATCCACCAGCGCCAGACTGGCCGCCCGGTTCTGGGATATTGACAGGGGAAAAATTACCGTCGGCGGGGTCGACGTGAGGGAGGTCGAACCGGAAACGCTGCTGAAAAGCTTTTCCATCGTATTTCAGGATGTGGTTTTATTTAACAACACGATTATGGAAAACATACGGCTGGGAAGAAAGGAGGCCACGGACCGGGAAGTGATGGAGGCAGCCAGGGCCGCCAGATGCGAAGAATTCATCCTCCGCCTGCCGGACGGATACAGGACCATGGTTGGGGAGAACGGCTCCGCCTTGTCGGGAGGAGAACGGCAGCGTCTTTCCATTGCCAGGGCGCTTCTCAAAGACGCGCCGGTCATTCTGATGGATGAGGCAACTGCATCGCTGGATGTTGAGAATGAGACACTGGTTCAGGAGGCAGTCTCGAATATGGTCAGGAATAAAACGGTACTCATCATTGCCCACAGAATGCGCACAGTGGCAGGCGCCGATCGGATTATCGTACTAAAGGACGGCTGTGTGGCAGAGCAGGGCACGCCGGAGGATTTGATGGAGCGCAGAGGAATTTATCACCACATGGCGGAGCTTCAGAGCAGGAGTCTGTCGTGGAGCCTGTAGTACTGACGCCAGGAAATGTGATGGCAGAAGCAGTCATGAGAACTAAAATGATAATAATTATCAATATTATTTATTGACAAATTGTCATGGTTTTGTTAGAGTGATATTGAGTTAGACAGAACTAACTAAAAAGGAAACTAAAATAAAAATTATGATATCAGGACACAATAAGAGACAGAAAATAATATCAAGGAGGAATTACAATGTCATTAATAGGAAAAGAGATCAGTGATTTTACTGTGCAGGCCTTTGCGGACGGGAAGTTCAGGGAAGTGAGCAAGGCGGATGTTGTGGGAAAATGGGCGGTATTTTTCTTTTATCCGGCCGATTTTACCTTTGTTTGCCCGACGGAGCTGGAAGACCTGGCAAATAAATATGAGGAGTTTAAGGCGGCCGGCTGCGAGATTTACAGCGTATCCTGCGACAGCAATTTTGTACACAAGGCATGGCACGATGCGTCTGACACAATCAAAAAGATTAAATATCCGATGCTGGCAGACCCGACCGGACGTCTTGCCAGAGACTTTGAGGTAATGATTGAGGCTGACGGAATGGCGGAGCGGGGCAGCTTTATCGTAAATCCGGAAGGAAGGATTGTCGCCTACGAGGTGATAGCCGGAAATGTGGGAAGAAATGCGGACGAGCTTTACAGACGCGTTCAGGCATCGCAGTTTGTTGCCGAACACGGCGATCAGGTTTGCCCTGCCAAGTGGCAGCCCGGAGCGGAGACACTGAAACCGAGTCTGGATCTTGTCGGCCTGATTTAACGGAATCAGATTCAGAGCGATATTTTCTGAGGAGAGTATATGGAACAATTTTATGATGTAATAATTGTCGGCGGCGGACCTGCGGGTCTGTCCGCCGCCATCTATATGGCCAGGGCCAGGTACAAGGTTCTGGTGATGGAAAAAGAAAAAATCGGCGGACAGATTACTATCACCGCTGAAATCGTCAATTATCCGGGCGTGGAGAGAACCAGCGGAAAGGAACTGACTCAATCGATGAAAGAGCAGGCCGAGGCATTCGGAGCGGAGTTTGTTATGGCTGAAGTTCTTGACATGGAGCTTCAGGAGGATATCAAGGTGCTTCACACGACGGCGGGAGAGTACCGGGCCCTTGGCGTAGTGCTTGCTACCGGTGCCAATCCGAGAAAGCTGGGTTTCAAAGGCGAGAAAGAATTTCAGGGCAGAGGCGTGGCATACTGTGCGACCTGTGACGGGGAATTTTTTACAGATATGGAAGTGTTCGTCATTGGCGGCGGCTTTGCGGCGGCGGAGGAAGGGATTTTCCTGACCAAGTATGCAAAAAAGGTAACGATGATTGTCCGGGAGGATGACTTTACCTGTGCCGCGACCATAGCGGATCAGGTAAAAAAAGAAGAGAAGATAACGGTCAGGTTCAATACGGAGATTGTGGAGGCAGGCGGAGAGTCCATGGTTTCCTTCGCCCGTTTCAGAGATAACAGGACGGGGGAAGAATGGACCCGCGAAGCAGGGGAAGACGGAGCGTTCGGAATCTTCGTTTTCGCCGGTTATGTACCTAATACCGCCTGGATGGATGGTAAGGTGGACTGTGATAAGCAGGGTTACCTGATTACCGACATGAACCGGAAGACGAATGTGGACGGCGTTTACGGCGCCGGTGATGTGTGCATCAAGAATTTGAGACAGGTCGTAACGGCGGTGTCCGACGGCGCGGTGGCAGCCACGTCATTGGAAAAACACGTATCGGCCATACATGATAAACTAAATATCCCTGAACTGCCCGGAAATGAGGCTCAAACGGATCGCCCGGCATCCCGCGCCGCGGCAGACGGCAAAATAGAAGGCGCAGAGAAGCGTGAAACGTTGGGCCATGGGGAAAATAACGGTTTTCTGTCGGAGGAGATAAAGCGGCAGCTTGCGGGACTGTTTCTCAAATTTGCCGGACAGGCTGTGATAAAGGCGGAGCTTGATGATAGTCCTCTGTCGGGAGAAATGAGCGCTTTCCTGGGAGAATTCGAGGGACTTACCGATAAAATAACCTGTATCAGAGATCGGCTTGACCCGGCGGTAAAAGCCAAAAGAGAGGCAGAGGGTGAAATTTTCCCGGCATTCAGGCTGATGCGCGGTGACGGCAGCGGCGGCAATATCCTGTTCCACGGAGTCCCGGGAGGCCATGAGTTTAACTCCTTTGTCATTGCCCTCTACAATATGGCAGGTCCGGGTCAGCCTGTTGACGAAGAACTTAAGAACCGTCTCCGGTCTATCAAAAAGAAGACGAATATCAAGGTAATGGTATCGTTATCCTGTACCATGTGCCCTGAAGTGGTGATGGCAGCCCAGAGAGCCGCCTCTTTTTCGGAATACGTGACAGGAGAGATGATCGATTTGAGACATTATCCTGAGATTAAGAAAAAATATAAGATTATGAGTGTTCCCTGCATGGTTCTCAACGACAGCCAGGTGTATTTCGGAAAAAAGAGCCTGGCGGAGATAGCCGCGATACTGGAGAGTGTTTAAACGTTAACCCGGAGAGGTGAGAATGGCGCATCCGTACCTGTTCCGCCTCACCTCTCCATTGATGGCGGCGGTTATTGATAATAATTCTCTGCTAAAACTATAGACAAGTCATAGAATGGCCGTGTATAATATGGTTAGTTTAAACTAACTAACAAATAAAAGATTATTATTCAGAAAGACAGGAGAGTGAGTTATGAGCGTAGTAATCGTAGGCGGACATGACCGCATGGTAGGACAGTACAAGAAGATTTGTAAAAATTATAAATGCAAGGCAAAGGTTTTTACGCAGATGTCGGCAGATTTAAACAAACAGATAGGATGTCCGGACATCCTGGTACTTTTCACAAATACCGTGTCCCATAAGATGATCAAATGTGCGTTGGGAGAGGTGGACAGTGAAAGAACGGACATTGTCCGCTGTCACACCAGCAGCGGCACGGCCCTTACGGAAATTCTTGAAAAGCGCTGTTCCTGATTTGGTATAACTATAACAGAGATAGAAAAGGCTGCATGGCATATTTGTTGTGCCGCTTTTTTCTTTAACAGGGTATGTGCTGTTACATAACGGGTAGTATTGAAAAAATATTGACATTTAAGTTAGATGATGCTAACCTAGAGGAAAGTTAGTTATATATAACTGGCAGGTGGCTCAGAGTGGTTTCCGTACATAACGGCAATATGGTTGTAAAACTGAAAGTTTGTAATGACTAATTCTGGCGTGATTTTCCGGTATGGAAGTGAGGAGAACTGATATGTGGCAGAAAGAGCAGGTAATTCATGAATTTCAGAAGAGAGGAAAGAGAATAACGGGGCAGCGTGAGATGCTTCTGGACGTGATTCTGGAAGGCAATTGGAGCAGCTGCAAGGATGTTTACTATGAAGCCAGAAAAAGGGATCCGAAGCTTGGCATGGCTACCGTTTACCGGACGGTAAATACCCTGGAGGAGATAGGGATTCTGACCCGGCCCTACCGTTATTCCCTGCCGCCGAAGGAAGAATAAACTCCGCTTCGGCGCTGCTTCATAATACATCGGCACCGGCGGTCGGCCCTAAGAGCATGACAAACCGGCCGGTCTAAGGTAGTGCTGTTATGCCAGGAGTTTTTTATAGGTGAAATCGATCAGGAAAGCTCCCAGCGGAGCGGTTATGAGGATGGCCAGCACGGCGACAGTCAGAACGATGTTTCCGCACGGAAGGCCCATTGCCAGGGGGATTCCTCCGATTGCAGCCTGCACGGTTGCCTTCGGCATATAGGCGATCATACAGAACAGCCTCTCCTTCATATTAAGCCTGGTTTTTAGCAGACAGCACAGCACCCCGGCCATCCGGAACATAAGAACGCAGACGATCAGGATTATTGCTGCAGGCCCCGCGGCAGTGGCATATTTTAAATCTACGGTAGCTCCCACAAGTACAAAGAGAATAATTTCGGCGGCTACCCACAGCTTGTTGAATTTTGCCGCCAGTCGGCAGGCTACGGCCGCCCTTTCTCTTTTGAGGGAGATTCCAATGCACATGACTGCTATTAAAGCGGAAAATGGGATGATATCAGTAAAACGGTCTTCCGCCGAGACGAGCAGGAAAGCAATGCTCAGAAGGAGAAGCACCTTGGCGGTGTCCCTCATATGTATTTTTCCAAAATACCGGGCAAGTCCATATCCAATCACGATTCCCATAAGAATACCGGATAATATAGACAGTGGTATCCGAAGAAAACTTACAGGTGAAATAGTGCCTCCCTGAGCCAGGCCGGTAAACGCGGAAAACATTACGATGACAAAAATATCGTCTACAGAGGCCCCGGCCAGAATCAGCTGAGGAATACTTTTTCCGGCTCCGTACCCCTCCTCCAGCAGAGTCAGCATTTTGGGAACAATGACGGCAGGAGAGACAGCTCCCACCACCGCCCCTAAAATGGCGGCATCCAGCACGGTTATGCCAAGCATTCCCGGAGCCAGCAGGATCATACCGAATATTTCAAAACAGGCAGGCAGAAAGCACATCAGGACAGCGGGGCGGCCCACTTTTTTCAAATCAGCCACATCCAGGGATAAACCTGCTCTGGCCAGGATAATAATCAATGCAATTTTGCGAAGCTCAGCAGAAATCGACAGAATGGAGCCGTCTATATAATCAAGTGCATATGGCCCAAGCAGCATCCCGGTAAATATCATTCCCAACAGTGCGGGCAGATGCATTTTTTTACAGATCCACCCTAAAAACATCCCTGAAATTAACATGACTGCAATACTTAATAACATAAATTCCTCCTTATAACATATAAAGTGTGCCGCAGGTTATTTTCTGCCATAAGCGCAAAAAAGCTGACAGCTCCTGCGTGTATCCGCAGAAGTCATCAGCTCAAATAAGCGGTTTCAGTATAAACAATACTGGGGGAGAACTTCATTCCCGACTGTATTATAATATCTTTCCGGAACAAAAAAGTCAAGTGATATTAGCTGCCTGATGATATAGCATGTTACTATTCACGGCCTGTATTCCGCGAGGTGTTTTCGTGCGCATTTTGCATGAAAATCCCGAGTTGCATCGCGCGAAACTGCATTTTTGCAGTTTTTGTGCATCGCGGAGCGTGTTGCTGTTCGCGGAACTGCGTTTTTCAGCGGGACCGTGAATAGTAACTATAGCAACCGCTGAACTTGACATAAGCTAGGAGATGGTGTATTATAATATAAACAGAGAAAAGATGTTATGTGCATTGTGTCACAAGACAAATCCCCTGAGAGCTGCTACTCTCAGGGGATTCTTTTTCCTTTTTGGGAGGATTAACCCAGGCTAACTGTTGGTATTTATTTTCTGTCTAGCCATTTGCTGATGTAATAACAAATCACACCAGCCATAACAGAAATGAGAAAAGATATTATGTATTGCAAGGTATCACCTCCTTCCGGCTGGAAAGAGTCAACAGCAATTATATTATACTTGGTAGAGAATAAAATTACAAGATAAACGTTACAAATAAATATCATTGAGATTTTATAATGTTTATGATAAAATATATGAGTCAGAAAGTATTCTGTGGATTGAAATAATGATATTTATTTGTAAGAATCGAACTGATGAAAATTCCCTTTAGTCATTTATTGTGGACTAAAGGGAATTTTTCTTTGTTCCTATACTTTTTGAAAAAAAATATCATTAACTTGACACACCTTTGGATGGAATAACTCTCTGAGATATAAGTTGTGAAAGGCATAGAATGAAAATCAGGGACAG
>OBWG01001286.1_pt1 | contig 11267 bp, 15 predicted proteins | sample 1495221 | NCBI WGS metagenome assembly OBWG01 (sample SAMEA2580053, study PRJEB22360) | human gut metagenome | reverse complement strand
TTAATTTTACAGAAAAAGTTTCACATTCTCAGTCAAAAAGACATATATAATTTCAGATAATTATTTAATACAATATGGATTGGCTAAAATCAATTATGTATATAATCATTTGGCTACTATTGCTAATAAAATACCAATACCGCAAATTCCCCATGTTAATTTTCTGCTTCCTATAAGTTGCATAAAAATTCCTTCTTTCTGATAATTTGCATTTTTCTGTCTCCTCGGTTTTTCAATAAATGAGAAGCTATTCACTCCTAATGTTAGAACCAACTTGCTCTTTCGCCCCTAAATTCGGGCTGGTCACTATGTTCATACGGATTATAATTATGCAAATTGCAACCAAACTCTTTCAATGATTTTATTTTATTATCCCTTGTCCATTCAACCAGAGAAATTCCATCAAATTCCTCTACACTCCCATTGTTCATTTCATTTTTAAAATACCACTCCACAATCGTCTGATTTTCCTTGTGGAAGAATTGTTTAATTTCCCAAGTAACGACTTTGCCACGGGTATTCCATTCCTGAAACCAGTGTTTTACTATTTGACGCTTATTATATTGGGGGCTCCAACTTTCAGTATAAATTACATCTTCTGCAAAAATACTATCAATACCTAAGTCCTGTTTTGTAAGCCACATTTCAAACCACAAGTGAATAATTTTTTCTCTTTCATTCACAATACAGCACCTCACTAACTTCCTTCCGATTTTCTACTTTGCTCAATCCCCAACAAACTGGAATTGACATTCAGCTTATAAAGTGGTTCACATCTCGTTTTTAGCTTCTTCAAACATTATTTTGAGAAATAATTCTATGTTGTCTACACATTTCACATAAGTTATCAAATCATCATTTGCACTAATGTAAATAGGGGGATTCGGATTTTCCGCCTGTAAATCTTTCAGTAAATAACCAGCTGTCCAAACGCCTTGATTTTCTGACCAGAGAATAATATAATTTTCAGTTATAGAAGACCATTTTTCAACAGGTAACTGCCATAGCGAAAAGTATTCATCATCAGTATATTTTGACATATTCCCAGTATTTTTTGCACTTAAAAATTCATTTTTCCAGTTCGTTTTAATGTCTTGTTGGATAAGCTGATATGTTGTTTTTATATTTTCTGGCTTAAGCGTGCTTTTTTTACCTCAGATTATTCCTGTTCACTTTACAAATGGAATAGCAGATGATTTTGGAAATAAGGTAGAGATTTTTTTATTTCCTATTTTATTACTTATAATTACATTTTTGACAGGAAAAGAAAGCATTAAATATTTTTTGACACATTCAAAAACATTTTTGACAGATATACAGTATAATTTGATGATAGATAGTGTTCTTGGAATTGTTCTGATTGCAGAAAGTTATGTTATATATGCTTCATTTGCTTAAGAGTTTTTAAAGAAAACTCTCAATTTGTGCAACCGTAATACTTTATACCAATACTTATAAACGAAAAATAGAAGGGACCATGGCGTGAAACCATAGGTTCCTTTTGCTTTTTTGAAAGAGAACAGTCAATATTTAGAGGAGCGGCTTATGGCAAAACTTATTTTTACTTCCCGCTACCTGCGTGATGCACCACCTGCACAGATGGAAAACTATGTCCGTTATATTGGAACGCGGGAAGGTGTGGAGAAGATGGATAGCAGTAAACATTATCTTCCAGAAACAATCCATCAGAAACAGCTGATCAAACAATTACTCCGGGATATTCCGGAGGCAAAGGAGATGTTGGAGTATGAAGATTACCGGAGAAAGCCAACCATTGGAACCGCTTCGGAGTTTATCTCCTGTGCGTTGGAGCGGAATCTGGATCTGATTGCAAAGCGTGAGAACTATGTGGATTATATTGCAGGCCGTCCCCGAGTAGAACGGATCGGAGAACATGGTCTGTTTACAGATGAAGGAGAACCGGTGATCCTTCGTCAGGTACAAAAAGAAGTAGCAGAGCATAACGGTGTGGACCCATATAATTTCTCTGCGGCGGGAGGATGCAGCCCGGTTAGGGTATGACAGTGCCGCCCAGTGGATGGCATTGCTGCGTTCCAAGCGGGCGATGCTGTGTAAGCATATGAAAATTGACAGTGCCAATTTAAGATGGTATGCCGCATTTCATAATGAGAGTTATCATCCCCATGTCCATCTGATGGTGTACTCGGCAAAGGACAGGGAAGGGTATCTGACAAAGCAGTCCATTGAGGCCATGCGTTCGGAACTGGCACATGATATCTTCCGACAGGATTTTGCGAATATCTATGAAAAGCAGACGCAGTCCCATGCAGACTTAAAACTGCAGTCTGCAGAGGTAATAAGGAAGTGGCTAAATGAAATCAAGGTAGGAACATTCCAAAGTCCGGAAATTGAAATGACTATGCTGGAGCTTTCCAAACGGCTGCAGCATACAGGAGGCAAAAAGGTTTATGGTTATCTGAAACGGGATGTAAAGGATCTGGTTGATCACATTATAGATGAGCTGGGAAAAGACAGCCGGGTGTCTGCACTATATCAGGAATGGGGCTTGTGGCAGAAGGAGATCATATTGACCTACAAACAACAGACAGAGGAGCTGCCGCCTCTGTCCAAACAGCCAAAATTAAAGAGTATCAGAAACATGGTGATTGCGGAAGCATTAAAGCTGGGCAGTCACCATATTTTATTTGAGGAAGAAGAGACAGGATTGGAAGCAGCGGATGATTGGACAGAGCAGGAACCAGAACGGATAGAAAAAATGACAGAAGAAGAGGATACCGATTCGGAACATGTGGAGGAAGAAATTCGAAGGGCGTCTTTTTACCTCGATAAAAAAGGAACATCCGGTTCTAACTGGTGGACGGATGGATACAAGCAGGCAAGAAACTATTTGTATGGCAGTGATTCTGTGCTGCAGGATTTTGAAAAGGCATATCAAAGATTCCTTCAGGAAGCGGAACAGGGGAATGGGTTTGCCATGCAGGATCTGGGAAGGATGCTTGCGGATGGTTTAGGACGGGACATAGATATGACTCTGGCCCAGGAATGTTATAGAAAAGCTCTGGAGGCATTTCATACAGAAGAAATGTCGGTGAAAGGACGGCAGAAACCGTATCTCCAATACCGCATTGGAAAAATGTATGCTTCAGGACTGGGAACAGAACAAAATAATGAGCAGGCAGCATATTGGTTTTCTCAGGCGGCTGAAGCGAATCATAAGTATGCCCAATATTCCCTGGCCGGGCTTTACCGCCGGGGACGGGGAGTGGAACAAAATGATATACGGGCATTCTCTTTATACAGGAGTTCGGCAAATCAGGGAAATCCCTATGCCAGTCTGGAACTGGCAAAGATGTATCGGGATGGTCTTGGTACAAAGCAGGATCCAAAACTAGCAGAGAGGAGATTTCAGGATGCGTATTCCGGCTTCGTGATATTGGAAGAAAAGAGCCATGATGATAAACTTCAGTACCGGATTGGTCAGATGCTCCACACAGGAACGGGAACCGAAGCGGATGATAAGAGAGCAGCTGAATATTGGGAGAAGTCTGCCAAGCTTGGAAATACCAATGCCCAGTATGCACTCGGAAAACTTTGACTGGAAATAGAAAGTGGAGACAGTAATTTGGCAGTGGAATGGATCACCAAAGCGGCAAATGCAGATCATTCCTCCGCTCAGTATGCATTAGGGAAACTGTATCGGGATGGTGTGTATTTTGAAAAAGATATGGATCAGGCCATGAAGTGGTTCCGTTCCTCAGCAGAACTTGGAAATGCATATGCGGCATATCAGATGGGACAGCTGTTGCTTTTTGGAGAAGGAGGATCCAAGGATGTGGAAACCGCCATGAAATGGTTGAAGATGTCTGCGGAAAAGGGAAATTCCATCGCTCAGTACCGTTTAGGAATGTTGTATCTGAACGGGGAGGAGATCCCAGTTCAAGTGGATGAGGCAGTGAAATGGCTTCAGAAGGCAGCCGACGAGGAAAATGAATGGGCTTTGTATCAACTGGGGAAATTATATTTTTCTGGTGAACAGGTAAAAAAGGATGGTGGAGACTGCAGTCCGCTACCTGAAACTGTGTGCAGAAAAAGGAAATCAATATGCCCAGTATCGTTTGGCAATGCTATACCTTTGCGATAAGGATGTCCCCCGTGACAGGGAAAAGGCAGTGGAGTATCTCACAGCATCGGCAGAACAGGGAAACATCTATGCCCAGTTTTTACTGGATCATTTGGATTCATTTCAGAATCCCTCCTTATTTCTGACAGCGACCAGGCTGTTGCATCAGCTAGAACGGGTATTCCAGCAAGATATGCAGAGGTCATTAGGGGTAAGTCAGAATCTGATTGACCGAAAACGTCGGCAGAAGCTGGCAGAGAAAAAGCAGGCTCAGGGATACAAACGGGATGATTTGGAGCCGGTACAAGGCAGTTACTGACAAAGGAGGAAGGTATGGAAGGATTTATTTATTTTACAGAAGAACAGAAGCAAAGGGCCAATGCGGTAGATCTGGAAGATTTTCTTTCCAGACAGGGAGAGAAATTGCTTCGTTCTGGAAGAGAAAAACGGTTGGCCAGTGATCACAGTATTACAGTAAGAGGAAACCAATGGTATGATCATGTAACAGAAAAGGGAGGCTGTTCCATTGATTTTGTGAGGATGTTTTACAATCAGAGTTTTCCGGATGCAGTTACTATGCTGTTGGGAGGGGAGCAGGGGGAAGCATATAGGGAAAGCATGGAGCAGGAACAGGAACCGAAAAAACCATTTATACTCCCAGAGGCCAATCGGACGATGCACCGGGCTTTTGCATACCTGGTAAAGACACGCTGTCTGGATCCTAAAGTCGTGTCTGTATTTGCAAGAAGACATATGATTTATGAGGACGCCAAATACCACAATGCAGTTTTTGTGGGTTTTGATGTGGATGGAATTCCACGCCATGCCCATAAGCGAGGAACCTGTCAGCAGGGGAAACCGTTTAAGGGAAATGTGGAAAGCTGCGATCCAAGATACAGTTTTCACTGGATTGGGAAAAGCGATACGGTGTATGTATTTGAAGCACCGATTGATATGCTGTCCTTTATTTCCATGTATCAAAAGGATTGGATGGAGCATAGCTATGTGGCACTCTGTGGGGTGGCGGAACACGCACTGGTACAGCTTCTTGAGGATGTACCACACCTTTCGAAAATCGCTCTGTGCTTGGATCATGATAAAGCAGGAAGCGAGGCAGGAGAACGGATCAAAAAACGGCTGTCTGAGCGGGGATACAGAAATGTGTTCCCGCTTTTTTCTTGTCAGAAGGACTGGAATGAAGATCTCCAGGCATTACAGAAGCCGCCGCCGGAGTCCGTAGCAGAACGTCAGACAGTCACGCAGATGATGTGAGGGGAGGGAATACCAATACAGGGAATAATTATGCTTGTGTGTATTGGACTGGGAATGTTTGCAGTGATCGGAGGCCTGGTTATGCTGTCCAGTCACTATACACTCAATGGGATCAAGTCAAAAACTGTTGGGGATGGGCAGTACGGGACCGCCCGGTTTGCGACAGAAAAGGAAATCAGGGAAATATATGCCCATGTGCCCTATGAACCAGAGCAATGGAGAACTGGAAAGCATCTTCCAAAAGAACAGGGGTTGGTAGTTGGATACAAAAAGAAAGGAAATTCCATCACAGCATTGGTGGACAGCGGGGATATTCATTGCCTTATGATCGGAGCCGCCGGCGTAGGTAAGACAGTTAACTTTTTGTATCCGAATATCGAATACGCCTGTGCATCCGGGATGAGTTTCCTGACTACAGATACCAAGGGAGATCTGTTCCGGAATTATGCAGGGATTGCAAAGGACTGCTATGGATACCAGATTTCAATCCTGGACCTGCGGAATCCTACCCGTTCGGATGGAAACAATATCCTGACACTGGTTAATAAATATATGGATGAGTATTTAATGAATCCAAAGAATCTGGCAGCTAAGGCCAGGGCAGAGAAGTATGCAAAAATTACGGCAAAAACCATCATCAGTTCCGATGGGGCATCGGCCGGCAGCTATGGGCAGAATGCCTTTTTCTATGATGCGGCAGAAGGACTTCTGGCATCGGTCATTTTGCTGATTGCAGAGTATTGCCCGCCAGAGAAACGCCACATTATTTCGGTGTTCAAGCTGATCCAAGATCTTCTGGCACCATCCCCGGTAAAGAACCGGAGCCTGTTTCAGTTACTGATGGATAAACTGCCTCCTAACCATAAAGCAAAGTGGTTTGCAGGGGCAGCTTTAAATTCTGCAGATCAGGCAATGGCTTCCGTATTGTCCACAGCCATGTCGCGGCTCAATGCGTTTTTGGATTCCGAAATGGAGCAGATCCTGTGCTTTGACAGCACCTTGGATACGGAAACATTCTGCAGGGAAAAGGCAGCAATCTTTATTGTGCTGCCAGAGGAAGATAATACGAAATATTTTATGGTGTCCCTGTTTTTACAGCAGCTCTATCGGGAAATGCTCATGATCGCTGATGAATGCGGGGGAAAACTTCCAAACCGGGTGATGATGTTTGCAGATGAAATTGGAACCATCCCAAAAATTGAGTCCATGGAAATGATGTTCTCCGCAGGACGTTCCAGACGGATCAGCATGGTTCCCATTATTCAAAGTTTCGCACAGCTGGAGAAGAATTATGGAAAAGAAGGTTCCAGTATTATCATCGATAACTGCCAGGACATTCTGTTTGGAGGCTTTGCACCCAACTCAGAAAGTGCGGAGATTTTATCAAAAGCACTGGGAAACAGAACTGTTTTGTCTGGTTCTATTTCCAGAGGAAAAAATGATCCCAGCCAGAGCCTGCAGATGATGAGCCGGCCGTTAATGGCTCCGGAGGAATTAAAGACGCTTCCTAAGGGGCATTTTGTGCTGGCCAAGACAGGAACCTGTCCCATGAGAACCCAGCTTCCTCTGTTCCTAAAATGGGGAATCCAGTTCGGGGAAGCCTATGAGGTGGCAGAACAGGCAGCCAGAACGGTGGCTTATGCGGACCGATTTGAACTGGAACAGGAGATCGTACGGAGGCAGACTGCCTGTGAAGATGAGGAAGAGTGGGAGGAGGGGCGATTGGAGGAAGAGGGAACAGGAGAGAGCCTGTTTGAGAAAGCATATGAAGAGGAGCATCGAAAATGTAAATGGAGGCATGATTCCCCTCCAAGACCGCCGCTTAGGACAGACTAGAGGAGGATAGGTGTGGGATATTTTTCGAAGATTTATGCATCTGAACTGCCCCATGGGGCTAAAGCTGTCTATATGTACCTGAAAGACCGATGTAATGCAGAGGGACAGTGTTATCCGGCAATTGGTACCATTGCAAGGGAGCTGAATCTGTCACGAAGGACGGTAGAACGGGCAATCCAGGACTTGGAAAAGGCTGGTCTGCTTCAAAAAGAGCAGCGGTGGAGAGAAAATGGCGGCAGAAGCAGCCTTTTATATACCTTGACTGAGTACAGTTAAAAGAAAAGTGCCACCAAGGGGGACATCTGTCCTTCTGGTGGCATAAGGGATATGGCATTGTGGCGTATCCTGTTAAGAGAACACTTGAAAATTATCATAGGCAGAAAAAGAAATACTTTAGAAAGACTATTTTTCTGTATGGGAATACCCCAGCATCTCGTGGACTGCAGCCAGGATTACTTTTTTATCTCTGGCAGTTAGCTCCATGAACAGCCGGAGGAGTTCCTGGTCTTCTTTATCAACAAAAGACAGCTGGGGATGGATCAGGGCGTCACCAGGGATGTTGAGCAGGTGTGCTAAGCGAAGCAGGACTTCTAGGCTGGGACGTTTTTCGCCTTTTTCAAGCCCCATAAGAAAGCGGGGGGTGATATCGACCTGTTCAGCTACCTGTTCCTGTGTCAAGCCTGCCCGCTTTCTGGCAGTTTTAAAAATAGCTTCCATATAAGATGTATTGAAAACCTCCACTGATAGTTCACTTCCAATGTCATTTTACAGTTCTTGTTGAAAGAAATGAACGCTCTTATAATTCTTATTAAATATGAACTAATAGTTCTTGTTTGAATAAATCAAGTATAATTTTTGCATGATTACTTATGCGCTTTTATTTATGGGCAATTATACCTATATTTAGGGGGCAAAAAAGCAGGAGACCTTTTCAGATTTCCTGCTTAGTGAAGCTGTAAATATTTAATTGCATAATTCTTATTTCTGTTTTTTAGTCAACTTTGTTACAACTTTTATAAGTCGCTCTGTACTGTTGATTTCAGCTAATACAATATCCGTCATACGTTGAAGATTGGCAACATGATATAAACTGACCTGTTCTTCCCATTCTTCCGTATCTTGTTTTTGGATACCAGAAAGGTATTCATGTAAAACAATCATACGCTTTTCTAACAGTGCTTTTTGTTCTTCTAAGGGTAAACAATCAAGGAAAAATGCCGTGATAGAAAAAATATTTGTATCATAATCGAATTTCAAAAAAGAAGCTCGCAAAGTATCTAATAACACAGTTGTCCCTTGTTCTGTGATTGAGTAGATTGTTTTATCGGGCATATTACCGTCTTTTTGCACTTTGCCAGTGATATATTGCTTTTTTTCTAAAGTTTTAATTGTTGCATATACAGTGGAAGTACCAATATTAAACCAATACTTAATATTCATGTAATCTAAAGTTTTGACAATTTCATAGGCATTAAGCGGTTGATGACTAATAAGCCCTAAAAGCATAGTTGCTGGTTTGGATAACATATAATTTCACACTCCTTGACAAATGTAACGATTTGATATACTCTATATGCAGAGTAGTATTTATTTGTATCACTTTTGCTTTGATTGTATCACGAATTTTTGAAAAATGAAAGTAGAAAGGAGTTGTGTTTATGCCACAATTAAATAAAGGTGGAAAATTTGTATTTGGATTATCTTCAATATACGATGATTTAACCGTTCAGTTTCCAAAACAAGCACTTGAAGAATATCGAGTGTTAAACGATGATAAAATCATTATTTTTACAGGAAGCAAGGTTACAGGCGGATTTTGTGTAACGACATATCCTCTGCTATCCACGTCAAAATTAAGTCATATTTTACATGAATGTCCACAGTTAGAAAATCAGTCTATTCCGCAAGGGACATTGGTTACATACAAGGGACGCAAATACGCATGGCTTGATTTAAAAGAAAATGGAAGTATTCAATTCACACCACAATTACTTGAACAGCTAAATCTTAATGTAGGAGATGAGTTATTGTGTATTAGAAGTAGCGATATTGCATTTACAATGGGTGCAAAAGGACCACTCCTTGAAAAAGCCCATAATTACAATGGAAATATCGAGCGATATTAACGGGAGAAAGTTTGATTATGGCAGATTACAAAAAGTTATCAGAAAACACTTTTAATACGCAAGCCCAAACCTATGATACAGATAAGAACGGGAAACACGCAAGAACACTATACCAACACGTTATCAGTCAATTAGCAACTATAAAATTTGATAATCTGCTGGACGTGGGGTGCGGTACGGGGGAAATCTTAAATACTGTAAAAAGATTATACCCGAACACTTCTATGTATGGGATTGATATTTCAGAGGAAATGTTAAAGAAAGCAAAAGAGAAAGTATTAGATACTGTAACATTATCTCTTGGCGACGCTGAACATTTACCCTTTGAAAATGGTAAATTTGATTGTTTGCTATGCACAGACAGCTTTCATCATTATATCCATTCCTTTCGCTTCGCTCAGGCACAAAACACTATGAAAATGGTTTGCTTGAGCCTGCTTTTTCGTTATAATTCTTGTTTATAGGAAACTCGGTATACTACAAATCACGGGGAGGTGAGTGGGCTGTCCGGCTTGCCGGATGACCGAATCATTATATGTGTAGTCCGCCTTTTCAAGCACAAATAAGTGTAACGCAAGAGCACGTAATCTTATCTTTGTATAAACAATCTCGTTTATGGCTTAGGCGTTCAGTCAATGCCGTCTCAATCGGAGAACAAATGCTCATGTGCGATAAAGTAACACACAAGAATTTGATAGACAGTAGCCCGCTATTCCGAGAAAAGACTGTTTACAATTTAGAGCGACAAGGGGGCGTAATATCCAATCCGTCAAGAAAACTTGTTCCCCAATTACACATAGAATCTAATACGGGAATGATACTCTTTCCGAAAGCAGTAAGCGAATAAATCGTTTTAGGTGGTTTTTCTGGAATGACTTCTCTATGAATCATGCCACATTCTTCTAAATCACGAAGTTGTTGTGAAAGCATTTTAGGAGTTGCTTTTGGAATCAAGCGTTGTAATTCCATGTAGTGCAGAGGTTTTTCTATCAAATGCCAAAGAATTAGAGGTTTATATTTTCCTCCAATTAGAAAAAGAGTAGCTTCCACCGGACAGCTAAATTGATTTTTTTGATAATTCATTTTATAAATCCACTCCTTTTGAGGTACTTTCTTTGAGGGAAGTATCTACCTTAAAAGTGCAATCTTGTTATTCTTTTGCACCATGTTAAAATTAGTATGACGATTGAATACGTCCATTAAATTATACAGCACAAAGAAAGGATTGACTATGATGGATTTTATTGAGATTGCAAAAAAACGGTATTCTGTACGCAGTTATAGCGACAAAAAAGTGGAAAAAGAAAAACTTGATAAAATTTTGCAAGCTGCCTATGTTGCACCCACAGCAGCAAATTTACAGCCGGTGCATTTAATCGCAGTAGAAAGTAAAGAAGGGTTAGAAAAAATTAGTAAAGGGGCAAATATTTATGGTGCTCCTCTTGCCATTATTGTATGTGCAGACCATAACAAGGCATGGGTTCGTCCATTTGACAAAAAACAAACTGGAGATATTGATGCGTCCATTTTAACAGACCATATGATGTTGGAAGCAACAGAGCTGGGGTTGGGTACAGTATGGGTGTGCTACTTTAATCCTGATATTATCCGAAAAGAATTTGATTTGCCGGATCATTTAGAACCAATCAATATCTTGGTAATCGGCTATGGAAATGAAAAAGCTGCGGATTCAGAAAGGCATGAACAACTAAGGATTCCGCTTGCTAAGTTAGTTTCGTATGAAAAGCTGTAAATATTATTAGCAATCCAGCCGAGACAGTCAACGGCAAGTGAATGGGCTGCGTCCACCGTTGATAGCCCCGTCTGTCCTTGCCGGTGAGTAATCAAAGGGCGACAGCAAAAAGTGCTGCCGCCCTCAGACTGTAGACAAAGTTGGTGCTGGGATTGTTTCCAGCACCACTTTTCTACAT
>OBWG01001284.1_pt1 | contig 11279 bp, 12 predicted proteins | sample 1495221 | NCBI WGS metagenome assembly OBWG01 (sample SAMEA2580053, study PRJEB22360) | human gut metagenome | reverse complement strand
ATTAAAAGAATTTTAGGGAGAAAGTGGGGGACTGGGAAGGTATCAAATAGTACTGGCTGGGCCACAAAAAATTGTTGCCTTTTGAATGAATACTTTTCCGCAGTCTATTATAAGTTTTAAATTATGAAGGAATTAATAAAAACGTTTTTTTTATTTATTATTATTTCCACCATTTTTATTTTCGGAGCATCCGTTTATTCATATGCACTAAAGGTAAATGAAAATAATAAGATTGCTTCAAGCAATATAGAAGATAAAAATTGGCTGTTAGCAGACGATTATGATGGAAAATCTAATTCACTTTATGAAGAGTTTTTTAACAGGAAAGGTGCTTCAGATATTCTGGAGAATATATATCAGCGGCTGAATCATATTCAGGGATTAAAATACTATGAATTATCCAACCAGGATTTAGAGTATACTCAAAAGTATACTGGAGACAGCAGGCTTGTAAGCGGGGGTAAAGACGCTGTCAATCAGAAAATCGACGGAAAGTGGGTTACTCCATTAAAATCAATGCAGATTTCCTTGAACTATGCAAACGATCAAAAGTAGAAAGAAAGTTTATCATTGGGGGAATTTTGGAACAAATCTGATTGGAAAATTACTTCTGACAGAGTTATTCCGGTAATTGCAGGTTGTAATTATAAAAAAAGTTTTCATTTAAATGAAAAATTGGATTGCACCTTCTTAGGAATCCAGAAAATTCATTTGAAAATTAAAGGATTTTTTAAGAAAGATACCAGCATTTTTCTTGAAGAAAATACGCTTTCTATGAATGACTATTTGCTGATACCAACAATGAATCTTTCTGTACAGGACGATGAACAGCTCCGGAAAATTTTGTTGTCTGTAAAATGCCAGGGATACCTTCACTATGAAAATGAAGACGAGTATGTGACTATGGTAAATGAAATTCGCAAAATTGTGGAGGAAACAGGGTATCAATATGTAATTCCTCCTGTAATGAAATATAACCTATACCATATGTCGATTGGAACGGCATTATTTATCTTTTTTCTTTCATTTGCAGTATTCATATATGGAGTATATCGTCTTTATCGTATTAGACTTGGAGATCAAAAAAATGAATGTTCAATGATGAAAGTAATAAAAATAAAGCTTGCAGTTTATTTACTACTGATGGTTTCCGTCTTTGGCATAGGAGAGATTCTTCTGAAATTAATTTACCAGAACTATAGAAATATATTTGAACGAACCCAAATTTCAATCTTTGTATTTTTCTTATTGATTGGGTTGTATCTAACCTTGATTTCTGCAATTAGCTGGAGAAAGGAGACAAAAAAATGATGCAGCAAAATCTGGCGAAAGGCGCTATGTACCTTTCGTACGCTTTAATAGCGGGGGCTGCAGTCTATGGAATGATTGCAGTTGCCTGTAAAGCGGCAGGAAAAACAGATGGAATAAAGTATGGTAAATGGATACATCAGTATCTGTTTGTTGTTTATCTTCTGTTTATAGGAATTGTGACAGGAATCGTCTCTATTCAGTCATGGGATCTGTATGGGGCCCATAATTATAACCTGATTCCATTTTCTGAAGAATCATTTACATATGTAGTACTGAATATGCTGTTATTTGTTCCAATGGGAGTCTTTTTACCGATTTATCTTAAAAATCAGAAGAGAAAACTGTGGATAATTTTATTCATAGTATTTGTTTTTTCTCTGGCTATTGAATTCATTCAGTTTGGTTTTGCAGGACGATTAGCGGATATTGATGATGTATTGGCAAATACTTTTGGAAGTGCAGTAGGATTTTGTTTTTATAAAATCGGAGCAGTATTGGGAAAACAATTCGCAGGGAACAGGAATGTAGGAATAGGTTCCTATTCTATTTTAATCTCGCTTATAGGACTGTTTTTTGGATATACTTTTCCGCCGCTCATTTGTTACGGGGACATGATTCTTGCCCAATTCGGCATTCCAATATGGTCAGGAAATCAAAATGGAATTCTTTCTATGGATGGGATTCACTATAGCTTATTCCTCTATTTTGCAATAGAGATTTTTGCAGCAGTAATCTCAAAAAAATATTCTAAAGACCTTGGAGCCAAGGTAGGAATGATTATCTCTTGTGTTGGGATTTTGTATTTTGGTGTGGCTCTGTTTCTTAATTTTCGAAAGTATTTGTGATGTAAAATCATTTGCATAAACTGTGGGGAGATGTGAGTTTTAAAAGATGAAGCATTGTTAGTAACTCTTAGTGCCTAATTTTGATTTCTGGAACCCAGGATTCTTTGAATTGCATCAGTCATCTGATAATAATCTTCCATTAATTGTTTTAGATGTTCTTTTCCGCTTGATTCTAAGTGATAATAAACTCTTGTCTGGCGTTTTCCAACCAATTCCTTGTAATCAGATATAAATCCCTGATCCTGAAGTTTGTATAGAATTGGATACATCGTTCCATCAGCAATTTTAATTTGTTCTTGTGAGCGCTCTTTAATAGACTGTGTAAGCTGATAGCCATAACAGTCACCCTCTTCTAAAATTTTTAATAAGAGCATCTCAATCTTATATAAGTTGCGATTGGCCATATCGTAACATCCCTTTCTGATTGATATATTTATTGTAACAAAATAGTATTTTTATAACAATACATATTTAAAAAAAGTAATTGTTGATATAGCATATGTAAAGTTATAATATAAAAATATAGAAAATGCAGTAAAAGTACCAAAATTTTTATAGAAATCAATTTCCCTGTCACAAAAGGGAGGGGTTAGCCGTTATATTAGTTAGAAGGACAAAATTATGGGGAAAGGAGAAGCATCAAATAACAGGATATCGGATGTTTTAACATTAAGGAGGAGAACGTTATGAAGAAAAAACAAGTAAGAGTTCTGTCAGTATTATTAGCAGTTGTCGTAATTTTATCAACAGTGAAAATCTATGCCGCAGGCAGATTAGAGAATCATATGGATGAGAAAACAAAGATTCAAACAACAATTGAAAGTTACTTAAAAACAAGAATACGTTCTCTGGCGGATCTAAAAATAGATCAAAGCATTTACCAATTTTTTTTAGAAAGAAACAATCTTTCATGTTTTGATCTTGAAACAATGATAAAATATAGAAAATTACAAATTGGGGATTTGAGATTTAAAAAAGATAAACAGGAAATAAAATATAGTAAGTTTGTTATAAAGGGGTCTGAGGCTGAGGTAAAATTAGACTTATCACAAAGTATGTACTTCAATGTAAGTCCTAAAGTGCTTTCTGAGCAGACAGAGGAACACACAATCTATCTGAAAAAGGAAGGGATTCAATGGTTAATTACCAAGGAGGATTTTTCCAGTGATTTTGAAGATGCCTATAATGAAGGAATAAAGCAAAATAAAAGAGATGGAAGTATTTATCAAAGAAGTCGTGCTGAAGATGGACTGGAGATGCAGCAGGATTTGATTCTAGAACAGGCAAAGAGTGATGTTGAACAACAGAGAACAGAAATAAAGAAATTAAAAGAAATAAGAAACCAAAAAAGTTCTTTGTCAGTTAAAGAACAGCCAACAACCTTTGCTTCAGGGAAATATACCTTCAAAAAGTATAACAGGGCTGCAGCTTCAAATTACGCTCAGAAATATGCGAAAAAGCCGAACTCTAGTTATCCGTTTTACGGAAAACCCGATGGGGATTGTACTAATTATACATCGCAGTGTTTAAAAGCCGGAGGAATCGTGGAAGATCGTGTCGGAAGTGAAAACAGCAAGAAATGGTACCGACTCAGTATGACTTGGAAAGGGGCACAGATGTTTTATAACTATTGGAACGAGAATAAAGGATCTTCAAAAGTAAAAGGTCTAAAAGCATCAAAATCGAATTTTGCTAATTGCAGGTTGGCAGATTTAATTGAAAAGAGACCTGAGAAAAAGATAACTCATACAATGATAATAACAGGATATCTTGTGGATTCATGGGGTAGCAATGATCCGTGGAAATATAAGTATGATGTGTTGATCTGCCAGCACTCGGATGATAAAAAGAAAAATATGTTGAAGAATGTTCCATTGAGTTCAAAAGGTTGGTCTAATAAGGTGAAAATTTTTGTTAAAATATCTGGATCATATAAATAGAAAGGGTGAATTTATGAAGAAAAGTATATCTGTCTTTACAATGATTCTTTGTTTTTTAGTTTTCTTCAGTTCTTGTAAAAACTCTGATACAGGAAAAAAAACTGAAACTAGAACAAGCCACATGTCGGAGGATACTGATAAGGCAACACAGTATAAAGAAGAGAATCTAAAGGTGGTAAACAAACAAAAACTTTTAAGAAAAAATGTACAATGTAATATGAATGGATGGTCAATTTTATATGCTAAAAAAGATAGAATTCTTATGACTGAGGGATGTTATCTGGCAGAGCTAAAGAAAAAAGATCAGAAATTTAAACTTAATACAATTGTAAATTTAACGAAGTATGGTGTGGACAACTTTTATATGGAGGAAGGTACTAAATTTTGTCCTTCTTCAAATGGGGAAAAGCTATTAGTATTTAATGAAACAGTTATTAAGGATAACGGAGAAGGAATTAATTTTGAAAAAAATAAAAAACTTAACAGCATTCTAATAGATTTAAAGAGAAAAAAGGTAAGGTATTACAGAGGAAACGATTTTAAAGATTTGGAGAAGAAGGAAGATGTCACAGAAAAACATCTTGCAAAGGCAGTGAACACACCGGAATCATTACAAAAAGTACAGAATAAATTTTTTAGAGTCAAAAACATTTATACAGTTTTATTTGAAAAAAATAAAATGATTACACCAATCAGAGAAAATAATACAGATAAATTTAAAACACTTCAATGGGCATTGTATATGTATGATTCCAAAACAGCTAAAACGGAAAGGGTTTTTGGATTCCAATAAGATAGAATGCTAGAAATGGGAGCAGTTAGGTGCTTCCATTTTTTTGTATAGAAAAAACATAAATACATATGCTATGAAAAAAGAGGTGGTTTGATGCATTCCTTATGGCAGGAAAAAATAGAGTTTCCATATTACCCGATTTTAAAAACAGATAAGAAAGTCGATATATTGTATCTGGAGGCATCCCTTCAGAATGCTGTGGAAGCTCATTTTCAAAAAGAGCAGGGCAAATCTGTGATGATCATGGAAGAGAAAACCATTGCGGACATGACGGAACTCGGAGGAATGGGGATTATAAAAGGAGAAACAAAAGAAGAGATCAAAGATCTTCACAGACTGAGGGACTATATAGAGGGAAGAAATATTCCCTGTGACATGGTCGTGGAATCCGACACCTGTATTTGGGTCCATCCGCTCAAACTGTTTTTGTTTATGACAGAAGGAATCGATGTATATGAACAGATGAAGGTTATGGGGCGTAAGAGCAATAAACTGGACACTGGAACCGTTTATATCATGGCGGACACAGTCATTGAAAAGAAAGAAAATGAACCGTTGTTTGTACATGCATTTTTAAGCAAAGAATTTCCGAAACTTAAGAAACCATACAAGGAAATGCGCCGATACGGGGACTATTGGCTTATCTGTACAGAGGAAGAAACCATAGAAGGAAGTGATTTCTCCTGGATTATATGATAGAATAAAAACAAAAAATCAGGAGGACATTATGAGCAGGATTGATGAGATCAGAAAAGAAATGGTAGCAGCCATGAAAAACAAGGATAAAGCCAGAAAAGAAGCTTTGTCCATGCTGTTAAGCGCATTAAAAAATGCACAGATTGATAAAAGAGAGGACCTCACGGAGGCGGAAGAAAATACAATTATCGCAAAAGAGATGAAGCAGACGAAAGAAACACTGGAATCCTGTCCGGCAGAGCGCACAGACATCATTGAGGAATGTAATATACGCCTGGCGGTCATTAAAGAATTTGCCCCCGAAGAAATGAGTGAGGAGCAGATCAGCGCTGAGATAGATGCGGTGCTCGCAGAACTTAATATCGATGCTCCAACCGCGAAAGATAAGGGAAAAATCATGAAAAGTCTTATGCCGAGAGTAAAAGGAAAAGCCGACGGCAAACTGGTCAATCAGCTTGTGGCTGCAAGAATTCAGTAGGAGGCTGTATGGAACAGATTTTAGTAGTCGTTGATATGCAGAATGACTTCATAGACGGCGCCCTGGGGACCAAAGAGGCCAGGGAGATCGTTGAGGCAGCAGCAGAGAAGATAAGAGAGTTTAAAGGCAGTATATACGGAACATTAGATACCCACTCCAAAGATTATCTCAGCACACAGGAAGGTAAAAATCTGCCCGTTCCCCATTGCATCCTGGGAGAAGAAGGATGGGCACTGCATCCTGATATCATGGATGCCATCTCTGAGACAGAGGCAGAAGTGATGGACTTCTGTCGGAAAGATACGTTTGGTTCCATTGAACTGTGCGAACTGCTGAAACAGAGATATGAGGGAAAGGACGCAGAAATCCAATTCATCGGCCTGTGCACCGATATCTGTGTGATCTCCAATGCACTCATGGTAAAGGCAGCCCTTCCGGAAGCAAAATTGATCGTCCACGCGGACCTTTGCGCAGGAGTGACAAAAGAAAGCCATGACAATGCCCTGAATGCAATGAAGATGTGTCAGGTGGACATACAGACTCAGAAAGAGATTTAAATAAAATATACCCACAGAAAGAACGGTGTTCCCTGTGGGTATACATTTTTATCTAAGAAAATGTTAAAAACTTATACATGTTCAATGTCCGTATACTCTGATATCTCCCTGTTGGTTGTCCTGAGATCTGAAACACTCAGATCATGGATATTTGCATGACCGGTAATGCGTCCGAACATTTCCAGCTCAGACCTGCACACATTCAGATAATTACAGAGACGTTTGGCCGAATGGTCAACATGAAGGCGTTTTCTCAATTCTTTATCCTGGGTGGCAACACCGACCGGACATTGTCCTGTATTGCAGATCCGGTACTGCTGGCAGGCAGCGGCTACAAGAGCAGCAGAAGCGATCGCTACGGCATCTGCACCCATGGCGAGTGCTTTTGTAAAATCCCCCGGAAGCCTGAGTCCTCCGGTGATAACCAGATCCATGGAAAGGTGATGGCGGTCCAGATATTTTCTGGCCCTGGACAGCGCAAAGATCGTAGGGATGGAAGTGTTGTCTTTTAATGTCCGGGGACTGGCACCTGTGGCCCCGCCCCGCCCGTCTATGGTGACAAAGTCGGCATCGGCATATGCGATCCATTCAAGGTCCTGTTCTATATGCCCGGCTGCGATCTTTACGCCCACAGGCCTTCCTCCGGAGACATCTTTCAGCCATTCCACCATTGTTTTTAAATCCTCTTTGGAATTAAGATTCGGAAATTTGGAGGGGCTGATCACGTCCTGGCCTAAAGGCTTATTTCTGATCTTTGCAATCTCCGGGGTAACTTTGTCTCCGGGCAGGTGCCCGCCCATGCCGGGCTTGGTTCCCTGTCCGATCTTAATCTCTATGGCGTCTGCGCTGCGGAGGTTTTCTTCCGTGACACTGTACAGGTTCGGAACATATTCAAATATGTACTTGTAGGCTGCCTGACGTTCTTCGGGAAGGATTCCTCCTTCGCCGCTGCACATGGCGGTCTTGGACATAGCGCTGCCCTTGGCAAGTGCGGTTTTTAACTCTTTGGACAAGGCTCCGAAAGACATATGGGATACATAGATGGGGTGATATAGTTCCATTGGCTTTTTAGCCTTCTTACCGATAACTGTTTTGGTGTCTACAGGATCGCCCGCATTTAATGGTGCCGGGTTCAGCTGGGCGCCCATAATCAAAATATCATCCCAGGATATAATGGGCTTTAAGGTGCCCATGGCATCAACTACAGACGAACCCGTAAGAGCCATCTGATGTATGGCATCCATCTGAGGAAATTCATTTGAACCGGACTTTGCAAAGGCATCGGGGTAAGCCAGGGGATTGTCCTTTGCGGGAGCAGGAGTTCTTTTGAATTCCGTGGGCTCAAATTTATCTTTTGATGCCTTGCAGACCGGACATGTATAGTCAGCTCCCAGCAAAGTAAAGGGAATTGATTCGGCTTCTTCGTCGTAGACGTAGCCGCAGATACTGCATTTAAAAATACTCATAAAAAACCTCCGATTCGTGTTATAATAAAAAATATTGTCTTATGTTATAAATTTGGGGTCAAAAGATTTTTTGCTCACAGATACAGCCTTGCAATGAAATAAAAATTATTCTTATTATACCATATGAATGAGAAATTGTATCAGAGTCAAAACAATTTTTGGAGGAAAGAATATGATTTTTGAAACTCATGCTCATTACGACGATGAGCAGTTTGACAAAGACCGCGAAGAACTGCTGGATTCTATGGAGAAGAATGGAATTGGTACGATCGTAAACGTTGGTTCTAATATGGAAACATCAAGGTGGACGGTAAAAGCCGCAGAAAAGTATCCGTTTCTTTATGGCGCGGTGGGGGTTCATCCGTCGGAAACCGGTGAGATGAAGACAGAGGATCTGGACGAGCTTAAAGGATATGCGTCAAATCCCAAAATTCTTGCCATTGGGGAGATTGGACTGGATTATTACTGGGACGAACCCGAACGTCCTGTACAGAAAAAATGGTTCGAGGCACAGATGGAGCTTGCCAGGGAAACGAAGCTTCCGATGGTAATCCACAGCCGGGATGCCGCGAAAGATACGGAGGATATGATGCGGGCAGCCCACGCAGAAGAGATTGGGGGAGTGGTCCACTGCTTTTCTTATCCCAAAGAAATGGCAAAGAAGTTTTTAGATATGGGATTTTATCTTGGAATTGGAGGAGTTGTGACATTTAAGAACAGCAAAACATTAAAAGAGGTTGTCTCCTATGTGCCGCTGGACAGAATTTTGCTGGAGACGGACAGCCCTTATCTTGCACCGGAACCGAACCGGGGAAAGAGAAATTCCTCATTAAACCTGCCCTATGTGGCGGAACAGATTGCCGTGCTCAAAGGGATCAGCACGAAAGAAGTTATTGAGGTCACAGATCAGAATGCCAGAATGATGTACCGGATGAAAGAGGTTTAGATGGAGAAGTTAAGCAGCCCAAAAAAAACAATAGAGATCATTCAAAAATATAACTTTGATTTTCAGAAGAAGTTCGGACAGAATTTCCTGATTGACAGTCATGTGCTTCAGAAGATCATAGACGCAGCACACATAACCAAGGACGATTTTGTGCTGGAGATAGGACCGGGTATCGGCACGATGACCCAGTATCTCTCAGAACATGCCAGGGAGGTCATGGCTGTGGAGATCGATCACAATCTGATCCCGATCCTCAAAGAAACTCTGGCCGGATATGACAATGTGGAAGTCTTGAATGAAGATATTCTGAAGGTAGACATCGGGAAGATCGCAGAGGAGAAAAATCAGGGAAGACCGATCAAAGTCGTGGCAAATCTGCCGTACTATATAACAACGCCGATCATCATGGGACTGTTTGAAAAGAATGTTCCTATGGACAGCCTTACGGTCATGGTACAGAAGGAAGTGGCACAGAGGATGCAGGCAGTGCCGGGCACGAAAGATTACGGTGCGCTGTCACTGGCTGTCCAGTTTTATGCCGAACCATATATCGTAGCCAATGTGCCGCCCAACTGCTTTATGCCCCGGCCCAAAGTGGGCTCCGCAGTCATCCGCCTGACAAGATATAAAGATATTCCGATAAAGGTAAAAAATGAAAAGCTGATGTTTTCCATTATCAGGGCTTCTTTTAACCAGAGAAGAAAAACACTGCAGAACGGAATTAACAACAGCAGCGCACTTCATTTTTCTAAGGAACAGGTGGTGGAAGCTCTTGGGGAAATGGAACTTTCTCCGACGATTCGTGGTGAGGCACTGAGCCTTGAACAGTTTGCAAGGCTCAGTGACCTGCTGGAGGGCTAGAGAGCCAGAATCCAGTAGCCGAAGTTTCCTGTCTTTTGGCAGGATTCCGGCACGGTTAAGAAATCTCTGAATCCAAAAAGTTTTGCGATGAAATTTTTTTCATTGTCAAAAACGCCTGGAACGCCCAGATAGATCCTGTTTGTCTGTCTGTGCTGACATAACATCAGATGTCCGTAATTTCCGTAGTTCAGCAAAAGGAATCCGTTGGTCTTCATATTTTCCGGCACATGAGGAATATTCTGAAGGTCATCTACTTTGATTTTGATGCTAGGATCCAGCATATAAGAAGGAGGTAAGGGCAAGGTGGGATACTCCTTCCAGTCAAAGAGACTGGGTGTGTTCGGCATTCCCTGTTCTTTGGCTTTCTTTTCTAGTTGAAGGGCTTCAATATATTCTGCCAGTTTTGAATCAGGATCAGCAGTACGTTCTTCCTGCTGTCCGGCAGTTTCTTCTTTTGACGGTTCCTCTTCATTCAATGATTCTGCGCTCACAGGTTCAGTTTCCGGAACTTCCGGTTCTACATAGACACGGGGAGGCTGACCTGCCGGTTCGGGCGCCGGTTCGGGCACCGTGGATTCCGTTTCAGGGGTCCCGGCAGGAATCGGAATTTCCTGCGGAAGTTCATCAAAAGGATCTTCTATCGGAGGAGGCTCAGGAGCGCTGGACGGCGGTTCTTCTTCATCTTCCTCTGGAACTTCTTTGTCTGATGGAGCAGGATTCTGTACAGGGCCGGACTCAGGTATACTTTCTTCCGGGGCAGGTTCTGACGGTTCTGTAACCGCTGGAGTGGGGCCGGGAAGACTTTCTCCCTGAGCAGGTTCCGGCGGTTCCTGGGTTTCCAGAACAGGAGCCTCAGGCTCTATGTTTTCTTCTGCCTGGACAGCCTCCGGCTTCTCTGCCATGTCTTCTGTCGGCAGGAAATTTCGTATAGTGATCGGTTTGTCATCCCACTCTGATCCAAAAAAATGGCTGTTGGAGTGATAGATCAAAAAGCCGTCCACCTGGTCCAGATCTACAACCAGAGGGTAAGTATTCTTAAACTCAATGATGGTGTCATTGCGCTGGAAGGAATCTAATAAGATGCCTTCCATGGTTCCGTGACGGAACCTGTAAAAATAGATTTTGTACGTTAAGGCCTCGTCATTTGTTTTGACATGGAAGTATAAGCGAAGCTGTTTTTGACGCTTCTCAATTTTGGCGAATCCTACATTTTCGCCTTTCATGCCATTGCTGTATTCGTATAGATATGAAACGATTCGTTGATATTCAGCCAATGTGATACTCTCTTTTTGATTTATTCTATGAGGAGGGATTAAAAAATATGACCGGAGGAAGACAGAATGAATGAAAATGAAAAATTTATGAAAAAAGCCATAAAGCAGGCAA
>OBWG01001279.1_pt1 | contig 11315 bp, 8 predicted proteins | sample 1495221 | NCBI WGS metagenome assembly OBWG01 (sample SAMEA2580053, study PRJEB22360) | human gut metagenome | reverse complement strand
GACAGTAAGAACGTTCTCGGCAAGATGATGACGGGCTGGCTCAGCGATGGTACGAATAAGTACTATATGGATACTTCGAGCGGTAAGATGGCTCACGGCTGGAAGGAACTTGAAGGCTCCTGGTACTATTTTAATGATGCAGGCCATATGATGACAGGTTGGATTCAGCTTTCCGGCGTCTATTATTACCTCGATCCTTCTACCGGAAAGATGGCGGCTAATACGACTTTGACAATTGATGGAGTCAGCTATACATTTGCTTCCAATGGCGCTTACCAGAACAGCAATTCCAACGCGCCCAGCACAGGCGGCAATGTATCGGCGCCTGGCAGCGGAACGAATAATACAAACGCGCCTGGTTCCGGTACCAATACCAATACTTCCGGTGGCCCCGGCGGCTCTTCCACGGGGAATGGCAATTTAAGCAGTGCCCCGGGCAGCAATAACAATACACCAGGCGGCAGCAACTCGCCGGGAGGCAGCAATGCTCCAGGAGGCTCTTCCTCCAACAACGGTGTTTACCAGTTGGCACCGGGACTCACAAACGGACCGGGTTGATAGATGATTCGGACATACTGCCGTAAAAGGCAGAGTAATTCAGTTAAATACACCGCGGCAGCCGCCTAATGCTCATGCAGACATGGCACCTGGCTCGTTGCCCGCGGGAATAAAGGTTTTGTGTGGGTATCTGCACTTCGGCGCGGATACCCATCGTAGTTTTATCGGAACAACTGACTGCAAGGATGAGGAGGCTGACACTTTGAAGCACAGAAGAATTACTGGAAGAATTACGGCGGCAGCGCTCAGCGCCGTCATGGGCTGTTCAGGAGCATTCCTGTACTCCGCCCCGCCCGCCTACGCTGCGGGCTATGAACGGGTAAACGGGTATTATCAGATGCTGGATGGAACCGTGATCGACGGCGTCGTGGCAAGAGGAATCGACGTATCCCGGTGGCAGGGCAATATTGACTGGAATACAGTAGCCGCTGACGATGTGGAATTCGTCATGCTGGGTACCCGGTCAAAAGGGGCGGTAGACCCTTATTTTCACAAAAATGTGAAGGAGGCTTCCGATGCCGGAGTACGGGTCGGCGCCTACATTTATTCATTGGCAACCACACCGCAGATGGCTGTGGAGGAGGCGGATTTCGTCCTCGACCTGGTAAAGGATTATCCGATTTCATTTCCAATCGCGTTTGACGCGGAGGACAGCTCCACGCTGGGTTCTCTTCCGCCGGCACAGGTCACGGAGATCATCAACGCCTTCTGCGAACGGGTGGAGGCGGCCGGATATTATCCCATGGTCTATGCAAACGATTACTGGCTGGCCAATAAGATCGATATGACAAACATGCACTATGACGTGTGGGTGGCCCGCTATGAGGTAAAGCATAACTTCTCCGATCCGATCATGTGGCAGGCTACCAGCACCGGATCTATCGAGGGCATCAGCGGTAATGTTGATATCAATTTCCTTTACAAGGACTTAACTCCCTATCTCCCGGGGAATCTCTGGAGGACCATCGGGGACAAGACGTATTATTACCAGAACTATCAGATGCAGAAGGACGCCTGGATCAATGACGGAACCGGCTGGTTCTATATGAACGGCGAAGGTCTTGCTTCTACCGGGTGGCTGGAGAAGCTGGGACTTAACTATTATCTCGACGACACGACCGGACGCATGGTGACTGGTTGGAAACAGCTTTCCGACCACTGGTATTTCTTCAATGCCAGTGGTGCGATGAGTACCGGATGGCTGGATGATAACGGCTCACGTTATTTCTTAAACAACGACGGTACCATGAAGACGGGATGGCTTCAGCAGATGAATCAGTATTATTATCTCGATGAGGCTTCTGGAAAGATGGCTACCGGCTGGAAGCAGCTGGCCGGAAAATGGTATTTCCTTCAGGATACAGGTATTATGTCTACCGGATGGCTGGATCAGAATGGAACGAAGTATTTCTTAAACAGCGACGGCTCCATGGTAACCGGATGGCATACGGAAGGTGATAAAAAATACTTCTTGACCGACAGCGGCGCGGCGGCAGCTGGACGGCACCTGGTACTATTTCAATCAGGGCGGCGATATGGCCCGCGGATGGATCAATCCGGACGGAAACTGGTACTACTTAAACCAGGACGGCAGAATGCAGACCGGCTGGCTGGAGGACGGCGGCGCGAAGTATTACTTGAGCACCTCTTCCGGAAAGATGACCGTTGGTTGGCGCGAGGTTGACGGCGCATGGTACTATTTCAACGGCAGCGGCGCCATGGTCACGGGTCTCACGGAGATCAACGGGCAGCTCTACTACTTAAATCCTGCTGACGGTAAGATGGCGGCTTCCACTACCCTAGATTTTGACGGTGTCGATTATACCGTCGACGCAAACGGCGTCTGCACTAAGGTAGAAGAACCGGCGGAAGGTGCTGCACAGGATGGACAGAACGCCGGCAATGCATCACAGAATGGACAGAGCGCCGGCAGTGCATCACAGGAATCTCCGGCTGGCAGCAGTCAGACAACGTCTCCGACGAAAGAGATCGGGCCTGGAATTAAATAAGTAAGATATTAAAAAGCAGCTTCAGCGGCAAAAAAAGAATCGCCTCCCTGTTAGTCAGACAGGGGGCGGTTCTTTTTCCATTTTCCCTTATACTTCGAAAATCAGATCTCCATAGCTCGGCATCGGCCATAATTCCTTATCGACCATCATCTCAAGCTTATCCGCCGGAGCGCGAAGCGCTTCCATGGCCGGGACTACGATATCGTGGTAGGCATTGGCCTGCTCCTTATTGTTTTCGATGATGCCGCATTTCTCTGTTACATCGATCAGATTTGCCAGCGCTACCTTCATGTCAGAAAGATAGGCGGAGGTCTCTGTCAGAAGTTCGGCCTGGACGCTCACATCGGCATCCGGGCAGGCGGTCTGTACTTTGCTTAAGGAATCGGCCAGCATGGTCGCATATTTGACGGCCGCCGGAATAATCTGCTTGCCGGCCATATCGATCATGGTTCTGGCCTCGATGTTGATTGCCTTGCTGTATGCCTCATATTCGATCTCAACACGGGATTCCAGTTCGGCTTTCGTAAATACGTTGAATGCTTCAAACATCCGGACTGATGCTTCTGTAGTAAGAGCCGGAATCGCTTCCACCATGGATTTGATGTTCGGAAGGCCTCTCTTCTCGGCCTCTTCCACCCATGCGTCCGCATAGCCGTTTCCATTGAAAATGATTCTTCTATGGGCTGCCAGCTGCTCTTTGATCATATCATGTACTGCGGTATCGAAATCCTCCGCCTTTTCCAGTATGTCGGCCGCTTCCTTGAACGCTTCCGCCGCAATGGTGTTTAATACCACGTTCGGGGAAGAAATGGAATCGGAGGAACCTACCATACGGAACTCGAATTTGTTGCCCGTAAAGGCGAACGGGGATGTTCTGTTTCTGTCGGTCGCATCCTTGAATAAATCAGGCAGTGTCTTGACTCCTGTCTTTAACGTGCCTCCCACCTTGGAATGGGTGGCCTCACCGGTGCTGCAAAGCTGATCAACCACGTCCTCCAGCTGTTCACCGATGAACACGGAAATGATAGCGGGCGGAGCCTCGTTGGCGCCGAGTCTGTGGTCATTTCCGACGTCTGCCGCGGATTCACGAAGCAGATCGGCGTGACGGTCAACGGCCTTTAAGATACAGGACAGCACCAGAAGGAACTGAATGTTCTCATGGGGGGTCTCACCTGGATTTAACAGGTTGATTCCGTCTTCCGTGGTCAGGGACCAGTTGTTATGTTTTCCGGAACCGTTGACTCCGGCAAATGGCTTTTCGTGAAGCAGGCAGTTTAAGCCGTGACGGCCGGCCACCTTCTTTAAGGTTTCCATTACCATCTGGTTATGATCTACGGCCACATTGACCTGCTCGTAGATCGGCGCCAGTTCATGCTGGGCCGGCGCAACCTCGTTATGCTGGGTCTTGGCCGGAACGCCTAAGCGCCAGAGCTCTTCATTGACTTCCTTCATATATGCCGCAACACGCTCCCGGATGGCTCCGAAATAATGATCTTCCAGCTCCTGCCCCTTGGGTGGCATGGCGCCGAATAAGGTGCGGCCTGCGTAAATCAGGTCTTTTCTCTGTAAATATTTTTCACGGTCAACCAGGAAATACTCCTGCTCCGCCCCTACGGACGGGACCACACGTTTGGAAGTGGTGTTGCCGAATAATCGTAAAATTCTAAGTGCCTGCTCGTCAACAGCCTCCATGGATTTTAAAAGAGGCGTCTTCTTATCCAGGGCTTCTCCTGTATAGGAGCAGAATGCGGTGGGAATGCAAAGGGTTACGCCAATGGCGTCTTCTCTCAAAAACGCCGGTGAAGTACAATCCCATGCAGTATAGCCTCTCGCCTCAAAGGTGGCTCTCAAACCGCCTGATGGGAAGGAGGAAGCGTCCGGTTCGCCCTTGATCAGCTCTTTTCCGGAGAACTCCATGATGACTTTTCCCTCGGAGGTCGGTGCTGAAATGAAGGAGTCATGCTTTTCGGCTGTGATACCGGTCAGCGGCTGGAACCAATGGGTATAATGGGTCGCGCCTCTCTCAATTGCCCAGTCCTTCATCGCATGTGCAACAACATCAGCGATGGACGGGTCCAGTTCCGCTCCGTCTTCGATCGTCTTCTTTAATTTCTTGAAAACGGATTTCGGCAAGCGCTCTCTCATGACGGTTTCGTTAAATACGTTTTTACCGAAGATTTCGGCAACATTTACTACTTCGCTCATAAATTTTCCATCCTCTCATTTGGTCTGTAATTTAGACTTCTCGAGTCTCCTCTTTTTTCCTGGTTATGCGCGCAATCATCTGTGACAGATTAAGTCCGCCATTCCGGACTCTCGCTCCGGCGCAGAGTGCGCCTCCCCCGGAGGGTTCTGGTTTTATAGGGCGAACGTTCCTATGATACCAGAAATGGCGCCCTCCTGTTGTCAGGAGAACGCCATCGTTCCTTAATTAAAATAAACCATTTCTCTCAAAAATGCAAGTATTTTTTTTAATAATTGCATTTCAGGATCCAGGATTATTCAAACTTAAGCTTTTCCCACGGAACCGAATAATTCCATCTTCTCTTTGACGGTTGCCTTGATTGCTTCCGTTCCTGGTGCGAGAAGTTTACGCGGGTCAAAGCCCTTGCCTGCTAAATCCTTGCCTGCTTCGATGTATTTACGGGTAGCGTCAGCGAAGGACAGCTGGCACTCTGTGTTTACGTTGATCTTGGCTACGCCGAGGCTGATCGCTTTCTTGATCTGATCCTCAGGAATGCCTGTACCACCGTGAAGTACTAACGGCATATCGCCTACTTTGTCTTTTACGGCAGCCAGAGTCTCAAAGCTTAATCCAGCCCAGTTCTCCGGATACTTGCCATGGATGTTGCCGATACCAGCAGCCAGCATGGTTACGCCCAAATCTGCAATCTGCTTGCACTCGTTCGGATCTGCACACTCGCCCATTCCAACTACGCCGTCTTCCTCGCCGCCGATGGAGCCGACTTCTGCCTCTAAGGAGATGCCTTTCTCTGCACATACTGCTACGAGTTCTTTCGTCTTCTCAACGTTCTCTTCGATCGGATAGTGAGAGCCATCGAACATGATGGAGGAGAATCCTGCCTCGATACATTTATAGCAGCCATCGTAGCTGCCGTGATCCAGATGTAAAGCTACCGGAACTGTGATGTTCAGTTCACCGATCATAGCCTTTACCATCGCTGATACTGTCTTGTAACCTGTCATGTATTTACCAGCACCCTCGGATACGCCAAGGATGACCGGGGATTTCAGTTCTTCTGCTGTCAGTAAGACCGCTTTGGTCCACTCAAGGTTGTTGATGTTGAACTGGCCAACAGCATACTTTCCGTCTCTTGCTTTTTCAAGCATTTCTTTTGCTGAAACTAACATATCACAAACCTCCAATTCGATTTATATTTATTTCATTTCTACATCATTATATACCATTTCGCGTCATTTGCAAAGATAAATATTTTTGAATTGTGATTTTTATAACAATCTTACATATTTTCTTACATATCGCCTTTTCCGACCATCATCTTTTCGATTTTACAGACTTCTGCCCAATGCGGACAGCCAGTAAAAAATCCAAAGAAATCTGTTACAGCTTCGCAGGCGTGCTCCTGGCGTAGATAGCGGGTGCTATTACTTAGGAATCTATGCAATGCTGTACCAGGTGAGCTGCATGGATTATACCGAAAGAATCCCGGCTACCGTGGCCTGCATCTGATCAATGCCGCACTCCGCGGTATGGCGCACAGGCGCTGTACGGATCTCCTCTACAGCCTGTGGGATGGCAACGCCTGACAGCTCTGCCAGACGGTCCACAATGGCAAATTCATCTTCCTCCAGCCGAACGCCGTCGATGGCCTCCAGAACGCTTCCTGAGAACTTATACGGGCTGGCTGTGGACGCGATCACGGTTTTGGCAGGATCCTTTGTCTCTTCTTTATAATGGTTGTATACAGACGCTGCGACGCCTGTGTGGGTATCAATTAAGTATCCGGTGTCTTCGAAAATCTTTTTAATCGTGGCACGGTTCTCTTCTTCCGACGCAAAGCCGCCGAGGAAATCTTTCATGAATCCGCGCATCTCTTCTGTCACCGTGTAGCTTCCCTTGTCGCTCAATTCCTTCATCAGGGCTGCATTGGCCTTAGCATCGCTGCCGGCGCTTAAATAGATGAGGCGCTCTAAGTTGCTGGAAATGAGGATATCCATGGATGGGGAGGTCGTCAGGATGAAATCGCGGTTCCTGTCGTATGTACCCGTGCGGAAAAAGTCATACAGGACCTTATTCTCATTGGAAGCACAGATCAGGTTCTTCACCGGGACGCCCATCTCCTTTGCCAAATAAGCCGCAAGAATATTGCCGAAGTTGCCGGTAGGCACCGTCACGTTGATCTGCTCCCCTGCTTCGATCTCGCCGGCCTCCAGAAGCTTTGCATAGGCATACACATAATATACAACCTGAGGAACGAGACGGCCGATATTGATGGAATTCGCAGAGGAGAGCTGGCAGCCTTTTTCGGCGAGCGCGGCTGCAAATGCCTTGTCTCCGAATATTTTCTTCACGCCGGTCTGGGCATCGTCAAAATTACCGTGGATCGCCACTACGTGAGTGTTATCCCCCTTCTGCGTCACCATCTGAAGCTCCTGAATGCGGCTTACGCCGTCTTTTGGATAGAAGACGATGATGGCTGTTCCTTCCACACCGGCAAAGCCTGCCATGGCGGCCTTACCGGTATCGCCGGAGGTTGCAGTCAAAACTACAATCTTGTTTTTCACCTGATTTTTCTTAGCGGCAGTGATCATTAAATGCGGCAGAATGGAAAGAGCCATATCCTTAAATGCGATCGTGCTCCCGTGGTATAACTCCAGGAAATAAGCGCCATCCGCCTTTGCCAGAGGAGCGATCTCCCCGGTGTCAAATTTGCTGTCATACGCTCTGGCGATACAGTTCTTCAGCTCTTCTTCCGTATAGTCGGTGAGGAACAGCTTCATCACCTCATAGGCGGTCTCCTGATACGTCATGCCTGCCAGTTCTTCCATCGTTTTATCGAGTTTTGGGATAAAGGTCGGCATAAATAAGCCGCCGTCGTCTGCCAGCCCCTTTAAGATTGCCTGGGAGGCCGTCACACCGGTCTCGCCGCCGCGGGTGCTTTGATAGGATAATTCCATGATGTGTCTTTCCTTTCTTACTCTTGCATATTGTAATTCAGCCGTATTTTCATGCTTTTGGTCTGAAACCTTGCCAGAATTGTAGCATACTTTGTTTGAAGGTGCAACCAGAAACGGCAAAAAAGTTTTTATAGTGCGGACATATGTATTTAGTTTGAGGACATTACATTTCAATTTATTTTTGTCCCGTGATGTGGTATGCTAGGAATAGTCTGCGCGGCATTTTGCGATTGCCGGAATGGGGTTGAGAACTGGCTTTCATCAGCTGCGCATCACACTTTGCGGGAGATTTCGTTCCGATGAATGAGGCGCAGGGCTATGCAGACTGTTTTAATCATAGAAAGGATATATTTTAACCATGAGATATGAACATATGATACAGGGTACTTTTATAAGCCGGCCTAACCGCTTTATCGCCCATGTGGCTATCCGGCGAGAGGCGGGCGGTGAGGAAGAAACCGTAGTCTGCCATGTAAAAAACACGGGACGGTGCAGAGAGCTGCTTCTGCCGGGCGCCGGGGTGATACTTCAGTTTCATCCGGAGGCCGCAGCACTGGGCAGAAAGACGGAATACTCGCTGATCGGGGTCTTGAAGGAACGAAACGGAGAACTCCTGCTTATCAATATGGATTCCCAGGCTCCTAACCAGGTGGCGGCGGAATGGCTTCATGCCATGGAGCAGACGCCAACACTGCCGGTTAACGGCTATGACGGCGAAAAGTTTCTACCGGCACTCAGACTGGACAATATTCGCAGGGAAGTCACCTATGGACAATCCCGGTTCGATCTGGCTTTTGATATGGTCTTTGATATGGCTTTTGATATGGTTTTTGATTCGGCCTGTGCTCAGCTTCCCGATACGCCCCTCATTTCTGCCTCTGCCCCTGCACGCATCCCCTCTTCCGCCCCTGCGTTTCAGAGCTGTACGAAACCGGCCTTTATGGAAGTCAAAGGTGTAACTTTGGAGGAGAACGGCATCGCCATGTTCCCCGACGCGCCGACCGAGCGGGGCATCAAGCACATTCTGGAACTGACAGAAGCGGTAAAGGCAGGGTATGAGGCCTATATCCTGTTTGTAATCCAGATGAAGGGAATCCGGGAGTTTACGCCCAATCAAAAAACGCATCCCCAGTTCGGGGATGCGCTGCGCCTGGCCCATGAGGCCGGCGTCCATATTCTTGCTTATGACTGTATCGTGACCGCGGATACTTTAGAAATCGACCGGGCTGTACCGGTATCTCTATCCACATTTTGACCCATATACCGTTCAAGATAGTACGGCAGTGGGGATAAATGCCACGGCTGCCCTTAAGCTTAGCTTTCTAAAACTTTCTTCCTCCGCCGCCATAGCTGCGGCCACCGGAGGAATGAGTCGTACTGCGGCCGGACGAGGAACCACCGCCGCCACCGGAATGACCGCTGGAAGTATTCTTTGGAATCACAATATGGGTGACGGTCTTATTGACCAGATTATCCGTATTTGCAGAAAAACGGAAGCGGCAGTCTGCCCGGTAGGCTTTTAAGTAATTTTCAGCCTGCCTCCGCTCTTTCTTCATCGCGTAGCGATTCCTGACACCAATACAGGGGCTTATGGCCGCCAGCAGGGCCACTGCCAGGGCTAACGCGGCCTCTGGCCAGGTTATGCTGCGGTAGACGCTGATTTTACCGGTGTCACGGTCGTAGTTGTACTGACCGCCCGGTATTCCGGCCGTGTAATATTTGCGGACACCCGCTAAAAATGCTTCGGCACTGGCCGCATAGTCCCCATTCGATGCGCCCTCATAGGCGTCATCTAAAATAGTATTCCACCGTTTATCCGTCAGAAACCGGTTCATCGTTCCTACCGGTGCTATATACAGCTCCCGGTTATCCATATCAATCAGGAATATCACACCGCTGTAGTCTTTTCCCGTCCCGAAATTTCCGTTAGTGTAAAAATCTTCACTGTACCTTTCGGCTGACTTTCCACCTGCATCATCCGTGGTGACGAGCACCACGTCCATGTTCATATCTTTCCGCATGGAGGCAATCTCTTCTTCCATGGAACTCTTCTCCGCCTCGCTGAACAGTCCCGCTTGATCGAAGACTCTGGTTTTACCTTCTGCCAGGTCAGAATTCCCGGAGGCCCAGGCTGTGGACATCATGCAGAATCCAGCCAGAAAGAGAATCGCCGCGGCAAAGATCAACAGCCGAGGCAGCTGACTCGCGTTTTTTATGTATACGGATACACCATTTCTTTGTCGTCTCATCATATCAGATACCCCATCAAAAGCATGAATAACAGGACCGGGAAGAAAATTTCTGCAAACAGTATCAACAATTTCGTCTTATCAACCGGAAGTTTTCCACAAACTTTTCCCGTTTGTCCATTGACGGTAAAATAGTACATCTCGTTTTTAGCCTGGTCATGATAGGTAAGTGTCCAGACCGGAAGAAGGGCGTATTCCCATTTCTCATCTCTCAGCTGCGCGTCCGACCGGCGAACACTGACCCGGTCATACGTTCCAACACTTTCTTTTAGGGAATCAAGCGCAAACTGGCGAACCTCGCCGTATACGTCAGCGGAAAAGTCTTGTTCCTCCATATCGCGCCGCTCTGCCACGAAGCCGGACAGATAACCGGGAGTAAAATGTTCCAGCTTCTCCATATCATAGGGCAGAACACCCTCCACCAGCTCTCTGTTTGCCTTTTTTAAGGCATTGCGGGTGACATGGCTCACTTCCATGTCGCCTTCCCTGAAAATATCGTACGTCTGGGTCTCTGTATACTGATACCGTCCGCTCACCCAGATCCGCAGCCTGTCGGCCCGGGCCTCCAGCTCTCCTTCCACCCGGCAGCTGTACATCAGATACGGAAAATACACACCGGACATCTTCTGGATCTGATCCTCTGAATAAAAGGCTTTCGGCACATATCTTTTTTTCTTCATCCACTGGGAAAATATGGCGGTCGCTTTTTCTCTGTCCAGCTGAAAGGGGATGACATAGTCCGGATTATACTCTCCTGACAGCTTTCCGGAAAGAATTACCGGATTGTGACAGTAATAACACATGGTGGCCGCAGTGGTCTCGTCGGTTACGATCTCCGCTCCGCAGCTGGGACAGGTGTAAAGGACGGGAGTCCCTTCCATTTTCCGTTCCTCCTGTGTCTCCTCTCCAGCCATACCGGCGGACGGGAAACCGGTCTGATCGGCCGATGCTTCCGGGCTCAGCCGTTCCAGCTCTTCCTGAGTAAACTCGGACAGACAGTATTCACATGTATATTTCTGTTTGTCAGGATCAAACTGCAGGCCGCCGCCGCAGTTCGGGCACTTATATGTTATGGTCGCACTCATGGTCTTGGTTTCCCACACTCCGAACAGAATTTTCCATTGTTGGCAGTTCCGCATTCACAGGTCCACGGACCGGCTGGCCGGGGAGCTCCGCATTCCGGGCAGAATTTTCCTGTGTTGACATTTCCACATTTACAGGTCCATGAGTCACCTGACTGGCTTGCTGCCTGTCTGGCCTCAGACGCCTGCTGTACAAAGGACGGGGTTCCGGTTCCCGGTATCGGGCCATTGCCGCCTGCCTGGCCGGCGCCCTGTGT
>OBWG01001270.1_pt1 | contig 11405 bp, 19 predicted proteins | sample 1495221 | NCBI WGS metagenome assembly OBWG01 (sample SAMEA2580053, study PRJEB22360) | human gut metagenome | reverse complement strand
CAGCAAAGACGGAGGAAGCCGTCAAGGGCGCGGAGCGTTCATCTCGACCCTTGACGGCTTCCTTTAGCTTTGCTATTTCTTGTTTACGATGGCTTCCGTCAGCTTTGCCTGCAAGCGATGTTTCATGTACTCATCCACGCCTATGTACGGTAAACCGTTTTTGTCATAGAGTGTTCGCGTGCAAATCTTGTTGACGTAGCGGTCATAATACCGCAAGATCTGCTCCAACGCTAACGAATCACCTGCACGGGCGGCCTCAATTACGTCTACGGGCAAAAGCACTCTGCCGTTAAAAGTCGGCTGCTTCATGTTAGTTTCTCACTCCTTTGGATTTCAAGTCTTTTTGCAGTTCATTCAGTGTCTTTGTTCTGTGGCGTTGGACGGCGCTGCGGGACATCCCTACAAAATCACCCACTTCTCTGTCAGGAAGTTCCAGCGCATAATGCAGAATTAAAATCTGCTGTTCACATTCCGGCAAACTCGCAAAAGAATTGGCCACTAATTCGCTCTGAATATACAGAACATAGCCAAAAGCCGAAAATACAAACTTGTCCCTGAAGTATTCGTCTACGGTACAAAGTTCAGCTATTTCATGTTGGGACAAGGCACTGAACTGGGTTTCCCGTTTTCGCTGGCGGCACAAATCTCGCAGATAGGTTTTGGCCTCATTGCGGAGGACGGTTTTGCAGAAAGCGTCAAATCGGCAGCGTTCTCCATAACTATCAGAGATGTACTTCATCTTCTCACCCCCGATCCGCGGGAGAATGAGAAGTTAGACTTGGTGTCACCACTCCTTGTGTCTATGTTGATACGGCAGTTTCGGCCCGCACCGAAAAACCGCAATAGCAGATCAGCAAAAGTAAACGTAATATGCCGATAACTTACACCGTATTGTACATCTTTTTGTCTAAACCTTTCCCGTGCTGAAGATAAGCTTTTTTTGATAAGCTATATAGTTGATAAACAGACTGTATCAGCATGGTGGTTTCCTCCGTGGACTGCCGATCCTGCATAGAGTAAGCAAAGCAAAAACGGCGGTCTTGATTTTTCCAAACCCGCCGCTGGGATATGAAATAGAGCGCACAAAAACAACCTGCCCGGCAACGGTTTTTTTCTTTCCCCGTCGGGCGGGATAATTGGATCATGTGTTAAGGAATAGAAAAAGCCGATAACTACAAGAAGAAATACTCTTGCAAGTTATCGGCTCTGCGTCTTAGCGTCTGGCTCTTGGATGATGGATAGATTCAGTTGTCTTACCGCAATCAAGGTTTCATGTTTGCATTTAGGGCAATATAGCGGAAAGTTTTCCAGGACTGTGTCATCGCGGATTTTCAATCGTGTTTTGCTGCCGCAAAAGGGGCATAAAATCCATTCTATCTTCATGTTATCTTCCTCTGTGCTTGGCTTTCTTTTTTTCCTGCCGGATGGCAAACTGGCAGTCTTTCTCCGCCTCTTTCTGCTCACGGCTCTTGATTTTCCGTTCCAGCTTACATTGCTCATGCTGGAGTTTCAACGCCTGCTGCGCCTTTGTTCCAATGCCTTTATCCTGCAGTTGGCTTTGAATTTCGCGCTGCATACGTTTAGGATTGATTTTTCGCTCTATGACCACTTCGGCCTGGATCGGGGGACTGAATTTCAACTTGTGCCAATTCTTCAGCAGAAACTCATAGACCTCGTAATCTTTGGGCTCTGAGCCAAAAGTGATTTTGCATACCTCGTACTTACCGTTATCCGTTCTTTCGTAGAGACCGATCCAAAACGGAGCTTCAAATAGGATGGTCAAACTGCTTTGGGGGCCTGTACTCATTCTTCTAAGAACTGCCCTTCAAAATGATCCAGCCATTCCAGAAGGGCTCGATAGAGAAGCTGCTGCTGCTCAAAAATCGTTCTCCCAACCAAGGGAATGTCTGCAAATTCCCGCGCATAGCCCTCGTTCGATTCAGCCGAGGACTGTATGCTTCGGCGCAAAGCCGAAACCAGCTCCAACGCATCGGCTTTGTCCATCTTGTTCAGATTCGTAATGACTACATTGAAATCGAATAGCAAGGGCACTGGGCCAGCGGCGCAAGAGGCCATCAGCTCTTTGAAATACGCTCTGCCCTGATCGGTAATAGAATAGATGGCCTTATCCGCAAACTTATCACCCTTGACAATATCGCTTTGGAGATAACCCTTCTCGCTCAACTGGAGTACTTTTCGATAAATAGAGGGGACGCTTATTTTCGTCCAGCGGGAAAAATGGTGGTATTCCACATCTTTTTGAATGTCATAGGCGCTTTGCGGTTTCTCCAATACAATACCAAGTATGACTAAATCAATCGACGACATAACGACACCTCCGACTTTTGCTATCAACAATAGTACTATTGACAATAGCAAAAGTCAAGGGGCGTACCTTACATTTCCGAATTGGACATAGCCTGTTTTTCAGCCCTGGACAGTTCCCGATGAAGGTGCAACGCCATAAAAATAGTGATGACTACAGAAATTACATCTGCGATGGGTTGGGCATACAAAATTCCGTTCATGCCCCATACCATAGGCAGCAACAAAATGACAGGGACAAAGCAGATACCTTGTCTGCACGCTCCTAAAAAGAAGCCTGCCGCACCTTTTCCCAATGCTAGGAACAGAGAAGAATAAACCGTGTAGAAACCAAAAAGAATGAATGTGATCCCGTTCGCAAACAGCGATTTTTGACCAGCTGAAATCATTTGAGTATCTCCCTCGGTAAATTGAGAGATAATCTGTGTGGAGAAAACGGCCATCACCAAACCCACGACTAAGCAGAAACTTGTAGACCAAATGATTGATGTTTTGATTACTTCGCGTAGGCGATTAAACTTCTTTGCCCCGTAGCTGAATCCTGCAATAGGCTGAAACCCTTTCAAAAATCCAAAGACAACAAGCGTTCCCATAGAAGTAATTCGCGTGACTGCCCCCATGCCTGCAATGACCGAATCACCATAATCGCTGGCTGCACGGTTAATCAGTGTAATCGAAAGGCTTGTAAGTAACTGGAACACCAAAGTAGGAATACCAATTTTCAAGATTTCCGCCATCATTTGCCCAGTTGGAGAAAATGCTTTTACGCTGAATGAAAATGCGCTTCTTTTTCGCAGAACGTATGTAAGATAAACGAGTGTAGATACCATCTGTGAAATCGCAGTGGCGATTGCTGCACCAGCAACCCCCATGTTGAAAGTGTAAATAAAAAGAGGGTCTAACCCGATATTCAATGCAGCTCCCAGCAGTAACGCACACATGGTTGTCTTTGCTGCACCTTCGCTGCTTACAATGTTGTTCATGGTCACGTTGAACACGTTGAAAACACAGGACAGTATATAAATTCTTGAGTACGTCAGGGCATACGGCATAATCGTTTCTGTTGCACCCAACATTGCCAAAATTGGTTTGAGGAAAATTGTAGAAAACAGAATGATAATGGTGCCAATCAGAATACTGCTATATAGTGCGGTGCTTGCCACCCTATTGGCGGTATCTTTATCTCCGCGCCCCAGTAATCTTGACAGATAGGATGCGGCTCCGTTGCCGAACATAAGGCCCAAACCAACCACAACTTGTCCCAAGGGAAACACGACGGAAATAGCACCCATTTGACTTTCGCCCAGGCCACCTACGAAATAGGCATCTACCAGATTATAGAGTGCATTAATCAACATCCCAATCATAATCGGTATGCCGAGGGCCATCAGAGCTTTGGGGATGGGCGCACTGCCCAAAAGCTCAAGTTTGTTGTTGCGTTCACTCATTGTGGATACGTCCTCCTAAAAAGAATAAATTACAGTAGTATAAATTATAGTATACTACAACGACTATACTACTATAAATTATAGTAGTTGTCAAGGGAGTCTCGCCCACTCTTGACAAAGGCTATAAAATCCAATACTATAATTTATAGTGCTGCCATTTAAAATGCGCGCTGGAGCGGAAGGGTGTGATCCACATGGCTACCATTGATTTGATTGTTCTTGGAATGTTAAAAAAAGAGCCAATGAGTGCCTATGATATACAGAAATTGGTGGAATACAGGAACATCTCTAAATGGGTAAAAATCAGTACTCCATCTATCTATAAAAAGACAATTCAATTAGAAGAAAAAGGATTAATCCGGAGCGAAGTTGTCAAAGAAGGCAAGATGCCGGAAAAGGCAATTTACTTTCTGACTGAGGCTGGAGAATCCGAATTTGAACGGCTCATGTTTGAAATCTCTTCAAAGCCAATTAACATTTTCTTGGACTTCAACGCTGTAATTGTAAATCTGGATTCTTTACCGTATGAAAAGCAACGTGCATGCGTTGCAGAGATTCAGGAAAACATTAATACTTTGAAAGCCTACCTGGAAGAAAATATAAAAGAAAAGGAATACGAACCTAGTATTCCGGCAACGGGTATGGCCGTATTGCGTCAGCAGTATGTATTGGCAGAAGCAATCCAGACATGGATCAATTCTTTGAATCTTGTTTAATCAAATCAAAATAACTAAAACAGCCAGTAACCTGCGGAGCAAACTAGCAGGCTACTGGCTGCTTTGATTTGAAAATGCTTTTTTCACCTCTTTAGCGGGCAGATTCCGTCCTTTCTAGCGTAATATTGGCGAAGCAAAAAACAAGGGTTTGGGAAGCTCCCAACAAGCAAAAATCTCCGCTCCGGCAGCAGGCCGGAAACGGAGATTTTGCGGAAGTGTGGCCACACTTCCTATGCTTGCTCTGTTGTGGCTTCCCCGGAAAGGACGGGAACGGAATGGAAAGGAAACGAAGCACCAAAGAGAGCGATTATCTCCCAAAACGGGGAAATCCGCTGCAAGAAACCGTCTGTTATAAGCTAGGCGGGACGGTCTATGAAGTACATACTTCCTGCGGTGGGACGGAGCCACTCTATGACAAAATGGTGCGGCTCATTCGCTCGGAAGCCATTGCCACATCTGCTGACAAAGAAGATAAACCGCAGTATAATAAGGACAGCAACCTGTTTGTCGGGCGTTCATTACAGGAGGAATGAACCATGACAGCGTTTTGGGAGCACCCCGACAACTTTGCCTTTTTACCCGCCCGCCTGTCCCAAGAGGACGCGCTGGACGGCGAGAGCAACAGTATTGCCAATCAAGAGTTACTATGTAAAGGGTGGTTTCTGCCATCTAATACATATGACTGCGGCTCATTTGTGGTGAATTGAAAAGCAGTTATAGGAAAGGAGTTAAAATATCCCAATAACTGCCGAAACCAAAACACACAAAGGAGGTCGTCATGAAATCTATCTTTGAAGAAATGGGCGGCATATACCGTCAGGAGGGGGATTATCTTATCCCAAGCATAAAACTTCCAGAGCAGGAGGAGTATCAGCTCGGCAAATATGGCCGAATGCGGCGAAACTTTTTGAAAGAGCATCATCCTGCCCGTTACTCAGATCTCATAGTGGAAGGACAGCTCTGGAATCACCTGGCCGAGATCGACAAGCTCTGCAATGCCCGCATAGAAGTGATGATAGCTGCTATGAAAAAACAGGAAGGTGTCACAGAAGTTCTGAAAGCGGCAGACCAGATGGAATGGGTGCGCCGCATGAACAGCATCCATAACCGGGCAGAAGAAATCGTGCTGTATGAGCTGGTATATGAAGTATAACATAAAATAGACGAGGGGACGCTTTTGGCAGCAATCAGCTGCGGCAAGCGCCCCCCTTTTTTATTATTTCTCGTCTCTATCCCGGTTCTTTGCCCGATTCTTATACACATTATGTTGGTTTTTGCACTGTGGGCTGCAAAATACATTATTGGCTCGGCTGGCGACAAAAGCCTTCTGGCAGTGTTCGCAGAGCCGCAGCGGTTTTTCCTCATCAGTCAGCATAAAGCTGAACATGAGCTGAATTGCCGTTAGAAGCGAGTGAAAGTCCCAGACAATCGTGGGGCTGGTTACGGGCTTGTCAAACAGGGCAATATGATAAGTCGGTGCAATTCCGCCAAAAGCAGCCATGCCCATACGATAGGTGTTTCTGGATTCTTCATCCAGCTGGTCGTAGTCGTGGTAAAACAAAAAGCTGCTGGTCAGTGTAAATGCCCAATCCTTGAATTGCTGCACGATCCATTCATAAGGTTCCGCATACTGACGCTGAAACTGCATATTCATCGCCATAGGCTGCTCGGTAAAGGTCATAGCAAGCGCCATCATCGCTCTGTCCTGATTGATGTTCCAACTTGACTGAATGCCTTCTTTTACCACATCTAATTTTTCAAAAGGATAGAATAAAGACAAAAATGCTTCTGTCTGCATGGATTCTGCTTTTATAAATCTGTTTTTCGGGAGATAAACTGCCTCATAGTCCATAAAGGACGGCGTGGTAGGCAGTGCGGTCATCAGCCCCAGCAGCCCATACTGATGAACAAATTCCAGTACAGCCTGCTCAATAACCGCCTCACTTTTCCGGCCCATACAGAGCATCCCGACATTGAGAGCATCCACAACCAGTTTTTCGGAATCCTTTAGAGGATCGTAAACTTTCGGTTTTGCCGCAGAAGCGGCCATGATATATCGTCTGCCATTCTTTCCGGTCTTTATCTCATACTGATTGTACCGCACCCAATAGGAGCTGGCGTGTGCAAATAGATTCTGCATGTCTTCACCTCCATGTGTAATCTGATATATTATAATCCTATTACAAGTATAAAATCATTTTTCGGATTCTGTCAAGCCGCTCTTTTTACGGGGCGGCGTTTTATTTTCTCGTTTGACCTTTGCCGCACTCTTTCCGCTCTGCTCTAAGCTTGCGGCATACAGAGCAACAAATTCTTTCTCTCGCAAGGTCAAGCTGTTCTTCCGCAAAAGATGTTCATATAGCTGATGCTGTAATTTTCGTGTGTAAGTATCCCGCAGCTTGCGGATGTTTCGGTCAGACTGCCCCCGCATGACTGCCACTTTAACAGTGCTGTAAAGCTGCAGGGAGAGAAAGTACAGCACTTCCTTATGTTCGTCCTTCAGCCGTTCCACAATTTTGGAGAGAAAGGGATCAGCAGTCAGCTGGTGCATCTCATAAGGACAGTCAAAGATCAAGTCCAGAAAACTGCCTTTGCCCAGAAGCTGCTGTTCCGGCGTATTCAGCCACTCAGGGAAAACCAATCCATAGTTTGCCTTCTTATACTCCAGCGGCACATCTCCACGAAGATTTTCGTGATACCGCTCTCTGCGTTCACGGTTGCGATCCAATCGGTCCATTTCCCCAATAACCACAGAAAAATCTGTCTCTGTTCTTGCAGCTAAGCTGATGCGCTCCACAGCTGTTTCATCCATCTGCTGTCGGAGTGTATTCAGGCTGATGGGAGATTCGGCTGAATCAGCATCTTCTGGAATATCATTCTCTGCTTCTAAAGGATGCTCGTCCTGCTCCAGCTCACTTTCCAAAGCAGCGTTCCGTTCTTCTGCCAGAGCTTCTTCCAGTTCTTCATCGCAGACAGGTGTGTCCTCGTCCTGGTTCCAGTCGGCAAAGTCAAGGATAGATTCTGTCCAGGGGATTTCTTCTGCATTTTCTTCGCTTTCTTCTTCCAACCACAGATCATTCTGTTCTTCGTCCATGACTTCGCCTCCCTTCTGATTCCTATTTTATCTCAAAAACTTGTGCTGTCTATAATTTATTTTTTAATTTTTGAAAAACAGTTCCGATTTACACCGCTGTTTTCTCCTATCAGTGAGGAGGTAATCTGAAAATAATTATTTCGATTACACTTTATGAAAGAAAGGAGAAAACAATGATGTCAAACCAAAACAGGGAGCTGACTTCAAAAGAGAAACGCTCCATCAAAAAGCTGGTCACAAGGCTTTGCGCCAACTATGACAGCGAGTACGGGTGCTTGCCGCTGGACTGTGATTGTCCCATGTTCGGCATCTGCTACACAAACAGTGCTATGTGCCGCTACTTTCGGGGATCGGTTCTGCCCAATGACCCGGAGCTGCAAGCATCACTGGAAAGCCAGCCTGTCCGCACCTGTCAGTATTGCGGCCAGAAATTTCCGGCTGACGGGAAGCGGGTGTACTGCTCCCCGCAGTGTGCGGAGTCTGCCCGCCGTCAGCAGAATGCAGCGAGAGTACGGAAATTCAGAAACAAGAGAAAGTAACCATTTGCCCCTCCGAAACCCTGATGGCACAAGGGTTTTCGGAGGGCATTTTGCGTTTGGAAGGGAGTTCTATCAAAACCATGAAAACAGCTAAGAAAAGCGTTACACAGCAGGAATACAGAGCTGAAAACTTGCCGGAGGATATTGCCTATGGGAAATGAAAAGGAAAAGCAGTGCTTTTATATGATAAACCGCCGTATCGGTTCCACCATCTATCGGGTGAGAGTATACGGCAGTGAAACAGCAACAGAAACGATGGAAGATAAAATTTTAAGACTGATTCAAAACGAGGCTGCAAATCCTTGTGGTTCTTGTGGTATAATGGAATCACCACAAATGAGCCGTCAGTCTGAAAGGAGCGCATCATGAGCGTAAAACAGACTGAAGGAAAAATCACAGCTCTTTATGAGCGTCTGTCCCGTGACGATGAACAGGTTGGGGACAGCAACTCGATCGTGAATCAGAAAAAATATCTGGAAAGCTATGCTCAGCAGCAAGGTTTCCAGAATTGCGTCCACTATACGGACGATGGCTATTCCGGCGGCAATTTTGACCGGCCTGCATGGAAACGTCTGATGAACGATATTGAGGAAGGTCGGGTCAGCACCGTACTTGCGAAGGATTATTGTGCGATAATAGGACTAAATCAGAAAGACCTTGAAAACCAAGGCATTCTGGCTTAGTCCCTTCTTTTTTTGACCGAAAACAAAGGACTTTCACAATAATCAAGCAAGCCGGAGGGTACTGCTGCACACTTCCGGCAGAAGGAGGATATAGTGGGTGCTATCAAAGTCTTCTTGAAGGAGGTTCTGCTTCCAATCGCGCTTGCATTCTGCCTCGCGTCATTTCTCAAGCCGATCTATATGCCTGACGGCGTATGCGACTACTTCCTTATGTGGATCTGCGTTGGATTACCGTTCGGCATCCGGAGGATGTGCCTCTGGCTCGTTCCCAGCGGTTACGGTATCTCTGGCTCAGTCGGCATCTTCGCATTGAACTTAATCATAGGCGGTCTCATCGGAGGACTTGCCTTCTTCATCGGGCTGCTGCTCGGTGTCATTCATACCATCCGAGAAATCATCTGAACTACATCGTAAACGAAGAGGGTTTGTTTCTTCTCCAATTTGGAGTAAGAAGCAAACCCTCTTTTTTTGTTGCCCAAAAGCCGGAATATTTGCTGGCGATGCGGCGAAGGAAAGGAGTTTTTTAAGCATGAAACGCATGACAGCCGGTGATCTGCAAGCACTGGAATTGCTGATGCAGACCACACCCGGCTTTGAGCATTTTGACAGCGGCGCGGATGGCATTCTCCCTGAGTGCCGAAGCTGCCGCTTTCACCGTCCCTTCTGGAAATATCAGTCCTGCGTGTTTGCAGAGTGTCCCTACTGCTGCAATCCCGTTTCTACCCTCAAAAATCAAAGTGGCACATCTGCTGCCGGAAAGGAAACCTGTCATGGATAACAAAATCGAAGTCTTCAAAAATGAACAGTTTGGTGAGGTAAGAACGATCCTCGAAGGAGAAAAAGTTCTGTTCTGTGCGGCGGATGTTGCAAAGGCACTCGGTTACACCAACCCGAACAAGGCGGTCAACGACCATTGCAGGGCTATAACGAAACGTTCTACCCCTATCAGCGGGAAAGTTCAGAGTATCAACTTCATCCCGGAAGGAGACGTTTATCGGCTAATTATTCGCAGCAAACTTCCTGCGGCTGAAAAGTTTGAACTGTGGGTATTTGATGAGGTCATTCCCACCATCCGCAAGACCGGCGGCTACATGACGGACTCCCTTCTGGAACGTATTCAGAAGGAACCAGCGGTCATTGTAGAGTTCGCTCAAGCGTTGATTCTGGAAAAGAATCGCGTGAAGACTCTTGAGTGTGAGCTGAACACGGCAAAGCCCAAAGCCGATTACTACGACGCCTTCATCAATCCGGATGACTGCACCAATATCCGAACGACGGCGAAGGAACTGAAAATCCCGGAGCGCAAGTTCGTCCAGTTCCTTCTCAAAGAAAAGTACCTGTTCCGATCTTCTTCCGGGCAACTTCTTCCCTACAACAAGGACAGCAATGCCGGACTGTTCATCGTCCGCGATTTTGTGACGTACTGCTACACCGGTTCTCAGACCTACTTCACGCCGAAGGGCAAGGAGGTCATCCGAATGAAGTTCCAGAAAAAGTGCGGCGAAGAGCTGCTTCCCAAGATAGCAAGGTGATTTTCGTGGCAGTCTATCGCGTAAACAAGAATCGTGGCTATACCGTCATGGCGAACTTCCACCTCCGAGACAAGAGCCTGTCACTCAAGGCAGTCGGGCTACTCTCAAAGATGCTCTCGTTTAATGATGGCTGGAAGTTCTCAACCAAGGGACTTTCTGCAATCTGCAAGGAAGGTCCGGATGCCATTCTCTCCGCGCTCCGTGAGCTTGAAAAGCACGGCTACCTTGTCCGGCACCGGCAGAGAGACGGTAAAGGCAGGATGAGCAACACAATCTTTGAGATATACGAAGAGCCGCAGGAGTCTACACCAGAACGGGAAAAGCCACACACGGAAAATCCATGTGTGGAGAAGCCAGATGGGGATAATCCACGCGGGGATAAGTCCGCACAAATAAATACTGATCAAGTAATCACCCAAGAAAGAAATACTCTCTCAAAGAACTATCAATCCATCAATCTTGATGGGATGGACAGGATGGATGAGCGAAGCGAGTATGAAGAGATTATCAAAGTGAATCTTGATTACGACATTCTCTGTCAGGATCCGAAGTTCGATAAAGACCGCTTCCGGGAGATCATGGACATCATGCTGGATGCCGTCTGCTCTACCGCTCCGACCATCCGTATCAATGGCGAGGATATGCCGCAGCAAGTGGTTAAGTCCCGCTTTCTCAAGCTGAATAGCAGCCACATAGAGTACGTTCTGGAAGCAATGAACAAGAACCCGTCAGACATCCGTAATATCCGGGCGTACCTGTTGACCGCTCTGTATAACGCCTCTCTGACGATAGACAATTACTACTCCGCGCTCGTCAATCATGATTTCTACAGGCAGGACAGATCGGCAGGGTCAAAGAAGCCGAAGACCTACGATTATAGCCTTTGCGAAGACACTCTTTAATGAATACCATCGTGAGCAATGCTCGGAAAGGAGGACAGTGTAAATGAAAATCATCTATCGCCGGATTGTGCCGCCTTAGCTTCGGCAGCAGTCCCCATAATCATTCCAACGAAAGTCTGCAAATAAAAAGTCAATAGGGAAATAAAGAAAAATTGAGGAGAGAAAA
>OBWG01001267.1_pt1 | contig 11436 bp, 6 predicted proteins | sample 1495221 | NCBI WGS metagenome assembly OBWG01 (sample SAMEA2580053, study PRJEB22360) | human gut metagenome | reverse complement strand
CGTTCAAGTTGCTGTTCCAGAGCATCCAAAACGGATTTTATCACTGTCTTCTGCGTTCGACACAATTTTACTAGGACTTATAGAACCAGAACGTTTAGTAGGCATTAATAAATTGTCTACCTATGAGGAGTATTCCTTAGAGGCTAAACGAGCAAAGTTGGTAAAGCCTGTTATGAGCTCGTATCCTCTAGAGAAAATCATAGCCTTAAAGCCTGACTTAGTTATTGCCCCCGATTATATATCGGCAGATGTTATTTCCGGCTTACGCCACATGGGGATAGCTACTGTCGTAGTATCGTCGGGCTCTACCGTAGAGGGTGTTATTAAGAATGTGACCGACGTAGCTCATATTATTGGAGAAGACGAGAAGGGGAGCTTTTACAAGCAAAAAATTCGTCGAGAGCTAGATGAATTGAAGCGATTAGGCGAATCTATTCCGCCTGAGCAGCGCAAGACAGTTCTCTTTGTATCGTCTATGGATGGCTACACGGGAACGGGCAGTCTCTTTGATGATATGTGTAAATACATGTATGTTTATAATGCACCGAATCGGATTGGCTTACCGCCGCGGATTCCCTTTGGGGAGGAACGGGTGCTAGCCATGAATCCAGACTATATTTTTATTCCTTCCTATAAGGGAATGGACAAGAATTTGACGGATCGATATTTATTAAATCCAGCCTTTCAAAATTTGCCGGCTATACGTGAGAACCGTGTTAAGCCATTACCGGCAGCTTATTTATATACTATGAATCAGCATATTGGCGAAGCGATGCTCGCCATTATGCATACTGTATATCCTCAGTTAGAAAGGAATTCTCATGACTAAAGAGAAACAACGAATCATGGCAATTATTCTGATTGGGGTATTGCTATGTATTGTGAGTCTATTGGCACTCCACGTAGGAACTATCATGATTCCTATCGGTGGCGGTGTACAAAGTATTTTAAATGGTATGGGCTTGCCTGTGAATTTTACGGAGCCTATTACAGCTGAACAAGAGGCAGTATTATGGTTTATCCGCATGCCGCGCCTCATTATAGGCCTACTCGTAGGCGGTGCCTTGGCGCTAGCTGGGGCTGTTATGCAAGGTGTTTTCTCAAATCCATTGGCGGACCCAGGGATTATGGGCGTTTCCGCAGGGGCCTCCCTAGGAGCCGTTATCGCCATCGCTCTTGGTGTAACTTCTCTCGGTATGTTTTACATGCCTGCCTTTGCCTTTGTAGGTGCCTTTGTGTCCGTAGGGATTACCATCCTATTAACATGGCGTAACAACAAGCTCGATACGACCACCTTACTATTAGCCGGTGTCGCCGTTAGTATGCTCCTCGGTGCTTTTACATCGGGCATTTTGACGATGATCAATGAATACCGCTTACGGGAATTCTTATTCTGGATGGTGGGGGGCCTCGACTTCCGTCGTTGGGACCATGTTCTATTGGCGGTAGGTCCTATCATGACGGGTAGTGTCATTTTAATGATGCTCGGTCGTCACCTCAACGTACTCGTCCTCGGTGATACAGAGGCTCGTGCCTTAGGTTTGCCTGTTATGGTGTATCGCATGCTATTCCTGTTCTTATCCTCTGTAGTTACTGCTACTGCGGTATGCGTCAGCGGTTCCATTGGCTTTGTAGGCCTTGTAGTACCGCATATTGTGCGTCTCTTGGTGGGACCTGATCATCGCCTATTATTGCCTATGGCAGCTGTGGGTGGGGCGCTTTTCCTCGTGTTCTGTGATACCTTAGGTCGCGTTATAGCACAACCAGTGGAGATTCGCGTAGGTATTATGACAGCGATCTTAGGGGCACCGTATTTCTTATATTTACTTCATCGCTTGCGTAGTAAAGGAGGGGCCTAATGAAACTAGATGTTCAATCTCTATCCGTTACGCTAGGGGAAAACGCTATTCTAAAGGATGCATCCTTCTCTATTGATAGTGGTGAGTTCGTTGGTATTATCGGACCTAATGGTTCTGGTAAAACGACATTACTAAAAACCTTGCGTGGTCTCTATCCTATCTCTGGGGGCCAAGTTTTGTGGGACGGTAAAAGTATCGCTTCTTTGAGCGACAAGGAAATCGCTCATCATGTAGCGTATATGCAACAGTCCGTCAATGTTTCCTTTGATTATGAAGCTATCGATATTGTGATGACAGCTCGGTATCCTTACTTAAAATGGTGGCAACAAGAAGGACCAGAAGATAAGGTCATTGTAGAAGAAGCCATGAAAGACGTAGGTGTATATCACTTGCGACATCGGTCCGTGCAAAACCTTAGCGGTGGCGAACGACAACGAGTATTCTTGGCTAAGGCTTTGGCACAACAAACAGAGGTGCTATTGCTCGATGAACCAACGGCGGCGCTCGATTTAGTTTACGCCGATGATATTTTCCACGAAGGTCGTCGATTATGCGATGAAGGAAAAACGATTTTAATCGTCGTTCATGATTTAGAACTAGCTGCTAAATACTGTACTAAGCTCGTCCTAGTTAGCGATGGTCATATCATCGATGTAGGTACGCCGAGAGAAGTATTGACTGCGGATAACTTACGAGCCGCATTCCATCTATCAGCTGCAGTCTATGACGATCCGTACTTTAAACAACAACGTATCTTTGTATTCCCTAAGGGAACTACGGATATTGAAGAATATAAACAGACAAATGCTAGCGGCACAATGTCTATCGATCCACACCTGAAATAGATATATGGCTACCTATGGATAGGTCCGCACATTTCCTGTTTATCTCTATATATTGCTATTCCTAGTGAGGTCAGGCTTATGTTATATCCATTTACTGCTATTGTTGGTCAAGAAGAAATGAAATTAGCCCTTCTGCTCAATGCTATCAATCCGTCCATTGGGGGTGTGTTGATTGAAGGTGAAAAGGGCACAGCAAAGTCCACAGCTGTACGTGCATTGGCGAGCCTGTTGCCTCCAATGGAAAGTGGTGCTTCTGCCATGACCGTTGTAGAGCTACCAATCAATGCTACTGAAGACCGCGTTGTAGGGTCTATTAACTTAGAAAAGGCCTTACAAGAGGGTGTGAAAGCCTTTGAACCAGGCATTTTACAAGCGGCACATCAAAATATTCTCTATGTAGACGAGGTCAATCTTTTGGATGACCATATTGTAGATATCTTGCTAGATGTAGCGGCAATGGGCGTGAATACGGTGGAACGGGAAGGGGTAAGCCATTCCCATCCATCTCGATTCATTCTCGTAGGAACCATGAACCCTGAAGAGGGGGACCTTAGACCACAGCTATTAGACCGTTTTGGTTTATCTGTTATGGTTTGTGGTGAACAAGATCCAACACATCGTATGGCTGTTATCAAGCGACGTCTAACCTTTGGGGACAATCCCACAGAATTCGTGGACACCTATAAGGAATCGGAACGAGCTTTGCATGAGTGCTTGTTAGAGTCTCGTAAGCTATTACCAACTATTATCCCCTCTGATGAGATTCTCCTCAAAATCGCTAGTATCAGTATCGGCGTTGGCGTTGATGGACATCGTCCAGATATTACGATGATGCATACGGCTCGCGCTCACGCTGCCTTTAACGGTCGCTCACACATCATAGATGACGATATTAAGGTGGCTGCAAGATTGACGTTAAAACATCGTATGCGAAGATTACCTTTTGAGGAGCAAGGTCACGATGTAGACCGCATTGATACAGTAGTATCTGCGGTACTTGAGGACTAGCTATGGATACATCTGTACAAGAGGCCCTCAAAATAGGCCTCGTAAATGACCAGATTCATAGCATTGTTATTTCTGGTGGTACTGGTGTTGGTAAAAGCTTTTTAGTTCGCCAGTGCCTCGAGAAATGGCACATTCCCTATCGGCTTATTCCTGTGTATATAGATAACTCACAACTGCAAGAGACTATCGACTTTGAAGCGTCTCTGCAACAAGGTCAGATGGTGATGAACGCAGGTTTATTAGATGATCCGCACACGCGATGTTGGCTCCTAGATGATGGTCAAGTTCTATCCCCAGAAGTGCGTCATGCCTTATTAGTGGAGGCAAAACGACGTCATATCTTGCTGATCATAACGATAAATCATGAGGATAGAACCTTAACTGACGCGGAATGGGAACTCGTCGATGTGCATGTAGCTATGGAACGAGCATCCTTGGAATCAAGGTTAGCGGTGTTACAACAAATTCGAGATGAAATTTCTTGCGTAGAGACTGTCTTACCTTTAACAGAAGCGGACGCATCTGACGTTGTAGTCAGCTTAATCGACAATAAGCGGATTTCAGCGATTGCTACACCTGATGCGATGATGTCTCTTGCCGTATCCTATGCACTTAAAGCGCATACCGTAGGTCATGGCGCAGAATATGTGTTGTTACAAGTTATGAAGTCCTTAGCTCTTCTAGAAGGCGGTTCCTATTGTAAGCCTCGTCATGCAGAATTAGCGGCGCTATATGTACTGCCACATCGTATGAAAAAGGCTGAAATACAAGAATCACAGCCATCACCAGGTGAAAACTCCAGTAGTACCAGTGAGAAAGATCGTAGTCAAAGTAATGATACCTCTGACTCAATGGATTCCGATGTATCAAATGACTGTGAAAAGGATGATAGTAATCGAGATGAGCTACATCCTAATGAATCAAATTCTCACGAATCAAATGCTAATGATGCAGATGATGCTGATATAGATTCTACTGAAGGTGATGATGCTGATTCAAGTGAAGCTAATGGCAGTAGCAATTCCTCAGAGTCTAAAGACCAACTAAGAGATAATACTACTAATGATATGGGCGATATATATGACAAGCTATCTTCTTTATGTTTGCCTGATACTGTTGCCCGTATAGCTAACCAATTATTCCAATGGAAACTGGAATCTTCTAAAACAGTAGACCGTCAGTATCGCAAAGGCTCAGGTCGTCGCCTTATGACTAAGACAAAGGATACGAGAGGGCGCATGATTCGAGCTTACCAGGATGAACAGGCTCTAGAGGACTTGGCGCTAGTAGACACGTTGCGAGCAGCGGCACCGTATCAACGGTTGCGAGCTGCTACTAAAATGGAACAAGAAAAGCTATCTACTCAGTCCCAGCAATTAAAGCAACAAGGAGGCAAGGGATTATCTTTAGTGATAAAACCTCAGGATTACCGCCGAAAAGCCCGTGAAAAGCGCATTGGTGCATACCAGCTTTTCGTAGTAGATGCCAGTGGGTCTATGGCGGCACGTCATCGCATGGAGGCCACTAAAGCGGCTATTCTCAGTCTCTTGCGAGATTCTTATATCCACCGTGATTCGGTAGGGCTCATTGCGTTCCGCAAGGAGTCAGCAGAGGTGTTATTACCTTTCACGCGCAGCGTAGAGCGAGCCGAGCGACTGTTAGCCTCTATGCCTACAGGCGGTAAAACGCCATTAGCTCACGGTTTACGGATGGCCTATACCATGTGCGATAAATTGTTGCGTGCCCATCGGGCGGAACGAATTCAGATTATATGTATCACCGATGGTCGAGCTACGTCGGGTGCTTCTGAGGACCCTGTAGGAGAGGCGAAACAATGGGCTCGTATTTTAGGGACCTTGCCAGTAGACTATATCGTTATCGATACGGAAACGGGCTTTATCAAGCTCGGCTTAGCTAAGGAATTGTGTAAATTAATGAATGGCAGTTATTATGCGATGGACTCTATTACGTCAGATAGTATTTTGCGCGTATCGCGGAGGTAGATCATGAGTCGACTCCTGTATATTTCTAATTTAGGAAAACAAATCCAATATATAGAAAAAGCTGTTGCTACTTACCCGGAACTCTTACAGGGCGAGGTGGACCTTTGCAATATGAAAAAGCCTCCTCAATGGGATGCTGACTTTGAAAGTCGCTTACGCGCTGCCGATGTAGTTTTGGTAACGAATATGGGGGTTGGTTTAGATTCGCCCTTCTTAGAACGCTTGGAGCGCTGGCTATATGCTCATCATCCTAAATACTGGATTGATGTGGTAGAGCCTAAAAAGACGGATATTTTATATCGCAACTTGGATGAGGATAAACGGATTCTTCTTGAAAGCTACCGTCGAACCAGTGGTGTCATGAATTACGTACGCCTAATCAATGGTGCTTTCAGTACTAAACCTACCTCTGAATGGGAAGAGCCAGATCCTATTCCTTGGCAAGCCATCATGGGTCGAGAAGGCAATATCTATGAAACTTATGATGAGTTTATGGAAGCAGAAGGGCATCGAGATTGGCCATCTATAGCGGTCTACTTTTACCGTGACGAATGGATCATGGGGGATATTGAGTATCAACAGGCCTTATTTGAAGAGATTTATAAGCATCAGTACAATCCGATTATCTTTTATGGTCAGTATGGCTCGAATCCTCGCGTAGGCATTCCGAATATGAAACTGTCTATGAACTATCTTTTTGGGAAAGATGTATTCCCCTTTGACGTGCTTATCAACACTTGTAAATTCTCCTTCCAGTCCTTAGGGGCTCAAACCTTGGAGGAGTTAAAATTACAGGACGTACCTATCGTTCAAGGGTACACCATATACATGGATGAGAAATCTTGGGCTCAGGACCCGCAAGGAGTTACGCCATTAGATGTGAATTTATCTATATCACAACCTGAGCTGGATGGGGTCATTCAAGGTGGGGTTGTGGCGTGTCAAACCTATGATGAGCGTGGCCACTATGTGTATTTGCCGGTGAAAGAACGCATTGCTGCTGTGGTACAGCGTGCTATTAAATGGTCTAAGTTGCGCCATACTCCTGTATCAGAGCGAAAGATAGCTATTATTTTACACAACTATCCGCCCAAGAATTCTAATATTGGTTCTGCAGCAGGCCTTGATACGCCTGAGTCGGTGCTACGCTTATTGGCACAGATGAAGGCAGAAGGCTACCTTGTCGATACGGTGCCAGACACCAGTGCAGAATTGATGGACATGGTAACGTCCCACATGACCAATGACCGATCCATGCTTACCGATGAGTTGTTAGCCTCTGCAGAAGGTCGCTTGAGCAGTGATGACTACAAAGCGTACTTTGCTACGCTACCAGCAGATACGCAAGCTGCAATGGTTAAAGCTTGGGGGGAGGCCCCAGGAGATGTATTTGTCTACGATGATGAAGTCATCATTCCAGGTTTTTCAAATGGCAATCTGTGGATTACGGTACAACCGCCGCGAGGCTTTGGGGAGAATGTATCTGCCATCTATCACGATCCATGTTTGCCACCACCGCATCAATACTTGGCGTTCTACCATTGGGTTCGGAATGTCTTTGAAGCGGATGCGGTCATTCATGTAGGTACACATGGCTCCTTAGAATGGCTCCCAGGTAAGGGAGCAGGCCTCAGTGCTAGTTGCTATCCTGAAATTGGGATTTCCTCGCTACCTAATATTTATCCTTATTGGACGACTATTATTGGTGAGGGTATACAGGCTAAACGGCGTAGCTCCGCTTGCTTAGTAGGGCACCTGTCGCCACCGATGACGACGGCCGGGCTCTACGATGAATTTGAAGAACTAGAAGCCTTACTCGATGAGCATAGCCACTTTGAACAGGAACATCCTGAAAGTGTGTCTGAAATTGGAGAGGTCATTCGAGAAAAAGCCTTAGCCTGCCATCTTATCGATGAAGAACAAGGACCTACGATGGAGCTAGATGCTGTTATTACGGAAGTCCACGAAAAACTAACTGATTTGAAACATATGCAGATGCGCAATGGCTTACATATTTTGGGGCAAGGACCTGAGGGGACGGATTTAGAAGAATTTATTACTGCTATCATACGAACCCCTCAAGGGGATATCGCATCGGCCTTAGAAACATTAGCTGCGGAGATGGGCTATGATTGGACGCATTTAGAGCAGCACAGTGGTGAACTCTCTGATGAGGGCACTCGTAATAGCGTAATCATTGACCGTATTTGGAATGAATTACGTACCTTTGTATCTAATGTTATGCATAACCCAGATTATGAGATTACTCCTAGTCTGGAGCCTTTGGCTGAGGCTATCCTTCGTGAGTACATTCCTAAATTAGGTAAAACCAAGAATGAGCTCATTTCTATATCTAAAGCCTTACAAGGGACCTACGTTGAGCCAGGCCCTGGTGGGGCTCCATCGAGTGGTCAAGTAGATGTACTTCCTACAGGACGAAACTTCTATGGCTTAGATGAGCGCGCTTTACCGACGAAGATAGCGTACCAACTAGGCATAGACTTGGCAGATCAAGTCATTGCCGATTATATTTTAAATGAACAGCGCTATCCGGAGACGGTTGGCATTATCCTTTGGGCTAGTAGCAATTCTAGAAGTCACGGTCAGTGTTTAGGTGAGTTCCTCTATTTGCTAGGGGTTCGCCCTAAATGGGAATCCAATGGCCGCATTTCTGGGTTAGAGGTTATCCCGTTAGAGGAATTACAACGACCTCGTATCGACGTGATGGGCCGTATCAGTGGTCTCATTCGAGATATGATGCCTACTGCCATTAGCTGGCTCGACAAGGCGGTTGAACTAGTGGCAGACCTAGATGAACCATTGGAAGATAACTATGTGAAAAAGCATATTCACGACGATGTAGACTGGCTCGTGGAACAAGGTGAAGATCCTCTGCTAGCCACTAAGAAGGCTCGCCTTCGCATCTTCGGTGACCCGCCACAAGCCTATGGCACTGGGGTAGGAGCCTTGATAGAAGGTAAAAACTGGGAGTCCTTAAGCGATATTGCGCACGTATATAGCAAGTGGAGTAGCTTTCACCTACACAAGGATGTGCCACAAGATATGCGATTATTCCAACGTCGCCTCACGACTATGGATGTGACCATCAAGAATGAAGACAATCGGGAGACTCATATTTTGAGTGCTGATGATTATTACAGCTATCATGGTGGTCTCATTGCGGCGGTGCGAACTGCAAAAGGCAGCGCCCCTCGCGCGTATGTGGGGGATAGTACAGATCGTAGTCACGTCGTGATGCGGTCCTTGTCGGATGAGTTTCGCCGCGTTGTGCAAGGGGAAACGCAGAACCCAAAATTCATTCAAGCCATGATGAAACATGGATACAAAGGGGCATCGGACATGTCTAATGTAGTGTCTCATAGCTTTGGCTGGGATGCGACGAGCGATATAGTTCCTGATTGGGTCTACGAAGGCTATGCGAACAAGTATGCCTTAGACAAAACGGTACAAGACTGGATGCGCGACGTAAACCCTTGGGCCTTGCAGCGCATTGCAGAAATCTTGTTAGAAGCTTCTCAACGTGGCTATTGGGATGCAGAACCAGAGACGTTACAAGACTTGCAGTCTTTATATCTTTCCATAGAAGGTGTTATAGAAGGGCGTTAGTATGAAACAAAGAATATCGATTATATGCACCATAGTCATGATGGTACTGCTGGTGGTCGGTTGTGGACCTACACAAACGGGGACGACTGGCGCTACACGTCAGGTGACAGATGACACCGGCGTAGCCGTTACGGTGCCTAGCGAACCTAAGCGCATCGTTCCTATCGCGGCGAGTACAGAGGATATCGTCTTATCTTTAGTTGATCCGAGCCGAGTGGCTGCTGTGGGCACTGTGGTAAACAATGTGCCTGAGGCGTCAGCTAAGGTAGAGAAACATGTGAAAGCAACTGCTGAGTCCATGCTCTCTGTACAGCCTGATTTAGTATTAGTTCCAAACTGGATGTCCCCCGATGCAATTGGGGAAATGCGAAATATGCAAATACCAGTGTATGTGTATAAGACGCCGACTACAGTAGAAGAAGCAAAAGCAGTTATCCATGAAATTGCTGGACTCTTACACGCTTCGGATGAAAAGATGATCGCTAGCATGGATGCAGATTTGAAAACTGTAGAAGACATAGCAAATAAGCATAGTGGTGAGCGTCCTTTAGTGGCGTTTTACACGCAATTTGGTCTTACAGGAGGCAAAGGGTCAACCTTTGATGACATGACTAAATATCTGAAGGTACATAATGTGGCCGCTCAATTAGGATTAGGACCTTTTGATAATGGAACGAGAGAGGATTTAATTAAAGCCAATCCGGATATTATTATCATTCCGTCGGTGGACTATACTTCGGATGGTACTACGCCAGCAACGGCAGAACAGCTCTATTCTGACCCTGCGTTGCAAGGTATTAAGGCCATCGCTAATCGTCGTGTGTTCCTCGTAGATTCCTCGCAGGTCATGAGCTATTCTCAATTTATGACTCGTGCGATGGTTTCTATGGCACAAAATATATATAGCAAGTGATTTAGTGTGTGTGGAGGTTTTTATGAAAGTATCAAAAATGAAACGATTATCCCTCTATGTAGGGCTAGCCCTAGTATTTGGTAGCTCTTTGAGCGTATCTAATGCGTTAGCTGCTAACGCTGGTGATGCGAAAGAAGCGCATACCATTGTTGTTACCGCAACTCGTAGTGAACAACAGCTTTCAGAGGTGCCAGCTAGTGTAGGCGTAGTAACAGGTGACGATATTCGTGAGCGCCATGCTACGAATATGAACGAAGCCTTGAACATCGTACCAGGCGTAGATATTAATACGTACGGTGGCGGTGTAGGTTATACGAACTCTAACGCATTCCGTATCAATGGTTCTGAACAAGTATTGTACTTGGTAGATGGCATCAATATGGGCGCAGCTGGTGTAAATCCGCCGATGACTATTTTAAAAGATATGTCTAGCATTGATCGCATTGAAGTACAACGTGGTGCAGGTTCTACCTTGTATGGTTCCGGTGCAATCGGTGGTGTAGTTAACGTAATCACTGCAAAACCTGAGCAAGGTGTGCAAACTAAACTCCGCGTTATGGGCGGCAGCAACGACTTAGAGCAATACGCTATTACTAACGAAGGTAGCAAAAACGATTGGTACTGGCGTGTAGGCTTACAAAAAGATATCATCGGCTCCTATAAAGATGGTCATGGCGTGCGCATTCCTCAACACGGTAACAGCCATACTGCATCCTTCATGGTAGGCAATAAAATCAATGATAAGAACGATGTAAAAATATCTTACGACACATATCGTGGTGATGTAATGTACTCTGACCATTTAGGTGCCCTCAATCACATTCGTTATGGTAATGAAGCAAATGACTCCTTGCGTGCGATTTGGAATAATAAAATTAGCAACCGTTGGAGCCATCAATTATACTTGATGAATAATCACTACAAAACAACGTACGATGGGTACTTAACAGATGTGAAAACTCGTGGTATCGGCGATCAAGTAACATATAAAGCTAAAGATCATACTGTAGTAGGTGGTTTTGATTGGCGTCAAGATAAAGTGGTTAACATGGGTGGTGTGAAACTGACAAATGCATCCTATTTCATCCAAGACGAATGGAAATTTGCTCCTAAGTGGACTGTAACACCTGGTATCCGCGTTGACCATCATTCCTCCTTCGGTACGCATACATCTCCATCCA
>OBWG01001265.1_pt1 | contig 11459 bp, 11 predicted proteins | sample 1495221 | NCBI WGS metagenome assembly OBWG01 (sample SAMEA2580053, study PRJEB22360) | human gut metagenome | reverse complement strand
TGCTATCGGAAATTGTCAAAAATGCTGTTCATTTTATTCCATATAATAATTCCTGAAAATTCCATTAAAATAACTGCACAAAACAGGTATGATAGTATCAGCTTCAGACAGAACAGGAAAAAAGGAGTTACGGGGATGGGTGAAAATAAAATGAAATCGAAGCAGGGCAGGGAAAATTTTATCTTTGTATTTCCAGCGCTGATTCTCGTCGCAGTGGTGTTTTACATTCCATTTTTTATGAGCGGTTACTACTCATTGACCAAATGGGATGGGATCGCTAAAAAACCGGAGTTCATCGGATTCGACAACTTTATTCAGATTTTTACGGCGGATAAGACCTTTTTAAACGCCATGCTTTTTACCGGAAAATATATGATCTTTTTTGTGGTTATCGTCAATGTACTGGGACTTCTTCTGGCGGTGATGCTGGTAAAGAGATTAAAGACGGCCAACCTCTTAAGGGCGGTGTTCTTCGTCCCATATATGATCATTGTGGGATTTATCTGGAAATTCATCTTTCTGCAGGGGTTTAATACGCTGGGAGAGATAACGGGATGGGGAATCTTCGGACTCAGCTGGCTGGGAGATGAAAAGCTGGCCTTCGTATCCATACTGATCGTATCCATCTGGCAGGCGGTCGGCTTCTATATGGTCCTGTATATTGCAGGGCTCCAGGCCATTCCTGAGGACGTGCTGGAAGCCGCAGTGGTGGACGGGGCCAGCGGTACGGCGAAATTCTTCAGAATTACACTGCCTCTTCTTGGAGGCACCGTCACCACCTGTATTTTCATGGCGCTGACCAATGCGATTAAGATTTTTGATATCATTCTGGCTCTGACTGCCGGCGGACCGGGCGGTTCTACCTACAGCGCGACCCTCGATGTATACCGGGAGGCATTCCAGAACAACAACTTTGGACTTGGCTCGGCGAAGGCACTGATCCTGTTTGTTACCGTCATGCTGCTGACCAATGTCGTGTTAAAATTACTGCAGAGCAGAGAGGTTGAACTGTGATGAATAGAAGAAAAAGAGTGGAACAGACGCCGAAGAGAAGCGCGGGCCTTATCATTTTGGAAGTGATCCTGATCCTGTGCGCCGCAGTGTACATTTATCCGGTATTCCTGATGTTTACAAATTCCTTTAAATCATTTAAAGAGGTGCTGGTCAACGTTGTGGCGCTGCCGACGCATCTGGAGTTTGCCAACTATACCCACGTAATAGAAAAAATCAATTATGGACGTCTGTTCTTTAATAATGTGGTGATTACATTTACGGGAATTCTGGGAATCGTGTTTTTTTCCTCACTGGCCGCCTATATTCTGGCCCGGAGGAACACAAGGTTTACGAGAGCCGCCTATATGTTCTGTATCATACCGATGCTGGTGCCGTTCCAGACCATCATGATTACGCTGGTGAAGGTCATGAAGACGCTGCACCTTTCCGGGAGCCTGCTGGGGCTCGGAATTCAGTATTGGGGATTTGGAATTCCCATGGCGGTGTTTATCTATATGGGTTTTATCAAGACGATACCGCGGGCAATCGACGAGAGTGCTACCATAGACGGCGCCTCCGCATTCAGCACCTATGTGAGGATCATATTTCCTCTGCTTAAGCCGGTTACCGCAACGGTCATGGTTCTCGACGTCATGTGGATCTGGAACGATTTCCTGCTTCCGATGCTGATGGTCAACAGTTCGCCGAAGACCAAAACTCTGACGCTGGCGGCGTATACCTTTGTCGGCCAGTACAACACGCAGTGGCAATACGCCATGACGGCCATGGTCTTAGCGCTGCTGCCTTCCATCTTGTTCTTCATTTTCATGCAAAAACACATTATAAAAGGAGTTGTCGCCGGTGCTGTAAAAGGGTGACCATTCCAAAAAAAAATCAAAAGGAGAAGGGTTATGAGCAAAAGAAAGAGAATGATTTCCATGGTTATGAGTGCCGCGATGGCGGCAGGACTTCTGGCCGGCTGTGCAGGCAATGCGCCGGTGGCGGAAACGGAGGCTTCCGCGGCGGCTGCCGGGGAGAAAGAGATTTACATGTTTGTGAGCTGTCCTGAGAACGCAGATGCGATTGCCAATGCGATCGAAGAGTACAAGAAGGTAGCGCCCAATATCACAATTAATTACGAAACGACACAGTCGGACTATCCCACCTTATTAAAGGCGAAGATGAATTCGGGCGACACACCGGATATCTTTGCATCGACAGGCGGCCAGGAGATGAAGGCCTATGCGGAGTATTCCTATGATTTATCCGGCCAGCCTCTGGCGTCCTCCCTGACGGACTCGGCAAAGGCCACCATGACCTATGAGGACAAGCTGCTCGGAATTCCTGTCATATCCAATGCGTTTGGCATGATGTACAATCAGGAGCTTTTTGACCAGGCGGGAATTTCCGCCATGCCTGCCACCTTTACAGAGCTGGAGGCGGCCTGTGAGAAGCTGGCGGCTGCGGGCATTCAGCCATTTACCAACGGATACAAGGAATGGTGGGTTTATAAGTATGTGTTCCAGAACTTTATAGACGTGGCCAGCGAGGGAGACCCGGAGGCGCTTGTACAGAGCTTTATCGATGGAACGGCAAAGATATCGGACTATCCGGTACTGGCTGAAAATTATTTTGACTACGTGGATCTCACTGTAAAATACGGGGATGCGAAGCCTCTGGAGACGGATTTGAATGCGGAAATCACGGCATTTTCAACTGGAAAAGCGGCAATGATGACTGGAATCGGAGCACCGATGGAGCCGAGCGTAAAGGCGATCTCACCTGAGATGAAGATCAGCTTCTGCGGCTATCAGGTCGATGAGAATCCGGAGCATTTCTTTATCGTAGCCGGAGCGGAGCAGGCGTACCGTGTCAACAAGGACTCGAAAGTCTTAAATGAGACACTGGATTTCTTAAACTGGCTCTACTGTGACTACGGAAAGACATGGTTCCCGGAAGTGATGAATGCGATTCCGCCGATCGGGGATACCCCTCTGCCAAATACAGATGTTGCTGCTGCACTGACCAGCTTTATGGAGACAAGAGAACCGGGAGTTCCGTCGGCAGTCTACTCTCTCGACAGCTTCCACCAGAAATTCGGCGAGATCATGCAGAGCTACGTGGCCGGCAGCAAGACCCGCGAGGAGGCTGTGAAAGAAATAGAACAGCAGTGGACAGAACTGGGGGCAATCGAATGAAAAAAATCATGAACGAACCGGACACTCTCATCGCAGATGAGCTGCAGGGCTTTGCGAAAATTTATCCCCGTCAGGTGAAGCTGGCGGACAGTGTGACCGCGGTCGTCAGAGCGGTTCCGAAATCTGCCGGAAAAGTGAAGCTGGTTATGGGAAACGGCGGCGGTCATGAACCGGCAGTCATCGGCTGGGTAGGAGAAGGCATGTTTGATTGTGATGTTGTCGGGGACTTGTTTTCGGCGCCATCCGGAGAGAAGATGTTTCAGGCGATCGAGGAGATCGACGACAAAAGTCCGGTCTTACTGTGTATCCAGAATCACGCGGGTGATGTAATCAACGGCAATATCGCATGGAAGAAGGCGGTAAAGCACGGAATTGATATCCGAAAGGTGTTGTTTTATGACGATATTGCCTCCGCGCCGAGAGAAGAGAATGAGGAGCGGCGGGGCATCGCGGGCATGCTGTTTTATGCAAAGATTGTAGGAGCCATGGCAGAGGCCGGGGCCTCCATAGAGGAATGCATAGAGATGTTTGAACGCGTCAGGGACAACACGAGGACGTATGCGGCGGCGTATTCCAGCTGTACGCATCCGGGCACGGGCCTTAAGATGTTTGAGTACCTGGAGAATAACGATTTGATGGAAATGGGGATGGGCGTTCATGGGGAAGGCGGCGGAGACAACCGCATCCCCATGCCGAAGGCCGGCCGGCTGGCGGAACTGATGGCAGATGCTCTGATTCAGGATAAGCCGTACCGCCCGGGAGAGTCACTCTTAATACTGGTCAATGGCACGGGCGCGGCTACCGCTATGGAGTTGAATATCTTATACAATGAGCTGGAGAAGAGCTTCCGGTCTAAAGGCTTTGAGATCGCAGGCTGCCGGGTCGGCAATTTCCTTACGACCCAGGAACTGGCCGGTGTATCTGTATCTATCTGTTCCGTGGATGATACTATGAAAGAGCTATGGGAAAGACCGTGTGACTGCCCGTTGTGGGTACAAAAATAAGGGGAAGAGCGGGAGGCGGATATGAACGTTTTAACGGTAGAGGAACTGCGGGAAATGATGATCTGCGTCTGTGACCGCGTAGCCGCAGAAGAACGCCGTCTGTGTGAACTGGACAGCTTTGTGGGAGACGGGGATCACGGTGTCACGGCGGCGCGTGGATTCCGGGCCGTGAAAAAGGTACTGGAATCGAAGCGGTATCAGTCGATGGAAGAACTGCTGGATGAAGCGGCGGAAACGCTCAGCGAGACGATGGGTGGAGCCATAGGCCCGATCTTCGGCAGCATCTTTGAAGGCGCGGCGGAGAGCGCGGCAGGGCGAAGCCGGCTGACGGCAGTGGAAATGGGGGAGATGCTGGAGCAGGGGCTTAAGGAAGTCAAGATGATCGGCGGCGCCAAAGAAGGGGACCGCACGCTGGTGGATTGTCTGGCGCCTGCGGTGCGCGCTTTGAAGGAGGCGGCGGGGGGTGGAGCCGATTTATCCGAGGCCCTTATGAGGGCAGCCGATGCGGGAGCAGAGGGCGTGGAGGCGACAAAGAAGATGGTGGCAAAGAAGGGACGTGCGAAATTCCTTCAGGAGAAGTCTCTGGGGCATCAGGATGCAGGTGCCACCTCCATGTGGATTGTATTAAAGGCGATGAGTGATTACTGCGCCGGTAAATAGAGAGGAATAGAAAATGCCTGTAGTTACGCTGCGAAAAATACTGAAGAATGCCGGCCGTGAGAAGTACGCGGTGGGAATGTTCGATGTGCATCACTCTGATATGGCCGAGGCGGTTCTGGAAGCGGCGGAAGAACGGAATGCTCCCGTCATCCTGGCACTGGCGGAAGTACATGCCGTACAGCCGGGACAGCTGACCGCGGTGGGCTCCATGCTCGTTCAGGCCGCTGAACGGGCCGGAGTTCCGGTTGCCGTCCACCTGGATCATGCGGTATCGGTGGAGACGGCCGTGCAGGCTATGGAGCTGGGGTTCTCCTCTGTCATGTATGACGGTTCTACCCTTTCACTTGAGGAAAATCTGGAAAACACTGCGAAGACGGTGCGTCTGGCGGAGGCGTTCGGCGCTTCCGTCGAGGCGGAGCTGGGTCATGTAGGCGGAGAGGAAGGAAATTCAGACGGCAGTGGCGGGAGTGTGTATACAAAACCGGAGGACGCAGCATATTTTGCGGAGATGACCGGGGCCGATGCGCTGGCGGTATCCATAGGAACGGTTCACGGAAGATACCGGGAAAAACCAAATTTAAATATTCCGCTTCTGAAGGAAATACACCGGCGGGTCTCTATCCCCCTTGTGCTTCATGGGGGATCGGGACTGAGTGATCAGGATTTTAAAGACTGCATAGCGGGGGGAATTTCCAAAATAAACATTTACACGGAAATCGCGGAGGCGGCCAGAATGGTTTTCATTGAAGATGCCGTGAAGCTGGGCTATTTTGACCTCATGCAGAAGTCCAAAAGGGCGATGCGGGCTGTGGCCGCAGAAAAAATAAAGCTGTTCGGCTCACAGGGAAAAGCACCGGCCCTTTCGGAGCCAGGCACCCCGCCGCAAAAAACGGGGGAATAATCAGAGGAGGCATCAATCCATATCCTCCGACATGCTCATACCCGGTTCGTACACGGCGTACTGGTTGCGCCCGTGCAGTTTGGCATGGTACAGGGCGATATCGGCCTTCTCGTAGAGTGCTTCAAAGGTAGTCCCATCCTCGGGGAAGGCCGCGGTGCCGATGCTGCCGGATATATGTGCTTCCGGCTCCAGGGCGCTGCCGATCAGGCTGCAGAGATTCTCCAGGCGGGCGTATAAGTCCATGGAGTAGGAGACGTCCTTCAGCAGTATGATGAATTCGTCCCCGCCCAGGCGTCCGAAGACATCATCACGGCGGAGCGCTGATTTTAAGCGCGCGGCCGCGGTTCGGAGGGCCTTGTCTCCAAACTGGTGGCCGTACCGGTCATTGATCTGTTTAAAACGGTCGATATCCAGCATGATCAGAATGTGGTGGTCCTGGCTGTTCTTCAGAATATGGCGGATGGCGCGGACCGAGGTGCCGCGGTTTAACAGGCCCGTTAAGGAATCCTGCTTCGACATTTCCTGGAGTGTAAGGGCTTCTTTCTTCTCTTCGTCGATGTCCTTAATCAGGATAAATGCCTTGATGGTGTCGGTATACGGATCGGGAACGATCTGAATCAGCCCCAGGCACCAGTAGGCGGTGCCGTCGGGACGGAGCCTTCTGTGTTCCGTCTGAAGGGAGCGGTTGCCGTGGTAGTAGTGGTAGAGCAGCTGGTTGCGGTTAAACACCTTTAAGTAGTTTTCGCGGTCCTCTTCATATATGAAGTGTTCCGCGATGTAGTTGATGATGTCCGAGAAGGTGTTCCGGGCGTATTCCGGAAGGGTGGAGGTGAGCTCGCCCAGGATTTCCTCAAACAGATCGTATTTAAGATTGTATTCGTAATAGCCGATACAGTCTTTTTTTTGTTCATTCATGTACTCCATCCATTTTTGGTAGGCAAGTTCTTTTTCATACTGCCCGGTAATATCCTGATAGGAGATAATACTTCTTAACGGTTCCCGGTTCTGTCCGTATATGAGTGAGTAGCAGGCGGAAAACCAGTGGTATTCCCCGCTTTTCATTTTCATGCGGATGATCGATTTTCCTTCGGGGACTCCACTTTCCATGGAATTGTAAAAGTCCAGAAATTCCTGGACGCTCTCTCGGTGGATAATACCGTTGTCGATGATAAAATCAGGGGTTGGCGGGAATGAAATGGGACCGGGAAATGAAAATGCTGAATCGGGTGGCTGACAGAGAGTTTTCGACGGAATATCGTAAATGCTGATGTTGCATCCGGAGTGCCGGCTGGCGAGGCGGTACTGTTCCTCACGGATGAGTAATTCTTCCTGACGTTTCTTTCTGTCACTTATGTCGATGATGATACCGTAGAGAACCTCTTCTCCGCCTCCGGGGACGTAGTTTATGCGGATGAGGTACCAGCAGAAGTCTCCTCCCTCTGCCGGACTTCGGAATTCCAGTTCAAAACGCGCAGGTGAATTCCCTAAGTGTCCCAGGATTTCTTTCTCCAGTTCCGGATAATCCTGTGGTTCCACGATTTCTTCCAGGCGTTTTCCGGTTCCGTTCAGCTGTTTCAGTTCATGGTTCGCATAGAGGACCGGAAAGCCGCTTTCGGCCTTCAGTTTTACAATGCCGCAGGGCATATTGTCGAGTATCATATCGGATTTCATATACATTTCTCCCTTAAGTGTGTTTTCTTATGAATGGTAAAACGGATATTGTTATAAGTGTATGAAGAGGAGGCGGGAAAAAGAACCGATATGAAAAAAATATAGTAAAGATTGGAAAAATGGTGTATACTAGCATGTGCGGGTGTTGGAGTAAGAGATACAGGAGGAGACATATGCTTACATTAGAAAACCTATCTTTTGGCGTACAGGACGAGAAGAGCCAGAAAGAGATTATCAGGAATTTAAACCTGACCATAGAGAGCAATAAATTTGTCGTTGTCACAGGTCCCAACGGAGGCGGGAAATCGACTCTGGCGAAGCTGATTGCAGGAATTGAGAAGCCGACTGGAGGACGGATTTTACTGGATGGGGCAGATATTACAGAGAAGAACATTACGGAGCGCGCTCAGAGCGGAATCAGCTATGCATTCCAGCAGCCGGTCCGTTTTAAAGGGATTGAAGTATTTGATCTTCTGCGCCTTGCATCTGGAAAAGAGCTTAATATTACGGATGCATGTCAGTATTTATCCGAAGTGGGCTTATGTGCCAAGGATTATATCAAGCGCGAGGTGAATGACAGTTTATCGGGCGGCGAACTGAAGCGGATCGAGATTGCTACCGTGCTGGCGCGCGGAACGAAGCTGTCTATTTTCGATGAACCGGAGGCCGGAATCGATTTATGGAGCTTCCAGAACCTGATCGCAGTATTCGAACGCATGCGTCAAAACATCAAAAATGGTTCGATTTTAATCATCTCTCATCAGGAGAGGATTCTGGATATCGCAGACGAGATCGTGGTGATTGCAAACGGTCAGATCAGCATGCAGGGCCCGAAGGATGACATCCTTCCTCATCTTCTGGGGACAGCTTCCGCAGTGGATGCCTGTACGAAGTTTTACAACAAGGAGGAGGCATGACATGGCAAAGATAGATGAGATTCAGAAGCGGCTGTTAGAAGAAGTCGCTGATTTACATGACGTGCCGGAAGGCGCATATAATCTCCGCGCCAACGGCCAGACAGCGGGCCGGAACACGACGGCCAACATCGATATCACATCGAAGGACGACGGCACCGGCATCGATATTCATATTAAGCCGGGTACGAAGCATGAGAGTGTTCATATCCCGGTCGTGTTAAGCGAGAGCGGCTTGACCGAGGTGGTTTATAATGATTTTTATATCGGGGACGACGCAGACGTGGTGATCGTGGCGGGCTGCGGCATCAGCAACTGCGGGCAGCAGGATTCCCGGCACGACGGAATTCATCGTTTTTATCTGGGAAAGAATTCCAAAGTGAAATACGTGGAGAAACACTACGGTGAGGGCGACGGCAACGGCAAGAGAATCATGAACCCGGGCACGGAGGTGTATCTGGAGGAAAACAGCTACATGGAGATGGAGATGGTCCAGATCAAGGGCGTGGATTCCACAAACCGGAACACGAAGGCCGAGCTTTTAGCCGGCGCGAAGCTGGTTATACAGGAGAGACTGATGACACACGGCGCTCAGGAGGCGGTGAGCGGATTTGTGGTGAATTTAAACGGGGATGACTCCAGCGCCAACGTCATTTCGCGTGCGGTGGCAAGAGATGATTCGAGACAGACCTTCTTAGCGGAGATCAACGGCAACTCAAGATGTGCCGGCCATTCCGAATGTGACGCCATCATTATGGATCATGCCAACATCAGCGCGATTCCGAAGATCACAGCCAACAACACAGATGCAGCCCTGATCCACGAGGCGGCCATCGGTAAAATAGCGGGAGACCAGATTATCAAGCTGATGACGCTGGGGCTCAGCGAGGCGGAAGCGGAAGCGCAGATTGTGAATGGGTTTTTGAAGTAGGAAATGCTGTAATCAGATGAGAGAAATCAATATGTTTAAAAATGCGCGTCAATCCCTTTCGTTTAATGGGATTGACGCGCATTTGCTTTTATTTTTGAACCGGACTCTTGCGATAAAGATAAACCGGCCGGCCCGATTCCGTCTTCCTCTGCACTTCGCCCTGAATCAAAGGAAGCGCATAATCGATGAACGCCTGCGTCACATCGGTGCCGCGGGGATTCATCCATTCAGATGGAAAGAGTTTTTCCCTGTTGCAGACCTCATTAACATCGACCGTGCCGCATTCCAGATGGTATGGACCGTTTTCATTCCGTATAAAGGAAATCATGCGCCCGGTAAGCCCTGAGACGGCGGCCTTTACGCCTTCACGGCCGGCGAGAACGGATTCCTCGATATCGGTGGCGGAAGCCATCATGCCGGAACAGCGCTGATTAACGTTTAACTCGATGGAACGGACCTTGACGCCGAACTTGTCCCGTATGAAGTTTTCCAGCATCTTACCGCTGCCGGTCAGCATTTTATGGCCGAAGGTGTCGAGCCGGGCGGCATCCGCATATTCACAGATGAACTTGCCCCTGGCGTCGGAAATGCCCTCGGAGATACAGATAACGACAGTGCTGTTCTTCGATAAGGCGGCAGTCACATCCTCTGTAAACTGTTCAAAATCGAAATGAGTCTCCGGAAGATAGATGAGTACCGGGTTGTCCCCCTCGTATTTGCGGGCAAGGGCGCTGGCCGCGGTTACCCAGCCGGCGTGGCGGCCCATCAGTTCCACGATGGTGACGGATTTCTGCTGATAGACGGAGGAGTCCAGAACGATTTCCCGGACCGTATCGGCCACGTACTTGGCGGCGCTTCCGTAACCGGGGGTATGGTCAGTCAGAACGAGATCGTTGTCTATGGTTTTCGGAACACCGATGAAACGGATCTCGCTGTGATGGTGGGAGGCGTAGCGGGACAGCTTGCTGACCGTGTCCATGGAATCATTGCCTCCGATGTAGAAGAAGTATCCGATGTTCATCTTCCGAAACTTCTCAAACAGGGCCGGGTAGAACGGTGAGGATAAGTCTTCCGGCAGTTTATAGCGGCAGGAACCTAAATAGGCCGCCGGTGTTAATTTTAAAAGCTCTAATTCATCTGAAGTTAAATCCGCGGTTAAATCCATGCAGGTACCGGACATATAGCCTTCGATTCCGTTAATCATGCCGTAGACGTGATCAATGGCTTCCTGGTTTATGCCTTCCCTTATGACGCCGTAGAGGCTCGCGTTGATGACGGCGGTAGGGCCGCCGGACTGGCCAACGATTGCATTTTTCTTCATGTGTATATTCTCCTTTTTTGACGCTCCTCCTATTCTATAATAGAAACGATGGCTTTGCAACCCCCGCTTTTTGTGATCGCGCAAGGTTAGACAAATTTTCACACTCTCAGCCATACCTATTTTTTGGGAAAAATCTATAATTGAGATAGAACGTATGAGACTAAAATAAAGGCGCTAAGTGCTCATAACAAGGAGGATAACGGGATGCAGTACGGACATTTTGATAATGAAAAAAGGGAATATGTGATCGACCGGGTGGACCTGCCCACGTCGTGGACCAATTACCTGGGAGTGAAGGATATGTGCGCCGTCGTGAACCATACGGCAGGCGGATATCTCTTCTATAAATCCCCGGAATACCACAGAATTACACGGTTTCGGGGGAATGCCGTTCCGATGGACCGGCCGGGCCATTACGTCTATGTGAGAGACGATGAGACGGGGGAATTCTGGAGTATTTCGTGGCAGCCGGTGGGAAAACCTCTGGATCAGGCGAAATACACATGCCGCCACGGCCTGTCCTACACGACGTACAGCTGTGATTACCAGGGAATCGAGGCGGAGCAGACGCTGTTCATTCCGGCAGACGATCCGGTGGAGCTCTGGGATGTAAAGCTTAAAAATGAGAGCGGAAGAAAACGGAAATTAAGCGTTTACTCTTACTGTGAGCTTTCCTTCCACCACATCGAAATGGATAATAAGAACTTTCAGATGAGTCTGTATGCCGCAGGATCTACGTATGAAGACGGCATTATCGAACACGATCTGTTCTACGAGGAGTTTGGATACCAGTATTTCACCTCAGATTTTGATCCGGATGGTTTCGACTGTCTGCGGGAGAAATTAATAGGACTTTAGAACGCTTT
>OBWG01001231.1_pt1 | contig 11763 bp, 9 predicted proteins | sample 1495221 | NCBI WGS metagenome assembly OBWG01 (sample SAMEA2580053, study PRJEB22360) | human gut metagenome | reverse complement strand
AGCAAGGCTCAGGAAATTTATTTTGATTTCATACCCAGGTACGATTATGTGGAGAGCGGAATCTGGAAATTCAGGCTGATTCCCCGCCGAATTATCTCGGGGCAGTATGATTTCTGGCTGCCGTCGGCAAGCGCCCTGAACCGTGCCACCCATTTCCTGCGCTCCACGCCGGATACGACCCTCACAATACCGTCGACATCCCTTCGGGCAATCTCAGTCGGAGCCTATAACGATTCTTATCAGGCCTACGCTGACTTTTCAGGGCGGGGGTTTACCAGGCTCGACAACCTGGTCAAACCGGATCTTGCAGCTCCGGGTGTAAATGTTATGACTGCCAGGGCGGGGGGAGGCTATGAGACGGTTACGGGAACATCCTTTGCCGCCCCCTTTGTGACAGGCAGCGCGGCTCTGATGATGCAGTGGGGAGTTGTAAGGGGCAATGATCCCTTCCTCTATGGCGAAAAACTGAAGGCTTTTTTGATCCGGGGGGCGAGGCACCTGCCGGGAGAGAGCGTCTATCCGAACCCGAGAATCGGGTGGGGAACCCTGTGTCTGGCAGATTCCTTCCCTGTGTAAAGCATGATATATAGAAAGGAATCTTGCGTCTTTTGTCCTTTTTTTCGTAACTTTTTAGAAAATATTAACATATTAAGGGTGTTAAAAAGTAGAAAAATATGATATCATAGATAGATAATGGGTGAACTTTCGAGATTATTGCACAAATTGTTCTGAATAAGGGTGGGAGCGATATGAATATCAGAGAAACTACGGAAAAATGGGAACGTGAATATCTTAGCCCTTACGCATCTTTAAGCGAAAACACCAGGGGCAGGGACAGGGAAGAACCTCTCTGTGATATCCGTCCGGAGTACCAGCGGGACAGGGACCGGATTTTACATAGCAAGTCATTCAGAAGGCTGAAGCACAAGACACAGGTATTCCTCGCGCCTGAGGGTGATCATTACAGAACCCGGCTTACCCATACGCTGGAGGTTTCCCAGATAGCCAGGACCATTGCAAAAGCTCTGCGGCTGAATGAATCCCTTACCGAGGCGATTGCGCTTGGCCATGATCTTGGGCATACGCCGTTTGGCCATTCGGGGGAAGCGATTCTCGATAAACTTTGCAGCGGCGGCTTTGCCCACTACAAGCAGAGCGTCCGCGTTGTGGAGGTGCTGGAGAAAAAGGGCAGGGGAATCAACCTGACCTGGGAGGTGAGGGACGGGATATTGAATCACCGTACCAGCGGCCGTCCATCTACATTGGAGGGACATATCGTCCGTCTTTCCGATAAGATAGCCTATATTAACCATGATATTGACGACGCGATCCGGGGAAAGATTTTCGAGGAAGAAGATCTGCCGCCGGAATATACGGATATTCTCGGGAACAGTGTCAGGGAGCGTCTCAATACAATGATACATGATATTATTTACCAGAGCTTTGACAAGCCTGAGATCGCCATGTCTCCCGGTATGGAGACGGCGATGCACGGCCTGCGCAGATGGATGTTCGAGAATGTATACCGGAACGGAATCGCCAAAGCGGAGGAGGGCAAGGCGCAGCACATGATTGTCATGCTCTATGAGCATTATATGAAACATATTGATGAATTACCGGAAGAGTATCTGGATATGATGAGAGAGCGCGGTGAAAAAGAAGAACGGGTGGTCTGCGATTATATTGCCGGAATGACCGACATCTACGCCATAGACCGTTTTAACGAGCTCTTTGTACCAAAATCCTGGAAAGTTTAAGGAGGTTTTCATGTATTATCCGGAAGAAGTAATAGAAGAAGTCAGAATGAGAAGCGACATCGTGGATGTTATTTCCGGGTATGTGAAGCTTCAGAAGAAAGGGGCCAATTATTTTGGCCTTTGTCCCTTCCATCACGAAAAATCACCGTCATTTTCCGTGGCGCCCCAGAAGCAGATGTATCATTGCTTTGGATGCGGCGTGAGCGGCAATGTGATTACCTTTGTTATGGAATATGAGAATTATTCCTTCCGTGAGGCAGTGGAAATGCTTGCCGGACGCTGCGGCGTCAAGCTGCCGAAGATGGAATATTCCAAAGAGGCAAAGGCGCAGGCGGATCTGAAAGCGGCGCTGCTTGAGATCAATAAGCAGGCGGCCAATTACTTTTATTATCAGTTGAAACAGCCGCAGGGCCGGGCAGGCTATGATTATCTGCAGAGGCGCCAGCTGACGGATGAGACAATCCGCCGGTTCGGACTGGGATATTCGAATAAAACAAGCGATGATTTGTACCGCTATCTGAGAGGCAAAGGGTATGACGATACCATATTAAAGGAGACAGGCCTTGTCACAATTGAAGAGCGCGGCTCACGGGACAAGTTCTGGAACCGCGTCATGTTTCCGATTATGGATGTCAATAACCGGGTGATCGGTTTTGGCGGCCGCGTCATGGGAGACGGAGAACCCAAATACCTGAATTCTCCGGAGACGAAGCTGTTTGACAAGAGCAGGAACCTTTATGGGCTTAATTATGCCAGAACCTCCAGACAGAAGTTTATCCTGCTCTGCGAGGGATACATGGATGTAATATCGATGCATCAGGCCGGCTTTACCAATGCGGTGGCATCGCTGGGGACGGCGATGACGGAACAACATGCGGCTCTTTTGAAACGCTATACGGAACAGGTGATTCTGACCTATGACAGCGATAACGCAGGCGTAAAAGCGGCTCTTCGGGCAATCCCGATACTTAAGAACGCGGGGATATCGGCAAAGGTGCTGAATATGAGGCCATACAAGGATCCGGATGAATTTATGAAGAACCTGGGTCCGGAGGAGTTCAAAAAACGGATTGAAAATGCCCGTAACAGCTTTTTATTTGAGATAGATGTATTAAAAGAAGGATGCGATATGCAGGATCCGGAGCAGAAAACGGATTTTTATAATAAGGCAGCCAGAAAATTACTGGATTTTCCGGAAGCTCTGGAGAGGGACAACTATATACAGGCCGTATCCAGAGAATTTTTTATCAATTATGAGAATTTGAAAACCCTTGTCAACCAGTTGGGAAACCGTTTGGGAATGGGGGCCGGAAGAACCAGGGAGCCAGGCGGGGAAGAGAGCGCCGCGAACCGTCCGGGCGCGCCTGCAAAGAAGAAGGAGAAGGAAGAAGGCATCAGGAAGTCGGAGCGTCTTCTGCTCACATGGCTGATTGAAGAACCGGAGCTTTTTGATAAGATTCATGGAATTATCGGTCCGGCTGATTTTGTAAAACCGCTGTACCGGGAGGCGGCGCAGATGGTTTTTGACGGTCATGAAAAAGGAGATGTTAATCCGGCATCCATCCTGAATCATTTTATTGACGACGAGGGGAACTACCGGGAGGTGGCGGCTCTGTTTAACGCCAGTCTGGAAGAGTCCCTGAGTAATGAAGAACAGAAAAAAGCCTTTTCGGAGACAGTGCTGCGCATTAAAAAGAACAGTCTGGATCATCAGATCCGCCACGCCGAAGGGCTGGACGAGCTGCAAAAACTGATCAGGGATCAGGCGGAACTTGCTAATCTGCATATTTCACTCGATTAAGGAGAAAATATTAAAAAGCTATGGAGGGATGTAAGAATTATGGATGAAAAGACAGTGACATTTGAAGAGAAGCTCACACAGCTTTTGGAACTGGCGAAAAGTAAGAAGAATGTGTTGGAAAATAAAGAAATTCTTGACTTTTTCCATGGCGAAATACTGAACCCGGATCAGTTGGATCAGATATATGATTTTCTCGATAGTAATAAGGTGGATGTATTGCAGTTCGAAGAGGAGCTTGAGATCGATCCGGATCTTTTTATTGAGGAAGAGCTGAATGATGAAGAAGAGATAGACGTTGAAAGCATCGATTTGACTATTCCGGACGGCGTCAATATAGATGACCCTGTGAGAATGTACCTGAAGGAAATTGGAAAGGTACCCCTTCTCTCACCGGAGGAGGAGATAGAATTGGCAAAACAGATGGAGATGGGCAATGAATATGCCAAAAAGCGTCTGGCTGAGGCGAATCTGCGCCTGGTTGTAAGCATTGCCAAGAGATATGTGGGCCGCGGAATGCAGTTTCTGGATCTGATTCAGGAAGGAAATCTGGGGCTTATTAAAGCCGTTGAGAAATACGACTATTCCAAGGGCTTTAAGTTCAGTACGTATGCAACCTGGTGGATCCGCCAGGCTATTACGCGATCCATTGCCGATCAGGCCCGGACGATCCGGATTCCGGTGCATATGGTTGAGACGATTAACCGCCTGATCCGCACCTCCAGGCAGCTTCTCCAGGAGCTGGGGCGCGAGCCGCATCCGGAGGAAGTGGCGGAGCGGATGGATATGCCGGTGGAGCGCGTCAGGGAGATAATGAAAATCTCGCAGGATCCTGTTTCTCTTGAGACTCCGATTGGGGAGGAAGAGGACAGCCACCTCGGAGATTTTATCCAGGATGACCATGTGCAGGTGCCCCTGGATGCGGCCACGTTTACTCTGCTGCATGAGCAGCTTATGGAAGTGCTTGACACGCTGACGGACAGGGAACAGAAGGTACTCCGGCTGAGATTCGGCCTGGATGACGGAAGGCCGAGGACTCTGGAAGAGGTGGGAAAGGAATTTAACGTGACAAGGGAGCGTATCCGCCAGATAGAGGCAAAAGCGCTCAGAAAGCTGCGTCACCCAAGCAGAAGCAAGAAGCTGAAGGATTACCTGGATTAATGAGGCAACAGTTCGGCCATGATTACAGTCCGGCTTTTGGATGAACCGCCATACAAGAAATAAGAATTTAACTGAGGAAATTTAGATGAAATTATCACACCGTTTAGAGACAATTGCTTCCTTTGTTCGCAGGGGAAGCATAATTGCTGATATAGGAACCGATCATGGATACATACCGATTTATCTTGTGAAGGAAGGAATTTCCCCCCGCGCGCTGGCCATGGATGTGCGGAAAGGGCCTTTGGAGCGCGCAAAGCGGCATGTCCATGAATACGGTCTGGAAGACAGGATATGCCTGAGGCAGAGCGACGGCCTGCATAAGCTTGAGGCGGGAGAGGCAGACACGATTGTAATAGCCGGAATGGGCGGAGAGCTGATGGTGCGTATTCTGGAGGAAGGGAGGCATGTTTTTGAAAGTACAGAACGCCTAATCCTTTCCCCTCAGTCGGAGCCGGGGCATGTGAGGCGTTTTCTCGAAACAAACGGCTTTTGCATCCTGAGGGAAACAATGGTCAGGGACGAAGGGAAATACTACACAGTGATAGAGGCAGGCCATGGGATGATGAAGTACGGCAGAGACTGCTTTTATGAGTACGGACGCTGCCTGATTGAAGAGAAGAACGGCGTGTTTGCCGGGTATCTGGAAAAAGAGAAAAAAACAGTGGAAGAGCTGATTGAAAAGCTGTCGCAGAATCATTCAGAGAGCGCCCGTAGGCGTCTTATGGAACTGAAGGAGAGGCAGAAAATTATAAAGGAGGCACAAGATGAAATGCAGGGAACTGATTGAAATCCTGGAAGAACTGGCGCCGGTTTCTCTTGCCTGTGACTGGGATAACCCGGGCCTTCTGGCCGGCAGGAGTGACAAAGAGGTGAGAACCGTGTATCTGGCTCTGGATGCCACCGATGATGTGATTGACAATGCGGTGGAATGCCGGGCGGATATGATTATCACTCACCATCCCCTTATCTTTAAACCGTTAAAAAAGGTCAATGATGAAGATTTCATCAGCCGGCGTATTCTTAAAATGATTCAGAACGACATATCTTATTATGCAATGCATACAAATTTTGACGCGGCGCCCGGATGTATGGCGGACCTGGCCGGCGAGCGGCTGGGGCTTAAGGATACCAGGGTGTTAGAACTGATGGGGAAGACGGCGGAGGATAAAGATTACGGCATTGGAATTTACGGGTGTTTTGGCCGCAACATGACGCTCAGGGAGACGGCAGAAGCCGTCAAGAAGGCCTACGGCATTCCGTTTGTAACGGTGTTCGGAAATATGGAGGGGAGCATAAGGACGGCGGCTATCTGTCCGGGAGCAGGCGGCAGCACGCTGAAGGAGGCACTGAAATGCGGCGCGGATGTGTATATCACCGGAGATATCGGCCATCATGAGGGGATCGATGCCGTGGCCAACGATATGGCGGTGATAGATGCCGGACATTACGGTATCGAGCATATTTTCACTGATTTTATGGAAAAATTTCTGGGGGAGAGACTGGGAGAGCGGCTTAAGGTTATGAAGGAACGTGATACATTTCCAAACTGTGTCGTTTGAGTAACAGGCTTGTCTGATTAAAAAGAAGGAGGGCTAATATGCCGATTGTAACAATTGGGGCTGAGAAAAGGGAGTACGCATTTGGAACGCCGTTTCAGGAGATTGTAAAAGATTATCAGGAAGGCATAGAGAATGATATACTGCTCGTCTCGGCCGACGGAAAACTGAAGGAGCTTCATAAGACTTTGAAGGAAGACTGTGAACTGAGGCTGATTACCGCGGCCGACAGGGCCGGCTTTTTAAGCTACCAGAGAAGCGCGCTTTTCCTGATGCTGAAGGCATTTTATGATATTGCAGGCAAAGATAACGTCAGCAAACTGACGGTGTGTTTTTCCATGGGAAACGGTCTGTATATTGAACCGGAGGGAGCGCTTGCGCTGACCCGGGAACTGCTTGACAGGGTGAAAACGGAGATGATTCGCCTCGTGTCTCTCGACCTGCCGATTTTAAAGCGCAGTGAAAACACAGATGAAGCGGTGGAACTGTTCCATCTGCACGGGATGTACGATAAGGAGAAGCTGTTCTACTACCGGCGCGCTTCCAGGGTCAACATTTACAGCATTGAAAATTTCGAAGATTATTTTTACGGATATATGGTGAAAAGTACGGGCTATATCAAGTATTTTGACCTGCAGCTTTATGATGACGGGTTTGTCCTGCTCTTACCTTCGAGAAAGAATCCGAAGGAGCTGTCTGCATTGAATCCGAGAAGGAAACTGTTTGAGGTTCAGAAGGAATCGGAACAGTGGGGCAAAAAACTGGGTGTTTTTAATGTGGGAACACTCAATGAGGCCATTTCCCAGGGCAGAATGAATGAACTGATTCTGATGCAGGAAGCGCTGCAGGAGAAAAAAATCGGTGATATAGCGGAAAAGATTGCCGGCTCCGATAAGAGTAAATTTGTTATGATAGCCGGACCGTCTTCTTCGGGAAAGACTACATTTTCCCACCGTCTCTCCATTCAATTGAGTGCGCTTGGGTTAAAACCGCATCCGATTGCAGTGGATGACTACTTTGTCAACCGGGTGAACAGCCCGAGGGATGAGGAGGGGAATTACGATTATGAGGCGTTGGAATGTATTGACACAAAGCAGTTTAATGAGGATATGACGGCTCTGCTTGCCGGGAAGAGGGTACAGCTTCCAAGATACAATTTTGTAAGCGGTGAGAGAGAATATAAGGGAGATTACCTGCAGCTGGGAGAGGAGGATATCCTTGTCATTGAAGGAATCCACTGTCTCAACGATAAGCTTTCCTATTCGCTGCCGAAGGAGAGCAAATTCAAAATCTACATCAGCGCCCTGACCCAGCTGAATATTGATGAGCATAACCGGATTCCTACAACAGACGGAAGGCTGATCAGGAGGATGATAAGAGACTCAAGGACGAGAGGCTCCTCTGCGCAGGATACGATCAGGATGTGGGATTCAGTCAGAAGAGGGGAAGAGCGGAATATCTTCCCGTTCCAGGAAGAAGCCGATGTGATGTTTAATTCGGCACTGCTGTATGAACTGGCGATACTCAAGCAGTATGCGGAACCGATTCTCTACAGTGTTCCCAGGGACTCCGAGGAATATCCGGAGGCAAAGCGCCTGTTGAAATTCCTCGATTATTTCCTGGGCGTAAGCAGCGAGAGAATCCCGCAGAACTCCATTCTTCGGGAGTTTGTCGGAGGAAGCTGTTTCCGGGTCTAGAGCGTGTTCCGCTCATATTAAACACGGTTTGGCTAAACATGAACGTGACAAGACACCAGGCACAGTTATCAGCGCCTGTCGGCGAGATCGGCAAGAGCTCCGAACAGAGGGGTTGCCAGGCCGAAACCGCCGCTGATGGTGAGAAGCTGTCCTGTTGTGAAGGATGATTCATCGGCGGCAAAATAGACAACGGCTGCGGCGATTTCTTCTGGTTTTGCCATCCTCTGGATGGGGGACTGCTTTAAAAATGAATCGCAAAAGAAGCCGGATTTCCCGGACGGCATCGGTCTGAGTCATCCCAGGCAGGATGGCATTACAGCGGATGCCGTTTCTGGCTTCCTGGACTGCGATCAGTTCGGTCAGATGGTTAATCGCACTTTTAGCCGTGCCGTAGGCAACCTGGGAAATATCAGGGATTAAGCCGCTGATGGAAGAGATGTTGATAATACTGCCGCCTCCGTTTTGCCTCATGCAGGGAATGACGGCCTTCGAGGCGGCATAAGTGTTGCCAAGATTTATGGTTACGGTATTCAGGAAGGTTTCAACGGAGGTTTTTGCGATATCCAGATCCATGGCCGGATCGGAAGAACCGAAGTTATTAACGAGGACGTCGATCCGGCCTTCGGCTTTTGCGACCTCATCTGCCATAGAACGGCAGGTTTCCAACTGTCCGGCATCATAATGGACATAGTGGATATGCTGGTTTCCGGTTTCGTTTTTCAGCTCTTTGATCCGCGTCTCTGCCCGTTCCCTGTTTCTGGCGGCCATGTATACGATGGCGCCTTCTTTTGCGCAGGCAGCGACAGCGGCAAGACCGATTCCGCGGGTGGAAGCGGTGACAAGGATTACTTTCTTATTCAGTCTCACGGCAGCTCCTTTACTAAGATGTTTTTTAATAGGTTGAATTTCATATCTTATTATGTGCCGGAGAAGGAATTTTATGTTTAGGCGCTTTTAAACAGACTTTCCCTGACGTGAATCCGGTAGGGGAACAGGAGGAAACGATATTGAAGATAACTAAAACAGATGCCGCTGAAAAAAGGCAGTTGATTATATTTTTGTCCGTTGCATTTGCACTTCCCTATATGATGGGGATTTTAATGGGGTATGCTTATTACAGAGGAATAGACGTGAGCTGTTTCCCCAATGCCCAAATGTATTATCCGGCAGCAGGTGTCATGCTGGCTGCGCTGCTGGTAAAGAAAGAGGACAAGCTGGTTCCGAAGAAATTCTATCTCTGCTTCATCACGATTACCGTGCTGTTGCTGCTGCTTACGGTTGGTAGCGTGTTTCTGCCCGCGACGGGGATGCTGTTTGCAGGCCTCAATATGATTATCACCTTTGGCTCTCTGGTCTCGTGGATTTTTCTTCTTGCAGAGAAGAAGGAAAATCGGGAAGCATATGGATTAAGAGCACATAATGGAAAAATTTCTGTGCTTATGGTTATATTGTTCTTACTGCTGTATTTCGGGCGTATATTCCTGATGTATATTGCAGGCGGACAATTGGATGAATTCATAGATGTATTTAAAAGTCCGGTGACTTATAGAATACTATTTGTATTGCCAATCAATTTTTTCCTTGTATTCACAGCATTTTTCGGTGAAGAATATGGATGGAGATATTACTTTACACCGCTTCTGCAGCAACATTTCGGCAAGGTAAAGGGCATCCTCCTGCTTGGAATTTTGTGGGGACTTTGGCACCTGCCTGTCAATGTGTTTTATTACAGCCCGCATACCTGGCTGCAAAGTATTGTTTCCCAGCAGATCACCTGCATCGGTATGGGAATTTTCTTTACGTATACCTACTTAAAAACCAATAATATCTGGGTTCCGGTGATTCTGCATTTTCTGAATAATAACCTGGTGGTTATTTTGAACAGTGGAAATGCAGGCGCAATTAATAATCAGCTTATCAGCTGGGCGGATGTCCTGCTGCTTCTCATCCTCAATCTGGTATTATTCGTGCCTTTTATTTTAACGAAGGAGTTTAGGGGAGCGGAAAAATTTACGGGGAAGACCGCAGACTAACGGATCTAAGATACGACAATGCAGAGCATTGCTTTGAACGTTAAATGTTTTGAGCAAGACGATAAGCCGGGTTATGTCGTTGAATGGCCATCTATCTAGCTTTGCCGTCGCCGGCAAAATCAAGCGACCTACCCGGAGGCAGACGGGCCGCCTTATGCCTCCTGTTCGGTCTTGCTTCGGATGGGGTTTACATGTGCCCTGTCTGTTACCAGCCAGGCGGTAGTCTCTTACACTGCCCTTCCACCCTTACCGACAGGCACAAAGTGCCTGTCCGGCGGTATATTTCTGTTGCACTGTCCTTGGAGTCGCCTCCACCAGACGTTATCTGGCATCCTGCCCTGTGAAGCCCGGACTTTCCTCACCTGCAGCCTTTCGGTCCTGCAGCCGCGGCCATTTGTCTTACTCAAAACGTTACAAGTTTATCATATTTTCTTATATTTGTCCAGTTATTCTCAGACAGCATCCGCCCGGCTATATTTACAAATAATATTTCTCCGGACAGCCGTTTCGGATAACAGGAGCAAAGTCTGAATTATTTTGAATATTTTTCTTCACAGTACTGACATCTGTAAGTTTCTTTTTTCTCGTCGGCGAGATAGAAAATATGCGGCAGCTCCTGCTCGATGGAGGTGATGCAGCGGGGATTTTTGCAGTAGATGACGTTTGTGATTTTCTTTGGCATTTTCACCCGTTTTTTCTCTACGATATGGCCGTCCTTGATGATATTGATCGTGATGTTGTGATCGATGTATCCCAGGATATCCAGATTTACCAGGTCAAGGCCGCCGTCGATCTTGATTATATCTTTTTTGCCCATCTTGCTGCTCTTGGCATTCTTAATGATTGCAGTCTGGCACTCAAGCTGTTCCAGTCCCAGTTTATAATAGATATCCATACTTTTGCCTGCCTGGATATGATCCAGTACAATGCCCTCGGTTAAGCCGCTGATATTTAACATGGTTTTTCCACCTCCAGTAATGTCATGATTAATGCCATTCTCACATAGACGCCGTACTGCACCTGCTTAAAATACGCGGCGCGCGGGTCTTCGTCCACCTCCACGGCGATTTCATTGACTCTTGGAAGAGGGTGGAGAACGAACATATCCTCCTTCGCTAGGGCCATCTTCTTTTTGTCAAGGATGTAGCAGTCCTTCATCCGGATATAATCTTCCTCATTGAAAAAGCGTTCCTTCTGGACCCTGGTCATATAGAGGATGTCCAAATCAGGCATTGCATCATCCAGGTTTTCGACTTCCCTGTATTCAATATGGTTGGATTCCAGCACATCCTCACGGATATATTCCGGAACGCGCAGCTCCGGGGGGGAAATCAGTACAAAACGGATACCTGTATAGCGTACCAGCGCATTAATCAGGGAGTGGACGGTGCGTCCAAACTTTAAATCGCCGCAGAGTCCGACCGTCAGATTGTCAATTCGGCCCTTCAGGGAGCGGATCGTCATTAAATCGGTGAGAGTCTGGGTGGGATGCTGGTGGCCGCCGTCGCCGGCATTGATAACTGGAATAGAAGATTTGGTAGAAGCTACCATCGGTGCGCCTTCTTTTGGGTGACGCATGGCACATATATCTGCAAAACAGGAAATAACACGAATTGTATCAGAAACACTTTCGCCCTTTGCAGCAGAGCTGGAATCGGCAGAGGCAAAACCTAAAACGCTGCCGCCCAGATTTAACATTGCAGCTTCAAAGCTTAAACGTGTTCTGGTACTTGGCTCGTAACACAGGGTTGTGACATTGGC
>OBWG01001228.1_pt1 | contig 11792 bp, 11 predicted proteins | sample 1495221 | NCBI WGS metagenome assembly OBWG01 (sample SAMEA2580053, study PRJEB22360) | human gut metagenome | reverse complement strand
CTCATTTGCCATCCAACACACATTACATCAACGAAATCGACAAAGATATTAAAATCGACCAAGTTATCATCGGCTCCTGTACAAATGGCCGTTACGAAGACTTGGTGGCAGCTGCAGAAATCTTCAAAGGTCGCAAAGTAGCTCCATTCGTTCGTTGTATCGTAATTCCTGGTTCCCAAGATGTATACGATCAAGCTATGAAAGATGGTTTATTGGACATCTTCATTCAAGCTGACTGCGCAGTGTCCACGCCAACATGTGGTCCTTGCCTAGGTGGTTACATGGGTATCATGGCTGAAGGGGAACGCACAGTTTCCACAACAAACCGTAACTTCCGTGGTCGTATGGGTCACGTTGATTCTGAAGTATATTTGGCAAGCCCTTACGTGGCGGCAGCAAGTGCTGTATTAGGCCGCATTGCAGGCCCTGAGGAGGTTTAATATGGATTTTGAAAGCAAAAAAATCTGGCGCTACGGCGACGATGTAGATACAGACGTAATCATTCCGGCTCGTTACTTGGCGATTGCCGATTGGAACGAATTGGCTGAACATGCGATGGAAGATATTGATACTACTTTCGCGCCAAATGTGAAAGCTGGCGAAATCATGGTAGCTGGTAAAAACTTTGGCTGTGGTTCCTCTCGTGAACACGCACCAGGCGTTATCAAAGCAAAAGGCGTACCTGTTATCATTGCACACTCCTTTGCCCGTATCTTCTTCCGTAATGCTATCAACATCGGTTTACCAGTAGTGGAAATCGGTGAACAAGTTGATCGTATCGATGCTGGTGATGCAATCGGCGTAGATTTATCTAAAGGTATCGTGTACAACTTGACTAAAAACGAACAATACCAAGGCACTGAACTGCCACAATTCATTCAAGACATTGCGGCAGCAGGCGGTCTTGTGAACTTTGCGAAAAACCGTAAATAATACTACGTTGCCGATCCTCGGTGATGCGCTGCCGCTCCACTAGCTTAACGGTCTGCGGCATAGCCTTGACCTGCTAAAGTCGCGTTAGCGCATGCACCTCGGATCTACGTATTTTATTATTCGGTTTTGCTCAAAACTATAAAAACCTAGCAGCTATCAAAATCTTGAATGAATTTGTGGCGGAGGGAAATTACATATATTGGAGAGGTAATATGAGCGAAAAGAATATCGTATTGATTCCTGGTGATGGTATCGGTACTGAGATTATTGCTGCAGCGAAGGCTGTGTGTGATGTGGCTTTTGAGAAAGCTAATGTAAAGGTTAATTGGATTGATAAAAAAGCGGGCGGTGCGTCTATTGATGCATACGGTGTGCCTTTGACTGAGGATACTATCGAGGCTTGTAAAGCGGCTGATGCTGTATTGCTTGGTGCTGTAGGCGGTCCTAAATGGGATAATGTAGATCCTTCTATCCGTCCTGAAAAAGCAATCCTTGGCCTTCGCAAGGAGCTTGGCTTGTTCTGTAACTTACGTCCTGTAAAAATCTATCCATCTTTGCAAGAGTACTCCCCACTTAAAAAGGAACTCGTACAAGATGTAGATTTCGTTATCGTTCGTGAGTTGACTGGCGGTATTTACTTCGGTGAACGCGAAGAGGCACAAGGCGAAGGTGCTAACGAGTTCGCTTGGGATAAAGAAACTTATAGCCGTTACGAAGTAGAACGTATCATGGATATTGCTATGGAAACAGCTCGCAAACGTAACAAAAAGGTTGTATCTGTAGATAAAGCAAACGTATTGGCTTCCTCTCGTTTGTGGCGTAAAATCGCTCAAGAGAAAGCGGCAGCTAACCCAGACATCACAACAGATTACTTCTATGTGGATAATACAGCGATGCAACTCGTTGTAAATCCTGCACAATTCGACGTTATCGTAACAACAAACTTGTTCGGCGATATCTTGTCTGACGAAGGCGCTGTTATCTCTGGTTCCATCGGGCTTTTACCATCTGCATCCATGGGTACAGGCACAGCATTGTACGAACCAATCCACGGTTCTGCACCAGACATTATGGGCCAAAACTTGGCGAACCCATTGGGCACAATCTTGTCCGCAGCTATGATGTGCCGTCACTCCCTTGATTTACCTCAAGTGGCTGACGCTATTGAAAAAGCTGTTGAACAAGTGCTTGTTGACGGTTACCGCACAGGCGATATCTACCGCGAAGGCTTGAAACGCGTAGGTACCACAGAAATGGCGCAAGCTGTTATTGAACGTCTATAATCGTAGGAAACAAGATTTTGAAAGCTCATCAAGTGAGCTAAATCATTTCAAAATCGTATCATATACTTTATAATGCAGAAATATTATATATAGGTTATTATATAAGAGAGGGCTAGTCCCTCTCTTTTTTGCGGGAGGTGTTATGTTATCTTATCTTATTTTTTGCTTGCCTTATCTATAGGGCTTGAGCTATTTGCTACGACCATGTTGAAAGCCTCTGATGGCTTTACGCGACCGTTACAGACCGTTGCTTGTGTGCTTGGCTATGTAGGATCTTTCTATACATTGACGCATGTACTGAAATATATTCCACTCAGTGTTACCTATGCTACCTGGTCTGGCGTAGGTCTCGTGGTGACAGCACTCATTTCAGTCTTTATCTTTAGTGAGGGCTATAATATGTACACTATTTTGGGGATAGGTCTTATTGTGGTTGGTGTTGTTATCCTTAACTTGTGGGGGAACGTAGGTCACTAATCTATAAGACTGTTAATGTAGCCATTAATTAGATTGGTCTTATATCATAATTATCATAATCATATTGTTAGATGAGAGAAGAGCTAATAAGGAGGGCTTTATGAATTCTTCCATGTATCGAAATTTAACCATTACTGCGTTATTGATGGCATTAGCCATTATGATTCCTATTATGATGCCGTTGAAAGTTGTCATACCGCCGGCATCGTATACGCTGGCGAGTCACGTGCCTATATTCCTGGCCATGTTCTTGTCCCGTAAGATGGCGGCTTGTGTTGTAATAGGTTCTACGCTAGGTTTCTTCGTGGCAGGGTTCCCTATTGTTATCGTTATGCGCGCTGCCTCTCATATTATCTTTGCTTTGATGGGGGCTTATTATATTAAACATCATCCAGGTGTATTAACAGGGGCGTTATCTTTTGCTGCATTTAACTTTGTCTGTGCTATTATTCATGCCATTGGAGAAGTACTAGCCTGCCTCTTGTTCTACACAACAACTACGATACCTAATATTGATCTTATCTACGTTGTGTTCGTACTTGTTGGTGCTGGTACTATTGTTCATAGTTTAGTTGATGGATATATTGCACTATATATCTATAAAGCTATTCCAGGATTGTCTCAACCAGATAATAAATAATCTGGCGTTATTCTGAATTATCTAGCAGAGTCATAAATAATCCGCCATCAAACTGCATATAGTCGTAACCACTCATGGCGTATCAATATATACTAATGTATAGTATTTGAATACCTATGAGTGGTTTTTTATATTAATTCTTAAATCTGTACCTGCAGATACGGACTATTTCTTCTGAATTCGATATAATAAAACTATAGTTAATGACCGATTCGTGTTATGTCATTTGATATAACATTTGGGCCATAGATTTGGTTGTACTGGTGAAAGTTCCACATATTCCTTGATTCTAAAATATATTAGGAGTGAGGTAAGTACCTATACTTTCACAGAAAACGGAGGTTATTATGAGAAAGCACATTAAAAATAACGTATCTTGGGTGGGGAAAATCGACTGGGAATTGAATGAGTTCCACGGTTCTGATTACAGTATTAACAATGGTTCCAGCCAAAATGCGTACTTGATTGAAGAGGAGAAAACCGTCCTCATCGATACGGTGTGGAAACCTCATTCCTCAGAGTTTATCGATAATTTGGAAGCTGAAATCGATTTAAATAAGATTGATTTCATCGTATGTAACCACGGCGAAGTGGATCACAGCGGTTCCTTACCTGCATTGATGGAAAAAATTCCTAATACTCCAATTTACTGTACGGAAAATGCCGTTAAGTCCTTGGTGGGTCAATATCATCATCCGGAATGGAATTTTCAAGTTGTTAAAACAGGTGATTCCGTAGATATCGGCAATGGTAAATCCTTGGTATTCGTAGAAATGCGCATGCTTCATTGGCCTGATTCCATGGCAACCTATATGACTGGCGACAATATTTTGTTCTCTAACGATGCGTTCGGTCAACATTACGCGGTAGAAGAATTGTGGGCCGATAAGGCTGATCAATGTCGTTTATGGGCAGAGGCGATGAAATATTACGCTAATATTTTGAATCCATTCTCTCCATTGGTAAAAGCTAAAATTGAAGAAATTCAAAAGCTCAACTTGCCAATTGATATCATCGCTACCAGCCATGGTGCTATTTGGCGTGAAAACCCAATGCAAATTGTAGAAAAATACTATGAATGGTCTCAAGCGTATCAAGAAGACCAAATCACAGTGGTGTACGATACAATGTGGGATGGCACAAAGAAATTAGCCCATAAGATTGCTGAAGAAATTTCTAAGCAAGCTCCAGATACGCGTGTTAAAATCTACAACATTAGTAAAACCAATAAAAATGACATCATGACAGAAGTATTTAAGTCTAAAGCAATCGCAGTAGGCTCTCCAACAACAGGGAATAGCGTACTGTCCAGTGTAGCTGGTTGGCTCGACTTCTTACGTGAATTGAAATTTAAAAATAAAAAGGCCGCTGTATTCGGTACCTATGGTTGGTCTGGTGAATCTACGAAAGTCCTTCGTGAAGAGTTAACTAAATATGGTTTTGCTGTAGTAGAACCAGAAATTAAATGTAACTGGAATCCAGATGCTTCTGATCTTAATAAAGCGGAAGAACTAGTAAGTGCATTATTAGCATAATTTAATATAAAAAATTGAGTAAGCCTCTTGTTTTCTTTAGAAAAATTAGGAGGCTTACTTTTATTTTAGCTATGTATACATAAAACATTGGATATTCAAAGGAGAAATTGTAGACTTTATTCCTTTAAAGCTTTAACTGTGATATGTATATATGTTGATATGCATAGTTGTATAGTGACTAAATATAAATTATAAAATGAATATAAAATAAAAGGATGAAGATTAAATATGTGTAAAAGTCACTTTCACCAATAGTTCATGAACGCAGAGTGAATAAGGGTTGTTGAGGGTTTATATTATATTCTAAATACTTATAGAATGATTAATTATTTATAAGCCATTCGGTTTAGTACTTGAAAAATACTTGAAAAGTTGTGATTTTCTTCACTCATTATAAAAAATGATGAGTATATTAACTTGATACAAAACACTAGTAATCAAGCTATTTTTGGGATATATGAAGACTTATTAATGAAGTTTATGTGGTAAAAAGGCTTGTATATATCGTAAAACTTTGATATGCTATGCGGGTAATGAACAATATAAATTTTTCTTAAACTGACATGGACTTATTTCTTGAGAGAGTAATTAGAAATATTTCCTGCTCAGCCCGAGGAGAGAGGCGGAACACTTAGAGAGGTTGAAAAATTGTATTGTATTGTAATTTGGTTAAGTTTTTTTATTTAGTGAGGGTGTAAGATGAGAGAAATTAAACATTCCAAAAAATTAGCGTTTGCTGTATTAGCTGCAGTTGTAGCAGTAGGTTCTGCTGTTGCTCCAGTAAGTGCAGCTCCTGTGACTACTGCAGATGGTTTCATTTCTGCAGCAGGTAATGCTACAGCATCTCCTGCTCCAAGTAATGCTGTATCCTATGGTGTTGTTGCTAATGGTACAGCTACAAGCATCGCTGTAGGCCAAGGTAACACAATTACAAGCGCTAACGGTTCTAGTAGCGCATATGGTAACCAAAATACTATCGATGGTAACCAAGCTAATGCATTCGGTGACGGTAATAAAGCTACAGGTGAGTTTGCACAAGCTTTCGGTGATACTAATGATGTCAATGGTACAAATGCTATCGGTTATGGTTATAAAAATACTGTAGCTGGTACAACTACAAACTATCGTGATCGCACTTTTGATAATGAGCCTGATGCTGATACACTTTTAACAGGTTCTTGGAATAGCAACTCCGTCGCTATTGGTTCTAATAATACTGCATTAGGTAGCTCTGCATTGGCAGTAGGCCATGAAGCTCAAGCTAAAATGAGCGAATCTATTGCTATCGGTCATGGTGCACAAGCTGATAAAACTTGGGGCATTGCAGTTGGTACACGCGCAGCTGCTTCTGATGTACGTTCCTTAGCATTTGGTCATGAAGCTAAATCTACTGGTTATAAGGCAAATGCTATCGGTGCTGATGCACAAGCTAATGGTAACCATGCTAATGCTATTGGTTCCTCTGCATATGCAAATGGCGATCATGCTCAAGCATTTGGTGCTGGTGCTCATGCTGATGGTTTGCGTACTAATGTATTTGGCTCTGATGCTTCTGCAAGCGCAGATTACAGCATTGCAATCGGTAACAAAGCTGTTGCATCCACTGCAAACTCCATTGCATTAGGTGCTAATGCAACTACTCGTTCTGCTACTAATGTAACTAGCGCAACTGTAGCTGGTCATACATTTGGTGGTTTTGCAGGTACTAGCCCTGTAGGCTCTGTATCCGTAGGCAAAGCTGGTGAAGAACGTCAACTTCACAACGTTGCAGCAGGTGAAATCTCCGCTACATCTACAGACGCTGTAAATGGTAGCCAGTTGTACTCCGTAGCAAATGAATTGCAAGATCAAATTAACAAAGGTGTACCTTCTAACGTAACTAACCAAATTACAAATATTAATAATCGTGTAGGCGCTGTTGAAAAACGCGTTAATAAAGTAGGTGCAGGTTCCGCTGCATTGGCTGCATTGCATCCATTAGACTTCAACCCAGATGACAAATGGACAATCGCTGCTGGTTATGGTCACTACCATAATGCAAACTCTGCTGCATTAGGTGCGTTCTACCGTCCTAACGAAGACACTATGTTCTCCGTTGGTGGTACTGTAGGTACTGGTGAAACTCAATTGAACGCAGGCGTATCTCTTCGTCTTGGTAAACGTTCTCCTGAGTCCCGTTCCCGCGTAGCTATGGGTCGTGAAATCGCTGAATTGAACGCACGTCTTCAAGACATGGAAAATAAATATAACAACTTGTTGCAAATCTTGAACCCACTTGCTATCGATCCTAGCAAAACTGCTGAATTCCCAGATGTTCCTCAAAATCACTGGGCTTACCAATACATTAGCCAATTGGCTGGTAATGGTATCCTTGTTGGCTACCCTGATGGCACATTCAAAGGCGATGCAAAAATGACTCGCTACGAATTCGCCACAATGTTGTACCGTGCACTTCAAAATGGTGCTCCTATCGACGAAAACATGAAACGTGCGATGAATGAATTCGGTCCTGAATTACAAAACATTCGTCTTAACCACTTCCGCATTGATCGTATCTCTGGTGGTGACAACGATCGTCACAAAACTGAACGTGTTCGCGTTAATAACGAACCTGAAAACCAACGTGACGTATACGGTTCCCGTATTTACAAATAATACGACAACTTCCCCTCGAGCTTGTGAAAGCTCAAAAACAGGATGTATCTTCGTGATACATCCTGTTTTTTTGTGCCGAAAAAAAGAAAGTATTAATGATAGGTATAACATATGGAAAGTTTTATTTTTATGCACATGATGTCAATTGATTCTCTTACACGTTAAAATGCGATTATTACTATATTTAATAGTAAAATTCTATATTAGGCATTAACATTCTATATAATATTTATGTAAAAATATTGCAAGTTGATACGTATAGGTGTATAATTACGTTCATAAATTAAATAAATATACATAGTTTGTGAATAAAAATATAGAATGAGGAGAAAGACCATGAAAGAATTTAGACAACTAACAGTAGCAGATACAGCAGAATATCATAAGGTATTAATCGATGGCTATGCAGCGATTAAAGACTATCCGATCACCTTTGATGCCATTGATTTTACAGAAGAAGAATCTAAGGAGTGGATTGAAAACTATCCTGTGTATGGGTTATATATCGATGGAGAATTAGTGAGCTCCATTACGTTTTGTATGCCTTGGGTAAAATATTCTACACCGGATAAATATCCACATATTGCACACTTCGTAACAGCGCCAGCTTTCAAAGGTAAAGGCTATGCTCGGGAAACCTTGGGCTATGCAGAAGAGCTTTTAAAGGAACAGTTTAAAACACATACAGTAACCTTGGGGACTGCCAAGGAGCATCCATGGTTGCCTAAGATGTATGAATCCTTTGGCTTTACAGCGTATGATAAAGTTCATTTTAGAGGAAAACAACATACTACAATTTTGTTCAAAAAAGAGTTGAGTTAAATAAGTAAATCGCCTTGTAATACACTTTTAATAGTTTTTGGTTTGTAGCAATCTATTAAAATACATTACAAGGCGATTTATTGTGTGATATTATTACTATTTGATATATAATATATTCGTATATAATATACATAATATATATACTGTGCCTTTGCGGTTATATACGATTATGGGTAGTTTGTAGAAAGGATGTGTCCATATGATTATTTTATCGGGCATTTTAGTGATGGTCATCGGATTGATGCTACGCTTTAATGCATTATTAGTAGTTATTGCAGCAGGCTTTGTGACAGGGCTTTCGGCAGGGCTGAGCATAAACGATATCGTTGGTGCTATTGGGGAGGCTTTCGTAAAAAACCGTTATATGTCACTATTTGCCTTGGTACTTCCTGTTATTGGTATTATGGAACGCCACGGTTTACGTGAACGGGCAGAAATATTGATAGGTAAGATTCAAGCCGCAACAGCTGGTCGTATTTTCATGATATATCTATTTGTTCGACAAGTAACAGTAGCTCTGGGTATTAGTATGTCGGGTCTTGTAGCTATGGTTCGTCCTTTGATTTCTCCTATGAGTGAAGCTGCGGTAGCACAAGGTCGCCCTATATCTCAATCTACACTCGATAAGATTCGTGGTGTAGCGGCATCTACAGATAATATTGGTAACTTTTTTGGTCAAAATTTGTTCCTTGCAGCGGGTGGTCTTTTATTGATTAAAGGTGTTATGGAGCAGCTCGGCTATAATGTTGAGCTTACAGATATGGTGCTATATGGAGTTCCTACAGCAATATGTGCCTATATAGTGAGCATTATTCGATTCTTTATTTTTGATAAAACAATTCAAGCTAGTGTGGCTCAAGACGAGGCGGATATGAAAGCTGGCAAACTTGTGCCAAATGAGCTTAATATTCTCGTCACTCCAGAAGAGTTAGCGAAAGGGGGCAAATAATATGTTAGAGTTATTATATAAAATGCAGCCCTTAGACTTTGTATATCTTTTAGTAGGTATTATCTTAGTTATTTTTTCCATACAATCTTTTGTCGATAAGGACCATAATCATCGTATTGGTACTGGTCTGTTCTGGCTATTATATGGTATTTCCTTTATCTTTGGCTCTTATATGTCTAAAGAAATCAATGGTTGGCTCGTAATTGCTATGGCGGCAATTGTGTTGTTTAAACAACTTGGTAAAGGGAATTATTTTGAATCTGCTATAGATTTCAAAAAAATGGAAGCCTTGCGTATTGGTAATGTGATCTTTATTCCGGCATTGCTCGTTGGTATTATTACGTTCATCATCGGGTTCTTCACGAAACTGGGTGCCCTTGTAGGCCTTGCCATTGCTTCTATTATTGCCCTATGTGTAGCCTTATATATTACGAAAGCTAAGGTCGGTCAAAGTTTCCATGAAGGTCGTCGTCTTCTCGATGCTATCGGTTGGACTGCTATCTTGTCTCAATTATTAGCAGCCCTTGGGTATCTATTTAACCTTGCAGGGGTAGGTAAGTTGATCTCAAGTATGGTAGCTAGCATAGTTCCTGTAGATAACGTATTTCTCATCGTTGTAGCGTATTGTATTGGAATGGCTTTCTTCACAATGATTATGGGGAATGCCTTTGCAGCCTTTGCTATGATTACTAGTGCTATTGGCGTACCGATGCTTGTTGCAGGTCATGGTGCTAATCCAGCGGTGATTGGTCCTATTGCAATGCTTGCTGGTTATTGTGGTACCTTGATGACACCAATGGCAGCAAATTTCAATATTGTTCCTGTGGCGCTTCTTGAAATGAAGGATACCTACGGTGTTATTAAGGCTCAAATTCCTGTAGCTATCGTAATGCTTACATTGAATATTCTGTTAATGTACTATTTCCTTTAATCTATTTTATATATAATATCTTTTGATATTGTTATGAGGTACTATGATGAAAACGATTTTGATTACCGGTTTTGATCCTTTCGGTGGTGAAAGTATCAATCCTGCATGGGAAGCTGTTAAAACGATGGATGGTTACACAGACGGGGACTACAAAGTGGTGACTCAAATGGTGCCAACTGTGCGGTATACATCTGTTAAAACTGCAATAGAAGCAGCCGATACATGCAACCCTGATTTTATTCTTTGTGTAGGCCAAGCTGGCGGTCGCCCAGATATTACGATTGAACGGGTAGCTATAAACTGCGATGATTTCCGCATTCCAGACAATGGTGGCAACCAACCTACCGATGAACCTGTTGTGGCTGATGGCCCAAGTGCTTACTTTGCTACACTTCCTATTAAGGATATGGTTAATGCATTGCACCAAGCGGGTATTCCTGCGAGAGTGTCTAATACAGCAGGCACCTTCGTATGTAATCATATTATGTACGGTGTGCTACATTATGCAGCTCAAAAAGGCAATGTTAAGGCGGGCTTCATGCATATTCCGTACTTGCCATCCCAAGTGGTGAATAAGCCAGATCAACCGAGCATGGCTGTTGAGACCGTACGCGCTACGTTAGAAACTATTGTTCACGTATTAGCTCATGGTGAAAGCTACGAAGCACAAAACATAACATATACGACTCCACACGAATAAGATGTGTTGTAGTATGTTATATACTAAGAGACTGTCAAATGACAGTCTCTTTTACTATGTATGCAATTATTATTGTTGTAGTATATGGGGATGAGTAAAATTAATAATTTTTCCAATATATCAAAGGAAAGTCCAAAAAATTGATATCTTTTACCGCCTCTAAATCTGAATATTCATTGTCAGTTATATTGTAGAATAATGAATTGCCGTGATTAAAGAGAGGGAGATAGCCCCAAAATACGGTTGCGCTTTCGTTATCGATGAGAACGCCCAGATTATCTAAGTTTATTCGCTTCTAGATTGGATGTTATAATAAATACTATACAGTTGTTTATGGAGAATTATGATAATGTATAGAATTGTAAATGAACCCAATTTAACCATTGCTTTTGATATGGATACGGAGTTATCTCAATTTGGTGTATTTGGCGTATATATTAAACAGGGCTATAATATTTGTGCTGGGTACATTGACCCTAGTGACTGGTCTGGTATTCATAGGGGATACAAAGAATTAGTTGAGCTATATGAGAATTGCAAAGGGACAGCAACCTTCTCTTATGTATTAACTGGAGAAGGGGATACGCTTACATTCTCGTTAGATCAAAAGGGTGCTCTAACGATGGAGATTAACATATGTACCATTTATAATTACAAATGTAATATGACTGTTGAAAGTTTAGATCAAACGTATTTGCCGAGGTTTATTGAGTTTTTCAAAGAGTTTTTGGAACGAGAGCCGAAATAAAAAGAGTCGCGTCTTTAAGATGCGACTCTTTTTCTGTACCCAGTTTCTATATACAATTATTTTTTAACAACTTTAAGATCTACAGGGATTTTAGCTTCTACAGCTTCGCCTTTGATAAC
>OBWG01001219.1_pt1 | contig 11904 bp, 9 predicted proteins | sample 1495221 | NCBI WGS metagenome assembly OBWG01 (sample SAMEA2580053, study PRJEB22360) | human gut metagenome | reverse complement strand
TGAGAGAACATGTCCCGCTCTTCTCCGTTCTCCCAGATCAGCCGATGGCTCTTGCCGCGCGTAAAGCCCCCCTGTCCATGGACAGCCGCGACGCGCAGCACAAGCCGGTTGCACCCCGGCCTAAGAGCCGTCGTCTCATACTCTCTCGGCGGATATCGGTAGGAGGTGCTTCCTGTCTTTTCCCCATTTACAAAGAGGCAATCCGCATCGGTGATTGTTCCCAGCGATATTCGGACCGGCCGACCCGCTAAACCGGGAGGAATCTCCACACAGTTCCGAAGCCAGACGGTCCCGGCGCCTTTTAAGTCCTCCCGGTCATCCCAGCGGTCCGCAAGGCTGATTTTCTTCCAGAAGCGCCTGCCTCCTCCCGCGGCCCAGTTCTCCGCAATCCCCTGATCTCTCTCATCCAGCAGCCTCCACCATGCGGCAATGCGTGTTTCATCATCTTTCCGTATCCGTTCCACATACCCGGGATCGCTGCAGGCATCCAGTTCCTTCCGTTCATCGGGAAAATCGCAGAGCGCCTCCCGGCTCATCCACGCTTGTACAGGGGTTCCCCCTACCGCGGTTAAGATCAGGCCGACCGGGATACGGTAACGCTCATACAGCTTCTGCGCAAAGAAAAAGCCAACGGCAGAAAATACCGGAGTATGTTCCGCCGCGGCCGTCTTCCACTCCCCGCCGGACAGCGCATCAGAGTCAGAGTCAAATTTCCACTGAATCGGAACCGTAAACTGACGGATCATGGGTGATGCGCCCTTTTTATATGCTTCAGGATACCGGTATTTGACCCGTTCCATGGGTAGCTGCATATTGGACTGCCCCGCCATGACCCAGATATCTCCGAAATAAAGATCGTGAAACTCCAGTTCTTCTCTTTCGGATTCAACCCGCAAGCAGTATGGTCCTCCTGCTGCAAACGGAGGCAGCTCCACCAGCCACGTCCCAGCCGGGTTCACCACACCCCAGCCGGATTTCGGCTGAATCACGCCGTCTGCCTTTACTACCCACTCAGGCTCCAGCTCTGCCCGCACTCTGGCTCCGGCTCTTCCCCTGCCGCGCACCGGGATCACTTCATCCCGCTGGAGCACCGCATGATCCGAGATGAGCGATGCCACAGAAAACCGGACATTCTGTTCCATATCCGATCACCCCTTTACTCCAGTCGATGTAACGCCCTCCACGAAATACTTCTGCGCGGAGAAGAACAGGATCAGGGCCGGGAGCAGCGCCAGAAATGACATGGCGAGAATCTGGTTCCATTCCACGATACCGCTGCTCTGGTCGATGGACATTTTAAGCGCCAGCGCCACCGGATACTTTTCCAGGCTGGTCACGTAGATGAGCGGCCCAAGGAAATCATTGAAGCTCCATACGAACTGGAAGATCGTACAGCTGATCAGCGCCGGTTTTAAGGACGGCAGCAGAACCCTCATCAGCGTCTGAAAGGAATTACAGCCGTCGATTGTGGCCGCCTCGTCCAGATACGTGGGGATCGACCGCATGAACTGAATCAGCATAAACACGAAAAAGGGTTCATTGGCAAACATGGTCGGTGCGATCAGCGGCACGTACGTGTTGAGGAGTCCCATCTGCTTCCACAAAATATAGAGTGGAATTCTTGTCACGACGGCCGGAAGGAACATGGTAGCCATCAAAATCGAAAAGCATATCTTTTTAAACGGAAATTCAAACCTTGCAAAGCCATACGCGACAAGCGTACTGGACACGAGGCAGAAGACAATTTTCGGCACCACGAACCGGAAGGTATTTAAGAAAAACGTGGTGAACGTATACTTTGTACGCGTCTTCCAGCCTTCTATATAGGGAGTAAAGTCGATCCGTTTCGGAATAAAACTGATCGAAGTAAATATTTCGTTATTGCTTTTAAAGGTAGCGCCCACCAGCCATATAATCGGATAGATCATGACGAGCGCCACGACAATCAGGACGATATAACGGATGACAGAGCTGATGACCACCCGTCTGCGCCTCCGCAATTCCACTTCGCTGAATTCTCGCGTTTTCTCCATCTTCTAATTACCTCCGTCCGAATAATAGACCCACTTGTCCTGTGTCGCAAAGAGAATCAGGGTCACAGCCACGATGATGAGGAACAGAATCCAGCTGGCGGCACTGGCATACCCCATGTTAAAGTACTTAAATGCATTGTCATAAATATACATGGAAGTCAGATAGGTGGCATTTAACGGTCCCTTCCCCGTTACAAGGTACGGGCCGTTGAATTCCTGGAACGCATTCACCAGCTGCATGACCAGATTGAAGAAAATCGTAGGTGTGATCAGCGGCATGGTAATATGGATAAAGGAATGGAGCTTGGTGGAACCGTCCACGCTGGCCGCCTCATAGAGATCCTGGGGCACGTCCTTGAGAGCGGCCAGAAAGATCAGCATCGCAGAACCAAACTGCCAGACCTTCAGGATTATAATGACACTCATCGCCCCGCCCGGGGAAGAGAGCCATGCCACCGGCTGTATCCCGACAACGCCAATGATACGGTTGATAAGCCCGTCCTGCTGAAACAGGAATCTCCACAGCACCGCCACCGCCACATTTCCTCCCAGCAGGGACGGAATATAGTAGGCTGTCCGGAAAAAGTTAATACCCTTCAGCTTAAAATTCAATATGTATGCAATAAACAGGGCAAACGCCAGCTGTAATGGCACCGTAATCACAGTGTATTTTAACGTTGCGGTAAGCGTACCTAAAAAATCTTCATCATGAAACAACTTGGTGTAGTTGGCCAGACCAATGAAATTCGGTTCTCTCACGAGATTGTAATCCGTAAAACTGATAACCAGCGCGTTAATAAACGGATACAGGGTAAGAAAAACCATACCGATCAGCCATGGGAGGATATACACCAGACCCATTTTGCTCTTTCTCAAAGAATCTCCTCCTTCCTGCGTGCTCTTTATTTGCCGTAGTCCTGTTTCAGTTTTGCAACCTGCTCGCTGGTGGCGTCAAAGATGGCCTGCGCAGCTTCCTCGGCCGTGCTCTTTCCAAACTCAAACTTCTCGTAATTACTTTCATAGGAATTGGTAAATATGGCGTTCTCAAAGATCGGAGAATTGTTGATTACTTTCGCTGCATCGGTAAAGTCGTAAGCCTGCTTTACGGCTCCTGTGATCTGACCGTCTGCCTCTAAGGAAGCCTTGGCCGCCCTGGAAGCCACCATGCCGCGGGTAGAACCCATGAGCTTCGTTCCTTCCGGATCGTTTAAGATATACTGTAAAAATTCAGCCGCTTCCTTTGGATTTTTGGAATCCCTGGAGATTGCAAACAGCAGGGAGGGCTTTGCCATAGTTCCTTCAAATACGGCTCCATCGATTACAGGGAGCGGCGCTACCACCAGTTCGTCCCCCTTGTCCTCCAGCGTCTTGGCGTTCGAAGCGATTCCTCCGGTCCATTCCAGTACGCCAGCGTAGCCGCCATTGATATATTTTGCATTCTGGGCAATGGATACCGGCTCATTGCCCACATTCTCGATATAATCTTTTCTGGAACAGAAGACATGGGCATCCGCTAAGTCCTTATACCAGAGAAGCGCTTCCTTATAATCATCCACGGTGTAATTCATACTTAAATCTTCTGCAAATTCGCCCTTCCCTGTCTTCTGCTGCAGATAGTAGACTGCTGCGAAACGGAACGTAGGGCTGACGATCATATACGCATTGGGATCCTGCTGGGTAAAGATTTCCGCCGCCTTCTTATACTCCTCGAACGTCGTTGGAAGCTCGGTGATACCGGCTCTGTCAAATGCGGATTTATTGACGTATAAGCCCAGCGTGTTCTGGCCGTATGGGACTGCCTGCATCTTGCCGCCCGTCTTTCCGAATTCTAAAAAGCCCTCGTCATACTGTGAGAAATCGATAATGTCCTTTACCTGATCGAGATCGTAGAATCCGTCTCCGTTTGGACTGTACTGGATAACCCAGGGATAGTTGACAGTCATGACATCTGCTGCGGTTCCGCCTGCATAACGGGTGGCAAAGGTCTCTTCCAGATTGCCGAAGCCGGAAGGCTCTCCGGTCACTTCGATGGCGCCGGCGTGAGCCGCATTGAAGGCATCAATAGCGTTCTGTGTAGCCTGATGGCGGTCGTCATTGCCCCACCAGGAGAAGCTTAATTTCACGGTCTCTCCCGATGATTTAGACGCCTCCGGTGTTTTTTCGTCCGCTGCCTTCTCTGTCCCGGCCGCTCCGGTGCTTCCTTCTTCCCCGGTATTGCCCGTTTCTGCGGTCTTGCCGCCGCACGCGGTCATTGCCATGCTCGCTGCCAGTACGGCTGCACATACGATACCTGCTTTACTCCATTTTTTCATAATACTACCTCTTTCTTTTTATTATTGGTATATTTTCCTTCCCTTTTCATCGGGGATTCCCGACTTACGGTAAAAGTACGTGTTTACCTGGTCACGCCAGCTGACGGCGTTTTCCAACTGCCAGGCGAGGCGCTCCTTCATATTTAAGTAGCTCTCCCCGTCCAGGGAGTCCTTTAAGCTTTCCCATATTGCCTGATACTCTCTCACCCTCTCCACGCCCTCAAAATGAGTGTCGTAGATGTGCTGAATCACCGTTTTTCCAGAATGCAGCACATGGGTGTAAGGCACATGGTGGAAAAAGAGCAGAAGCTCATCGGGGCAGGACGAAAGGTCCTCATATTCATAAAATCGCGCGTCGGAATACTGCCTCGTATAGGAGGTCCCCGTCTTCACGGTCCTGTCCCTTCCGACTCCGTCTCTGTCGGCATAGTGGTATGTCCCCCACCGGTCGTACTCATATCCATCAATATCGACGCCGTAGTGGACGGCGGGTTTACACATGAAGCCAACACCAAGAGGACAGGTATAAGCTTCGTACACGTCCCTCGATGTCGTTAGAATCGCCGCCAGCTTACCGCACTTTTCTTCGGTCAGGCAAAAGCTCTGGCGGACCCATTCTTCGGCGATCACCTCCGATGATAATTCATGATTCCAGACCAGCCTTCCGAAGCCGTAGAGATTGGCCTGGGCCAGCTTGCTGCCCGTCCAGTTGGCATCCATTCCCACGTTTCCGACGCCCGCAATGCCGGATCGGCTGCGGACAGGAGAGTTCTCTCTCACCGCGTCCTTTACCGTCAGGCTTTTGCCGTGTTTCGTATCAAAATTCATGGTTTCCTTCCACATCGGAACGAGGTAACAGATATCCCTCTGATGCCCGGTATACTCCTGTGTAATCTGAAATTCCAAAATTTGATTTGTCTTTTTTAAAGCTCCAAACAGCGGGGACACCGGTTCTCTGATCTGGAAATCGATGGGGCCATTCTTGATCTGAAGAATCACGTTGTCCAGGAACCTTCCATCCAGAGGTTTGAAGATATCGTAAGCGGCGCGTGCGCGGTCCGCCTCCCGGTTCCACCAGTCCTGGGAGCAGTCGTATACGAAGCAGCGCCAGATAATGACTCCTCCGTAGGGTCCTGCCGCCCTCGCCAGCATATTGGCGCCGTCGTCATGGTTCCTGCCGTAGGAGAACGGCCCTGGTTCTCCTTCCGAATCTGCCTTTACCACGAAGCCGGCAAAATCAGGAATTTCCTCATAAATTCGTTTTACCGTCTCCTCCCACCACGAAACTACCTCCGGCTCCAGGGGATCTGCGCTCTTTAACTGTCCCACCGTAATGGGCGCCGCAAAATTAATGGATATGAACGTCTTAATTCCGTATGCCGCCAGGACGTCGGATATCTTCCTGATTTCTGTAAGGGCTTCCCCTGTTACGAAAAATGTTTCCGGTCTGTGTACATTGACATTGTTGATCAGAACCGCATTGATCCCCACCGAGGCCAGCAGCCTTGCATACTGCCGGATAAGCTCCGTATCTCCCCGAAAGGTGTTGTGATCGTAAAAAATGGACTCTCCCGCGTAACCACGCTCGATGGAACCGTCGAAATTATCCCAATGATCGATCATGCGGATGCTCTGATCCGGTACCGACTCATACGGAAATCCAGCCTCATTTTGTGCGGTCAGAAGCCGGTGCAGCCCGTACATGCCGTATAAATATCCCACAGGAGACGCGCTTTCTATCTTATAACCGGCCTCCGTCTCCCCGATCCGGTACCCTTCTGTCCCCAGGGCCGCTTCATCTCCCGGCAAAAAAGCAATCGAGGCATCCGGCGAACCGGATCGTCTGATTTCTTTAAACAGCAGCGGCATTTCCCGCTCTATAGTCTCTGTAACTGCCGTTTTCTTCCCATCATCCAGATAATAAGTAATTATGTTTTTGTTTTGCACCTGTTTTGCCAGCCAGCAGAAGTCTCTCCGTCCGTGCATGATTTCCGTCCTCCACAGCGCCTCATTTCTGATGCGCCTCTTTCTCATAAAAATGCTTCCCATTCGCCATAAATCCTTTTTTCGTATAAAGGGGTGCATCTCCAGACAGCGGAAGCGTAACCGTCTGTCCCGTAAAGCCCGACTGGTATATGGCGGTTATCACCTCCAGCGCCAGGCGGCCGTCCACGGGGAAGATGATGGGAGGTGTTCCCCCCCCCCGCGCCGGGCGCCCGTCCGCGCTGCTCTCCGGCGGCAGTTCTCCGCACTCCAGGAAACGCAGCACCGTATCGATCTGGCCTTTGTGACCGGTATACCGGGGCGGCGGCAGCTCCCGGTAACGCGTCTGAAGTTGTTCCTCAAACGCTTCGTTTTCGACAGGAAAGCCCGTTGGTGCGGACCTGCTGCTCACCACCTTCCACGGAGACGCCACGCCCGCCTTTTCGCACTGAAAGCTCAGCCTCTGCCCTTCCCCGTGCGTTACGAGAGAGGCCGTTACCGTCACGAGCGCACCGTTTTCATAGGTAAGGATCGCGGCGGACACATCCTCCACCTCGGCATTGTCATGTGCTGTATTCCCCAGGACAGCCGTCACTGTGCGGGGAGCTCCCATGATCCAGTTCAGCAGATCGATCTGATGTACAGCGTGGTTTAGGGTACAGCCTCCGCCTTCCATTTCCCACGTTCCCCTCCACCAAAGATCGTAATATTCCCGACCTCTGAACCATAGAGATTCCACCTGTCCGAACAGGACCTTTCCCACGGCTCCGGAGGCGATTACGCTCTTCAAGCTCCGGTTGTCCCGCAGGTAGCGGTTCTGAGAGATGACTCCCAGATAACAGCCTGTCTCCCGCTGAACCCGCATCATCTCGTCACACTCTTCCAGAGAAGACGCCATAGGCTTTTCCACCAGAACGTGTTTTCCCGCTTTCATGCAGATCACGGCGCTCTCCCCATGGGTAAACGGCGGGGTACAGATGCTGACCAGACAGATGTCGCTCCGCTCTGCCATCTCTTTACAGTCGCTGTAAACAGCCGTGTCTTTTAAGTGGTATTTTTCTTTCAGCGCCTCCGCCTTTTTGGGGACGAGGTCGCACAATGCTATGATACGGCACCTGTCCTGAAAGGCCAGATACGCCTCGATATGGCTCTCTGAAATCACGCCTGTTCCGATCACTGCGACACCGGTCATGGGCTCCCCTCCTTTATACTTTTTACTTTTCACAGATATCGATACCACCGGGCGGCGTTACTTCCCTGTGCAAAGTGTTTTTAAATGTTGTTTATTTACAAATGCATTATAACAAGTTGCACAATAAAAAAGAATGAAGGAATCAAAGGCCATTTGTAATTATTAAAGATAAAATTCTGTTTAAAAACTCCGTTGCGCAATTGTTTTTCCTCCTCTATAATGAAGCCATACCACAGACAGCGTTATCTCTGCATCACGGGAGGAAAAGGAGCTTTTATGATTCCTGACTTTAACAACATGATTCCTGAACTTCATTATTACATCCACAGGAAGTGTACGCCCAACTGGAAAATCGATGCGAATGTGATCCCCTTCATCGACATTACATACGTCATAGACGGTAAGGCCGAGTACAATATCGGGGGCCACATTTATATTGTAAAAAAAGGCGATTTAATCTGCATCCCTCAGAACACCTACCGGGCGGCCGTCAACATCCCGGAAGACTTGATGGAGTGCTACTCCACCAACATCTTTCTGCGGGATCAGTTCGGTCAGGAAGCCCGCCTGCCGCTTCCCATCATCAGCCACATCGGGATCATCCCCCGGCTGATCTCGCGTTTCCACGAAATCCACGAGGAATGGCTGCAGAGGGATTTTGGATATATGCTGAAGATACGCGGAATTTTATGCCTCATCCTGTATCAGATATCCAACCTGATCCTGAATGAAAACCATTTAAGCCAGGAAGACCCCCGCATCAAAAACAGCATCCGCTATATGAGCATGCATTATCAGGACCCGCTGACCATCGATCTGATGGCCCGCCAGTTCCATCTCCATCCCGTCTACTACGGAAGTCTGTTCCGGGAGGCCATGGGGATGACCTTCAAGCAGTATCTCATCTCACTCCGTTTAAACTATGCGGAGAATATGTTAAAAAGCGGGGAATACAGCGTCAGTGAGGTGGCGCTGCAATGTGGATTTTCAGATATCTTCTACTTCAGCAAGCTGTTTAAGGAGAAGAAGGGGATTCCGCCCTCCGGCATGTTTCCACCGGAAAGAAGAAAGAAAAAAGAAGACACGATTTTACTACCAGGAGGAAAAGAAGAATGAAAGCACTGATTATCGGAGGAAGCGGCGGCGTAAGCGGCATGCTGGCTTCCATGGCGAAAGAAACGTATGAGGTCTGGGCCCTCACCAGGGGAAAACGCCCTCTCGGCGCTGGAATCATCCCTCTCTGTGCGGACCGGGACGACAGGGAGGGATTAAAGAAGGCTATCCTGGGAGCGGGTGTCACCTGGGATGTGGTCTTCGACTGCATCTGCATGAACGAACGCCATGCCGAACAGGACCTGGAGGTGCTGCCTTTCGTGAGCAGCCGGCTGGTGGTTATCTCAACCGACTCCGTCTACGATCCGGCGCGCAAAGCGACGCCTCAGGCGGAAGACGGATTCTTCGTGGAGGAAAAGGGCGCCCCGGAGGAATGCAGCTATGCGGGAAACAAGCGGAAGATGGAGAAAGTCTTTCTCCGCTATTTTTCCGGAGAAGGGGAGCACGGACTTAACGTTACACTCTTTCGTCCCGGCCATATCTACGGCCCAGGTTTTCTGCTGGGCTGCTATCCGGAGCACAGCCGCCAAAAGGAGCTGCCGGATCTCATTCTGGCAGGACAGCCCCTCTCCCTCGTAACCGGCGGAATCCATATCACACAGCCGGTCTTCGTCCGCGATCTGGCACGCACTATGCTGGACTCGGTAAACCGGGAAGGCGCCTTTCAGCAGATCTTCTGCATCGGCGGCCCGGAAGCGGTGGAAAACCGCCTGTATTACGAAATCCTGGGAAGACTTCTCGGTGTGGAAATCACCATACGGGAACTGCCCCTCACCGGATACCTTGAGGCCCATCCCGAATATTCCGGCCATTTGTGCCACCGAATCTACGATTTATCGAAACTAAAGGCCGCCGGCGTCCGGCTGCCCGATACACCGCTGGCAGAAGGTTTAAAGCTCCATCTGGAATCTCTTGGATATTTATAAATCCCTATGCCGCCAAACGCTCCTACAGGCAGGGTGTCTGGCCCGCTGTACCAGCAGACAAAGAGGCTGTCCGGAATCCCTTTTTCTTTCCGAACAGCCTCTTCACCTTTACGTATTACTCCTCCGACAAATACGCCTCAAACCGATTAATATTATCCCGCTTTCCGATCACCACGATCACATCTTCCTTCCGGAACCGGTAGGTGGGCTGAATGTCAATAGTCGTATCGTGCTCCCGTTCCATCGCCACGATGTTTAGGCCGAACTGGTTGCGTATTCCCGCCTCCATCACGCTCTTGCCCTCCAGCACCGTTGTGAGCCGGATCTCCGAGACCGCGATGTCGTCGTTCAGGCTGATGAAATCCAGTGCATGGGGTGATACGAGGCGCCTGGCCAGACGGATGGCGATATCTTTCTCCGGGTACACCACCTCGGCTCCGATCTTCTCCAGCACACAGCCGTGTTCCGCGCTGGTAGCCTTCGATATGACCCTGGGTACTCCCATGGATATGACGGTCAGTGTGGCCAGTATACTGGTATCAATCTTCTCGCCGATGCATACGATCACCGTCTCACAGTTCTGAATTCCGGCGCTCTCGAACGATGCCCTGTCAATGCCCTCGACGACAAAGGCCTCCGAGACCATATCACGGATCTGCTTTACCTTGCTCTCCGTGTTGTCAACCACCATGACCTCTTTTCCTGCCTCGGAAAGGGCGGTCGCCAGTGCGATCCCGAACCTTCCCAGACCTATAATTCCATACTCTATCGTATCTTTCCTGCGTTTCATTCTATCTCTCTCCTCTACCCTATTGTAATCATTTCTTCCGAGTACCACGCGCCCGCCTTCGGTTTAAAGCTCCAAATGGTCGCGATGGTAAGCGGTCCAAGCCTTCCGATAAACATGGTAAGCACCAGAATCAGCTTCGCACATACGTTTAAATCCGGCGTAATTCCGGTGGACAGGCCTACGGTTCCGAACGCGCTGACCGTCTCAAACAACAGCTTCACGAAATCGTATTCCGGCTCCACAAGGCACATCAGAAAGGTCTGCATACAAACCACTCCCAGCGCCAGTATGGTGATGATAAATGCCTGTGAGATCACCTCCGTCGGAATCCGGCGTTTGAACGCGCTGCAGTGCCTGTTGGTCGCCGCGCTGAACATGCTCTTTACCAGCACAAATGTTGTCGTAGTCTTAATACCGCCTCCGGTCGACCCCGGCGACGCTCCCAGAAACATCAGAATCGTCAGGACAAACAGGCCCGCGTTGGAAAAATTTCCGATTGGATAAGTGGAGAATCCCGCTGTTCTGGCGGAAGTGCTCTGAAACAGGGCGCCCAGCCACGTAATCTCCTCTGTCATTTTTAACAGTATGGTTCCCACAGCCAGCAGTATGGCAGAGGTCAGAATAACGACCTTCGAGTGGAGGCTCAGCTTCTTCCAGGAGCGCTTCGCCCACACCTCCCGGATTACGAGAAATCCCAGGCCGCCGAAGATAATCAGGCCGCAGGTGGTAAGATTCAAGAGGACGTTGTCCTGATATGGAATCAGGTTTGTCAGTCCTCCCAGGATGTCAAAACCCGAGTTGTTAAACGCCGCCACGGAATGGAACACGCTGATTCCCAGCGCATCCAGAGCCGGATAATCCCTGGAAAATACCAAAAAGCTTAAAAACGCGCCGATGCCCTCGAACAGCAGCGTCATAAAGAGAATGGATTCCACCAGCGCCACCACGCCCTTTACCGTAGTTAAGTTCATGGAATCACGGATCAGCACGCGTCCATGAATTCCTATCTTCTTTCCTGCCAGCAGAATAAAACCGACGCCGACGCAGGTAACTCCCAGGCCGCCGATCTGGATTAAGAGAGCTACCACCGTCCTGCCGAATACATTAAAGGTATCCGCCGTATCTACTGCGATCAGCCCCGTCACGCACACCGCGCTGGTGGACGTAAACAGGGCGTCTATGTAGTTCACGTGAACCCCCTCGTTTGCCGAAATGGGGAGCCACAGAATCAGGCTTCCTGTCAAAATAACGAAAGCAAAGCCCAGCACGACAATCCGGCCCGGGCTCAATTTACGCAAATGTTCACTCATCATGCACCTCTCTTTTTATGATATGGCTAAGTTAGCACAAACATGCCCGGGATTCAATCCTTTATCAGAATACTTAACACATCCTTAACTTTGAAAAAACTATTTTTTACTTTTTTCCAAAATACCCTTGACATTTTATTTCCATTGGGTATAATAATGTCTATATTCCTCGATAGCTCAGTCGGTAGAGCACGCGGCTGTTAACCGCGCTGTCGTAGGTTCAAGTCCTACTCGGGGAGTTTTTT
>OBWG01001214.1_pt1 | contig 11969 bp, 9 predicted proteins | sample 1495221 | NCBI WGS metagenome assembly OBWG01 (sample SAMEA2580053, study PRJEB22360) | human gut metagenome | reverse complement strand
TATCTGAGGATTACAAAAACAGAGCTCCTTTGAAGCTCTGTTTTTTGTTGTTATATTATTTTTTTATATTTTTAATCTCAATAGTGCCATAATATGATATACTAAAAAAGAGCCGCTCATGGGTTGAGCGGTTTTTCTATGTAAAATTTAAATCTACATTTTAGTTAAATATAATATTAGTATTTTGGGGGACATATGAACTGGAAACGCTTGGCTTTATGCGCAATGTTGGGGATTACAGTGCTTGGTACAACTGCATGCGGTACAAACAGTGGTGAACAACCACAAGGTAACACCGTGAAAGCAGAAACTGTAGCTATGCCCAATTTTACAAACGCACCAATTGCTGATGAATATGCTATCTTTGATACAAACTATGGTCAATTTAAGGTTCGTTTGTTAGGGTCTAAAGCGCCGATTACGGTCAAAAATTTTGATTATCTCGTGAAAAAAGGCTTCTATAATGGTGTGACATTTCACCGCGTTATCGAAGGCTTTATGATTCAAGGTGGAGATCCTGATGGCACAGGTGCCGGTGGACCGGGCTATACAATTCCTGATGAATTCTCCAATGATTTACATTTCAATAAAATGGGCGTTCTTGCCATGGCAAACCGTGGCCCTAATACAGGAGGCTCTCAATTTTTCATTACCTTGGGACCTACGGATTGGTTAGATAATAAACACACCATCTTCGGTACTGTAGTACAAGGTATGGATGTAGTTGAAAAAATTGGCAAGGTTAAGACTGGTCGCAATGATAAGCCAGTAGAACCAGTAATCATCAATACCATTACATTGGAGCCGATTACTGATGATGCGAAAAATGGTAAATAAGAAAAGTACTTCTCAAGAGTCTCTTTCTGGTGAATGTACATCTACACAAGAGGTACAAGGTATGATTGTAGATTGTGATACAATCTTGAACGACGCTAGTGTTCAAGGTGATGAATCAAAAGAAATGCACTATATTTATTTAGTGCGTTGCTCTGATGATTCTTTGTATTGTGGATGGACTACAGATCTTAAACGTCGAATAGATGCTCATAATGGACATATCTCAGGCGGTGCAAAATATACGCGAGGACGTCGTCCTGTGACCTTGGTATATGCTGAAAGCTTTCACCAAAAACAAGAAGCACAACGCAGAGAATATGCTATTAAACGGATGACGAAGACTAAGAAATTGGGACTTATTAAGGGTGCAAAATAGTCCTTGATTATGGTATAATATGATGATTAATTACTACCATGGAGGTTAAAAATGAAGCGGGTTCTAGTGTCCGTAAAGAGTGTACAACGAGATATGGATGGCAAGGATACCGTAGTGGAACTAATTTCCCCAGGTACGTCACATGAAAAGGGTAATGCTCAATATGTGCGTTATGAAGAATCTAGTGTGACTGGATTGGATGGGGTTAAGACGACCATTAAAATCCATGATGATTCTATCGTGTTGCTCCGAACAGGGGCTGTCAATATGCGTCATCAATACGTCCGTGGTGAAGAACGCGAAGCCGTATATGAAACACCATATGGTGATTTACATATGGCTGTAAATACTCATGAATTAACAGTAGACTTTCATGATGGCGTAGGTCATGTTCATTTAGGATATGATATTTCCGTTGAAGGTGAATGGCAATTTTATAATCAGTTAGATATAGACGTGCGGGAGGATATAGAGCATGGACATGAAGGAAATCCTGAAATCGGGGATTGAACAGGCATTACAAGATACGATTAACAGCGGTGATTTGCCGGCTGGGGAATATCCAGAAATCGTTCTCGAAGTGCCACCTCAAAAGGAATTCGGTGATTTTTCTACAAACATCGCTATGCAATCCGCTCGTGTAGCTCGTCAAAATCCTCGAGCTATTGCTGAAGCTTTGATTAGTCATATGAATTTTGATTGGCTTGAACGTGCTGAGGTTGCCGGCGCAGGTTTTATTAATTTCTTTTTGAAATCTGATATGGTATACGATACGTTAAAAGCCATTTTGAATGCTGGTACTGAGTATGGTGTTCAACCATTGCGTGCGCGCGATACGATTCAAGTAGAGTACGTAAGTGCAAACCCAACAGGTCCATTGCATGTTGGTCATGGTCGCGGTGCTGCGTACGGTAGTGCTCTTGTAAACTTGTTACGTGCAGCGGGTTATAATGTACAATCCGAGTACTATATCAATGATGCAGGTAATCAAATCGACAACATGGCTATTTCCATTGAGTACCGTTTCCAAGAGTTACAAGGTGCTACATTAGTATTCCCGCCTAAACGCAATGAAGACGGTTCTATGCCTGAGTTCGATATTCCAGAAGGGGCTTTAGTGTTCCCTGAAAATGGCTATCGTGGCCCAGATATTATTGAAACAGCGAAAGCGATTGCAGAACGCGAAGGCTTTGATAAATTAAATGCTATGAACGAAGCAGATCGTGTAGCCTTGTTTAAGGAAGAGGGCTTAAAAGAAAAATTAGCTCGCTTAGAGGAAACATTAAGAAACTTCCGCGTTACGTTCGATAACTGGTTCTCTGAACGTATAGTTCATGAAACGGATGAGATTCATCATTCCGTAGAGGCATTAAAGGTCCTTGGCAAAGTTTATGAAAAAAACGGTGCTTTATGGTTAAAATCTACTGATTATGGTGATGATAAAGACCGCGTAGTTATCCGTGATAATGGGGTTCCTACGTATTTGGCGGCAGATATTGCATATCATCGCAATAAATATGACCGTGGTTTCAAAGAGATGATTGATATTTGGGGCGCTGACCATCATGGCTATGTATGTCGTGTAAAAGCGGCTATGGCGGCGTTTGGTTATGACCCTGATAAATTAACAGTATTGCTATTACAAATGGTAGCATTGTTCCGTGACGGACAACTTGTTAAATTGTCTAAACGTAGCGGTGATAGCGTTACATTAGATGAATTGATTGAAGAGGTTGGCGTAGATGCGTCTCGCTATTTCTTCTTGATGCGTTCCTTAGACAGCCAACTTGATTTCGATATTAACTTGGCAAAATCTCGCAGTAATGACAACCCAGTGTATTATATCCAATATGCTCATGCTCGTATTCACAGCATTTACAACCAAGTGCGTGAAGCTGGCATCGCATTTGGCGATTATAGTGAAACTGATTTCACAACACTTACAAGTGAAATGGAATTAGAATTAATTAAGAAATTAGCTGAATATCCGGAAGAGGTCGTTCAAGCTGCTGAACATCGTGCACCTCATCGTATTGCTCGGTACTTATACGATTTGGCAAGCATGTTCCATTCATTCTACCGTCAAGGTCGTATCATTGGCGTAGATCCAGCGTTGCAACAAGCTCGTCTTGGATTAATCACAGCGATTGCCCTCGTTCTTCGTCAAGGCTTGGGTATTTTAGGTATTTCCGCTCCGGAAAAAATGTAATAGGTGGGAGGCATCATGGCAACTAAGTATATTTTCGTAACTGGCGGCGTTGTTTCTTCTCTTGGGAAGGGAATTACAGCAGCATCTTTGGGTCGTTTACTAAAAAATCGCGGTTTCAATGTAACGATTCAAAAATTTGACCCATACATTAATATCGACCCGGGTACGATGAGCCCTTACCAACATGGTGAAGTATTTGTAACAGATGACGGCGCCGAAACGGACCTTGATTTGGGCCATTATGAACGCTTTATCGATATTAACCTTAGTAAACGTTCCAATATTACAGCTGGTAAAGTATATTGGTCTGTAATCAATAAAGAACGCAAAGGTGATTACCTAGGTAGCACTGTACAAGTAATTCCACATATTACAAATGAAATTAAACAAAATGTTTACCGCGTAGGTAAAGAGGATAATGCTGATGTAGTTATCACTGAAATCGGTGGTACTGTAGGTGATATTGAAAGCTTGCCATTTATGGAAGCTATTCGCCAGGTGAAAAAAGAAGTAGGCCGTAACGATGTACTTTACATTCACGTTACGTTAGTGCCTTACATCAATGCCGCAGGCGAGTTGAAAACAAAACCTACACAACATAGTGTAAAAGAATTGCGTAGCATTGGTATTCAACCAGATATTTTGGTATGTCGTAGTGAGAAACATATCTCTGATGATATGAAAGAAAAACTTGCTTTGTTCTGCGACGTAGAACCTGAAGCAGTTATTGAAAATCAAACTTGTAGCTCTATCTATGAAGTTCCATTGATGATGCAAGATCAAGGTCTTGACGATATTGTTATCAAAAAGTTAGGCCTTGAAGATCGTCCATGTGATATGACTGCATGGAAAGAAATGGTTCATAAGATCTTGAATCCTAATAAAGATATTACAGTTGCTATTGTTGGTAAATATGTAGCGTTGCATGATGCGTATTTATCCGTAGTTGAAGCTCTAGATCATGCTGGTATTGCTACGGGTACTAAAGTGAATATTCGTTGGATTGACTCTGAAGAACTTGATGATACTTCTGTAGATCCTAAAGAGGTATTTGAAGGTGTTGAAGGTATCATCGTGCCTGGTGGCTTTGGGTCCCGTGGTGTAGAAGGTAAAATTCGCACAATCCAATATGCTCGTGAAAATAATATTCCATATCTCGGTCTATGCCTTGGCATGCAATCTGCAGTAATGGAATTTGCTCGTAACGTATGTGGCATGGAAGGAGCAACCTCTAGCGAATTCGATGAAAATGCTAAGTACAAAGTAATTGACTTGATGAGTGATCAAGTTGATGTAGATAAAAAAGGCGGTACAATGCGCTTAGGTATCTATCCATGCAAAGTGGAAGCAGGTACGAAAACTCACGAGGCTTATGGGGAAGATTTGATTTATGAACGTCATCGCCATCGCTATGAGTTCAATAATGAATATCGTCAACAATTGACTGATGCAGGCCTCGTAATTTCTGGTACATCTCCAGATGGCCGTCTCGTTGAAAGTATTGAAGTAAAAAATCATCCATTCTTTATTGGTACACAAGCACATCCAGAACTTAAATCTCGCCCAAATAATGCTCACCCATTATTCCGTGGTTTCGTAGATGCAATCTTAGAACTAAAAAAATAGATTAAAGCGATGGGATCTATTTTATCTATTATAGGTTTATTTATATTAGCTGCACTCAAACTAGAGCAGTTTGTATATGGTAAATCGGGAAAAGAATAATCTACAACTGGTCACATAGCACGAAGAGGGCTTGCTAATATAGCAGGTTTAATAGCTTTTGATCACGCTACTGTGAACAGTAAGTCTGTTGTAGTACGTAAAAAGAAGAAAGATGCTCAGAAATGAGCATCTTTCTTCTTTTTTTGCTTACATCGAAAAAAGTTGGGAAAATATATCGATAAATTTAAAAATAACGCTTGCAATATTGAATGATATTTGTTATTATATAGACAAAGATAGATATAGATATGGTGTTAAGTACACCAATATAAATATATTCGTTAAATATGGAACTCAAATAAGGAGGACATAACATGTCTATTATTGGTAAACAACTTCCTGAATTTACACTTGATGCTTTCAAAAAACCTGAATTGGTAAAAGTTAGCACTGCAGACGTGTTGGGTAAATGGTCTATATTCGTATTCTATCCAGCAGACTTTACATTCGTATGCCCTACTGAGTTGGAAGACGTACAAAACTCTTATGCAGAGTTGAAAGAATTGGGTTGCGAAGTTTACTCCGTATCTTGTGACTCCGAATTCGTTCACAAAGCATGGTCTGATGCTTCTCCAAGCATCAATAAAATCGAGTACTACATGTTAGCTGACAAAAAACATGAATTGGCTGACTTCTTCGATGTATTCCAAGAAGAATCTGCTATGGCTTACCGTGGTACATTCGTAGTAGATCCAGAAGGCTTCGTGCGTACAGCAGAAATTCATGATATGGGTATCGGCCGTTCCGCTGAAGAATTGGTTCGCAAAGTACAAGCTGCTCAATTCGTAGCTAAACATGGCGATCAAGTGTGCCCTGCACGTTGGAAGCCAGGTAAAGACACTTTGAAACCAGGTCTTGATCTTGTAGGTAAAATCTAATTAAGAAACTTATACTTAAATGCTAGAGTAATCTAGATAACTCCTCAAATGACATAAACACGGGCGCGCATCGTTTTCCTGACGATACGGTAAGTCCCAATACCAGATGAACCCTCTCCAATTCATCATGGTAAACCTCATATAACAAACTACAAACTATACGCAAAAGGACTGGTCTTCGGGCTGGTCCTTTTGTGTTGTTAATATCCCTTTATAAAAGTAGGAAATAAGTTCTTGCATTTTTATAGTGAGTGGTCTATAATGAAATTAATTCCTATTAATATGAAAGGTTTTATAAATAGCTTTATAAATATAATATAAGCACTTTTTAATATGGGTGTGTTTAACACTAACGTTTACAAAGAAAGGCAAGATATATGAGGATTTCCACAAAAGGTCGTTATGCATTGATGGTTCTCATCGATTTGGCAGAGCAAGGGCAAGATAAACCAGTTTCCTTGCGATCTGTGGCAGAACGACAAGGCATATCTGAAAAATACCTAGAAGGTATCGTAGCTCGTTTAGGCGCTGCTAACCTAGTGGATAGTATCCGCGGTAAATACGGTGGATATCGATTGTCTAAAAGCCCTAAGGAGTACACAATTATTGAAATATTGCTTGCTACTGAGGAATCTATGGCTATCATCTCTACCCTTGATGAAGGGGTGAGTACTGATACAGTAATCAACGAACGGACCGTTGGTTTCTGGGCAGGATTACAAAACTATATTCATGATTATTTAGAAAATGTAACTCTTCAAGATGTAATTGATGGGACTTATGCAAAACTTGATACAAAATATGATAATTGGGATGGTTCTATTTAATAAGGAGTGACCACTATGTCTAAAATTGCAAAATCTTTTGTTGAATTAATTGGTAAAACACCATTATTAGCTGCTACACGTTTTGGTAAAAAATATGGTGCAAACGCTAATATTTTCGCAAAATTGGAATACTTTAACCCAGGCGGTTCCGTAAAAGACCGTATCGCAGCAGCAATCATTCAAGCTGCAGTTGAATCTGGTGAATTACAACCAGGCGGCACAATCGTAGAAGCTACATCTGGTAATACTGGTATTGGCTTATCTGCTGTAGGTGCTGCGCTTGGTTATAAAGTTGTAATCGTAATGCCTGAAACAATGTCCATTGAACGCCGTAAATTAATGCTTGGTTATGGTGCTCAGCTCGTATTGACTGACGGTTCTCTTGGTATGAAAGGCGCTATTGCAAAAGCGAAGGAAATCGTAACGGCTACAGCCGGCGCTATTGAAGCAGGTCAGTTCGTAAATCAAGCTAATCCTGCAATTCACTACAGAACAACTGGTCCTGAAATCTGGCAAGATACTGATGGTACCGTAGATATCTACGTATCTGGTGTTGGTACAGGCGGTACGTTGACAGGTGCAGGTCGCTACTTGAAAGAACAAAACCCTGATGTACATGTGGTTGCCGTAGAACCAGCAGATTCTCCTGTATTGTCTAATGGTAAACCAGGCCCTCATAAAATCCAAGGCTTAGGTGCTGGCTTCATTCCAGATACATTGGATACTAACATTTACGATGAGGTAATCCAAGTTTCTAACGAGGATGCTTTTGCTACATCTCAAGCTTTTGGTCACACAGAAGGTGTATTGGTAGGTATTTCCTCTGGCGCTGCGCTTTGGGCGGCTCAAGAATTGGCTAAACGCCCTGAAAATAAAGGTAAAAATATTGTAGTAATTCTCCCTGATACAGGCGAACGCTACTTATCTACAGCTTTGTTCCCTGAAGTTTAATTGCCTATCATGGTGAAAGCATAATAATTGCTTTATCTTAATATAATTAAGTAGTCTCTTGCTTAGTACTATGTATCGATTTTTCTGGATGCATAGTACTTACTGGCTCAAACACATAGATGCCCCCTGTATTTTACAAGGGGCATCCTTTTTTGTTTGAATTCTTTTATTATTATAATAGGGTGATGTACTGATTAAATAATGGTGCAGATTATTCATAGTCGGAGCGGGACTTTCACAATAACATTTATAATTGAACACACAAGAAAATTTATAATTGTATATGAAAAAGGAGCTACTAGGTAGCTCCTTTAGTATTTTGGTATGTATTTAATTGTAATTATCTACCGTTTTTAACGATATTATCCATCCAGTTGAATAATTCTTCTAAATCGTAGTCACCAGAGTGATCTACATCAAATGGTGTTGCCATATCTACTCTGTATCCAAGGTTTTGAGCACGTGTACCTACGATTAAAGGAATGGCGACAGATGTATTACTATCGGCTGTGCCATAACGGATACGATAGAATCGTGCATTTGTCGCAGCAGGAGAACCAAGATAGTTCATTGGGTTCATCATAGTAACTATCTTAGCATTTTCTACGTATACATCTTGGTTAGCTGTTGAATCGTGTAATGCAGCAGTAATGGTAAAGTGATTATTATCTGTAGTACTTGTACCAAATAGATTGTTTTCACCAGTATCATTAGCACGAGAGTCAAAGGCACCAGGCGCTTTTGAGCGACTTACAAAGTGGTTATATGCTTCCCAGTTAATGTCTTTGATAGTCCCTGTTTTATTATCTCGTACAAGGTATGTATGCTTGGATAAATCAGTACCTTGAGCTGCTGCTTCATTAGCGGCAGCAACGATAAACTCTTTTACATAGTTTTTGAAAGTCCCGTTACCATTCTTGTCGAGTTTTAGTATACGACCTAGAGAGTCACGTAATTGTAAGTTATTTACGTAATCAGGGAAGTGTTCGCTGAGCATTTTAGAGTATGATAAATCGTCTGTATTCAAGTTTACACGTTGCATCGTACGTTGTGGTGGAGCAGAGTTACCACCTACATTAGCTTGTGGTAATTCGCCTTGACCCATAGTTACTTTGTTAAAAGATGTGATACCGTTATAGCTCCATTCGTAAGCCATATCTGCCGCATCAAGGTTAGTGATAGGGGCATATGCGGATGCTGCGTATACATTAGTTGCCGCTGTAGCTGCACCTAATGCTTGTAAATATGGTTGGAAGTCGGAGCTGTTACCAGTTGCACCTTGTAATAAGGATACACCACCGCCTGCACTTGTACCATTTGTGATAATGCGGTTTGCATTACCTGGCATAGCGGAATCGTTAGCGTGTAAGTAAGCTGTAGCCGCTTGTAAGTCAACGATTATTGCAGGGGCCTTACCGATAAAGTTGCCATCGGAAGCTTTATTGGTACGACCACGAGTAGATGGGGAAGCTACTACATAACCACGGGATAATGCATAAAGAACACTGTTAGGTTTTCCATTTTCCATCTTAGGCGTCATAGCCTGGCTCGGCATGTAACCACCTACTGCATTTGGCATGAAGATAGGGGCTGTTTGGGTGTTGTAACCGTTGATTGTGCCGTTGTTGAAATATTCCTCTGGTACATAAATGTTCATGTATTGCTGATCTATGTCGATTGGATTAGCCACGTAAGGGATATACTCGAAGGCGCGATATTTAATTTCCTTATTATCTACTGTGGTAGACATGGATTCATAATTTTTCGCGTCGAAAGCAAGACTAATCTTTGCAGACGCATCAGCTTGCAATGGGGGTTCAATTGGTTGGGAGAGAATATTTTTCTCTTCTGTAACAGGAGAGCCTTTTGTGGAAGCTTCATTACGAGCGTTTACATAAGATTGCGGCAATTTGCTTTCTTGAGCTTTGGCTGTAGCTTCTGCATTTGCTTTAGCTTTTGCTTCGGCTTCAGCTTGAGCCTTAGCAGCAGCGTCTGCTTCTGCTTTAGCCTTAGCTTCTGTTTCAGCTTGCGCTTTAGCAACAGCTTCTGCCTCTGCTTTAGCTTTTGCCTCTGCTTTAGCTTTTGCCTCTGCTTCAGCTTGCGCTTTAGCAGCAGCATTTGCTTCTGCTTTAGCTTTTGCCTCAGCTTCAGCCTGAGCTTTAGCTGCAGCTGCCGCTTCTTCTTTTGCTAGTTGTTCAGCAGCTAAACGTTCTTGTTCTTCTTGGATCGCAGCTTGTCTTGCAAGTTCCGCTTGTTTAGCAGCAATACGTTCTTGTTCCGCTTTTATAGCAGCTTCGCGTTCAGCTTTAGCTTTCTCGGCCGTGATACGCTCTTGTTCAGCTTTTAAAGCGGCTTGCCGTTGAGCCTCAGCTTGTTGAGCCGCCATACGTTCTTGTTCTGCTCTAATAGCTGCTTGTCGTTCGGCTTCGGCTTTAGCGGCAGCTTCGGCACGTTGGCGAGCTGCTTCTTCAGCTGCTAAGCGTTCTTCTTCAGCTTGTTGAGCAAGGATACGTTCACGTTCAGCTTTTAAAGCAGCTTGACGTTGAGCTTCAGCTTGTTGAGCCGCTATACGTTCTTGTTCTGCTTTAATAGCTGCTTGACGTTGAGCTTCCGCTTGTTGGGCTGCTATACGTTCTTGTTCTGCTTTAATAGCTGCTTGGCGTTGCGCTTCGGCTTGCTGAGCGGCGATACGTTCTTGTTCTGCTTTAATAGCTGCTTGGCGTTGCGCTTCGGCTTGCTGAGCGGCGATACGTTCTTGTTCAGCTTTAATAGCGGCTTGCCGTTGAGCCTCAGCTTGCTGAGCGGCGATACGTTCTTGTTCAGCTATAATAGCGGCTTGCCGTTGCGCTTCGGCTTGTTGAGCGGCGATACGTTCTTGTTCCGCTTTAATAGCCGCTTGGCGTTGAGCCTCAGCTTGCTGAGCGGCGATACGTTCTTGTTCAGCTTTAATAGCGGCTTGACGTTGCGCTTCGGCTTGTTGAGCGGCGATACGTTCTTGTTCTGCTTTAATAGCCACTTGGCGTTGCGCCTCAGCTTGTTGAGCCGCAATACGTTCTTGCTCTGCTTGTTGCTCAGCAATACGGCGTTGTTCCTCTTGGATACGAATGCGCTCTTGCTCTGCCGCTTGACGGCGTTCTTCTGCAATACGCGCTTGCTCAGCTTGTTGGGCCGCAATACGTTCCTGCTCAGCACGTAAAGCTGCTTGGCGTTGCACTTCTGCTTGTTGAGCTACCACACGTTCTTGTTCCGCCTGCAAAGCTGCTTGCCGTTGGGCTTCTGATTGTTGTTGTGCTTGTAGTGCGGCTTGCCGTTGTGCTTCAGCTTGCTTTTGAGCAAGTTGTTGTTGATCAGCTTGAAATAAATTTTCTTGTTGGGATGCTTCTTCAGCGGCTAGTTGAGCTAGACGCTCACGCTCAGCTCGTTGAATATCTCGAATCGTAAGCCTCTGTTTTGCTACTACGGCTTTGGTTACTGTAGTATTTGATACAGTTAATGGAGCTATGGATTCTTGTTGAATAACAACAGGCGTACGCTGTACTTGTGTAGTTTGTACTTGTTGCTTACCATCCACCGGTTTCTCTACAGTAACAGGTTCAGTTTTTCGTTGTACATTTATCAAACTGTGCATTGCTAATGTAGGTTCCATGACAGTTTTTGTATCTTTATTGACAACATACTGAGGTTGAGTTTGAACCTGTTGTTGAGATTGCATTGGTACTACTTTTTGCGTTACTGATTGCAATGGTGTAACTTGTTGAGTTTGTACAGGGCTAACCGTTGCTGGTTGCATCACGTAGGATGGTTGAGGTTGTGCCATCGGTGGTGTTTGTTGTTGTACAACGGTGGCCGGTTGTGGTGTAGTTGGTAAGATTGGCTGAGTTGCCATTGGTTTCACGACTGGAGTTACTACACTTGTAGGACTCTGTGTCGTTGATTCAGCACTGGTACTCGTACCTACTAAATCATTCATGTTAAGTGTAGGCTCTGCATGGGCAACACCACCCAATGCAGCTGCGGCAAGAAGTGCAGCAGTGACCTTACAATTTTTGGATGATTTCATGAATTAGCTCTCCGAACTAGATTTCTAATAATAGTTTATAATTTTAAAGTTTATTAATATTTATATAGTTTAACATAAATCGATGTAATTGTACAATTTTGAGGAC
>OBWG01001202.1_pt1 | contig 12065 bp, 10 predicted proteins | sample 1495221 | NCBI WGS metagenome assembly OBWG01 (sample SAMEA2580053, study PRJEB22360) | human gut metagenome | reverse complement strand
TGGGGTCGTTGTGGATGATGCCGCCCTTGATCAGTCCCCCATCCGCTGCCGCAGGAGCAGGCGCCTCGGTCTCCGCCTTTGCAGCTTCGGTTGCCGCAGGAGCCGCTGCTTCAGTTGCCGCAGGCGCCTCGGTCGCTGCTGTCGTTCCTGCTGATGATGTCTTGGAGCTGCTGCATCCAGCCAGGCTGGCCGCCACCATGGATACTGCCAACATTGTTACGAGAGTTCTCTTTTTCATTTTCTTACCTCCGCTTTTATAATTGATTTCCTCCTGGGATTCCTCCCTGTACCTGTATCTTACCAGCGGCGGCACTGTAATTCAATTTGTAATCCCTTGTATTTATGCGGTTTGGAAGTTATTTACAATACAAATTTATGGTGATATAATCAAAATACAATACAAGTTGTATTCTTTGGTGTGATTTCTTAACAAAACAGGTGGAAATTTTAAGATTCTGCCATTTTTCAGGGATCAAATATGGGGATTTTTGTTGTGCATATTGACTTTCAAGAAGATAAAACGTGGATTTTTTATGATATTTATACATTTTCTTACGTTTATCTGGGGAACAAATCAGGCAATTTTTTCATAAAATCGGGAAAGGTAAGGATTCTATGACTGTAAAATACAAATGGGTTGCAGAGCGTCTGGAACTCATGATAGAGAAAAACATTCAAAATGGAATTCATAAGCTGCCGTCGGAACAGGAACTCTGCACGAAATATCACGTAAGCCGTCAGACCATCCGCATGGCTCTGGGGCTTCTGGAGGAAAAAGGCTTCATCGTCAGAAAGCAGGGAAGCGGCTCGTTCCTTACAGGACACTCCTCCAGACCGCAGGGAAATGTCATCGGAATTCTCATTTCCAGCGATCAGGAATACATCTATCCCGGCGTAATCCATGATATCCAAAACACACTTTCTAAACATGGCTTCACGGGCCAGGTTTTTACATCGGGTAATTCCATCTCCAGAGAACGGGAGATCCTGCTGCAGCTTCTGAAAAACCCTCTGCGCGGAATCATCGCGGAGGGCTGTAAAAGCGCGCTTCCCAATCCCAATCTGGACCTGTACCGCAGGCTGATCAAAAAGGGCTGTCAGATCGTGTTTCTCTATAATTATTATCCGGCCCTCACCGACTGCCTCTTTATCAAAGACGATAACTATTCGGGGAGCGCCCTCTTAGTCCGCCATCTGGCCGCTCAGGGCCATACGGCTATCGGCGGTATCTTTAAGTCTGATGATATGCAGGGAATCGAGCGGTATCAGGGCTTCACGGAAACGCTGCGCGACTTGGAGCTGCCTGTCTCCGACCACAGCATCTGCTGGTACGGCTCCCGTGATTTAGACCGGCTGCTTCACGAAAACAGTTTTTAAAGGAAATGGTGACTGAGTCCCTTTCCTCCTGCACCGCAGTCGTCTGCTATAACGACATCATCGCCTACTATCTGGTGGATGAACTCCAGTCCGCAGGCTATCGCCTGCCCGAGGACATGGCCGTGGCCGCATTCGATCATACGTATTTCAGCAGTTCCAACATTCTGGCAGTAACCACACTCTCCCACGAGCCCCATGAGATGGGGACAAAGGCGGCGGAGGCTGTAATAAAAAAACTGAGCGGGCTTCCCGTGTCTTCACAGGAAACCCGCTGGAAACTGAACTTAAAGGAAAGTACTCAGACTGACCGGTGATGCGCCGGTCAGTGCTTCTTTTCTGCACGGTATTCTCTCGGACTGCATCCCTGCAGCTTTTTAAAGACGAAGCTGAAGTAATGGGAGTCCTTATACCCCACCGCCTTCGCTATCTCACCGGAGTTTTTGTCCGTCTGCTTTAACAGCTTTTTCGCCTTTTCAATCCGCTTCTCCGTCACGTATTCAACAAATGTTTTCTGCATGTTCTGGCTGAAGATGGCGCTTAAATAGCTGGCACTCATGCCGATATTCTCGGCCACCAGGTTAAGGGACAGCGTGTCGCAGTCGTAGTGATCGTCAATATAATCCAGTGCCTTTTTTAACATTTTCCCGCCCTGGCAGCTGTTGATCCGGTCCCGAATCCCCATCGCGGTCTCCAGCATGCCTGCAAAGTATTCGAATATCTCGCTGTCCTCGCTGCGGATCATCTGCACCGCATGCTCGATCTCTTCTAAATACTCCGCCTGATCCGCTCCGGTAGACTCCAGGAAAGCAACGACGGCAAATCGGATATTCAGGATCACATAGCTGCGGAACATCCTGGATTTTAAGGCATTCTGAATGTTGTAAAGATAGGATTCCACGAAATCGTGAATCTCCTTATCTTCTCCCCGTGACAGAAAATCGCGGATAATTTCCGGATCCATCTGCATAAAATCCACTGTGCCGATATTCTTTTCTCCCTGTCCGGCCAGACAGTCTGAAAGCGTCGTTTCCGACAGCACATGGAGCCCCGGCTTGATAAACCGGTAGGCAAAATAGTGGTTCGCATCTTTATAGCACTGAGGCAGCATACTCAAACGCTCCACCTCCGTTCCCACCGCAACGTACCATTCCAGGTGATCTTCCTCCGGCGCGCAGACCTTTTTAAAATGGGCCAGGCTGTTCTCTGTCAGCTCCTCCATCTGGGACTGCTCCGATTTAATCAGAACGCCATAGCAGTTGACATTGAAACGGAACAGAATATACTGGGGATGCCGCAGAAAATAGTGAAATACCTCCTCCTGTTTTCTGATCAGCCGCTCCCGGGACTCCCGGGATGATACCTCGGCTTTCTCATAGATGGAGAAAAGCAGGAGATTATAACAGGAGGCCGTAAGCTGCAGCGACTGGGCGGCCGCCTCCTCATAGATCTCCTTCACTGAAAGCTTCCCCTCCAGAATCTTCTCAAAGAATCTCCGAAGCGAAAACTGTTCAAATTCCTGCACCTCATCCTGGTATTGGGCCTGATAATCCTTCTGTTCCATCCCCTGCTCGATTTTTTCCTTCATCTCCAGCAGGACGCCGCGGAGAGTCGTTCTCGTAATCGGTTTCAGCAGATACTGGTCCACTCCCGCTTTGATCGCCTGGCGCGCATATTCAAAATCATCATAGCCGCTGATGATAATGATCTTTATCTTGGGAAATTCCTCTTTCACGATTTCACTCAAAGAAAGGCCGTCCATAAACGGCATCTTAATATCAGTGATCAGCAGATCCGGCTTCAGTTTCCGGATCATCGGAAGCGCCATCTCCCCATCTCCGGCCTCTCCCACCAGCTGAAAACCATACTGCTCCCACGGAATTTTATCACGAAACCCTTCTCTTATGACGCTTTCATCTTCCACCAGAAATACTTTTAACATTTGCTTCCTCTTTTCCATTCACAAGTCCGTTTCCCATCAATAAGTCCTCTTCTCCAGGGCGTCCTTCACATTTTCCTTTGTAAATACCGTTTCCGGAACAAAATACAGCTTTGCCACGGCCTCGTTGTTCTCCAGTTTTCTGATGACCGTTTCAACGTATTCGCCCTGATTGGGATTGCACTCGATGTCCGCGGTAACCAGCCCTTCATCCACCAGCTGCAGCCCGCTTTTCACCGCGTCAAAGGAGATGACCATGATGTCTCCGTCCTCTCCAGCCGTAAGCCCTGCATTCTGTATGGCCGTCAGCGCACCGAAGGTCATGTCGTCGTTTTGTGAGATCACCACATCTATATCTTTGTACCGGTGCAGCAGCGTTTCCATCTCTTCCTGTCCTTTTGCCGTCGTAAACTCCCCATCCGCCTGCTCCAGGATCAGCCAGTTATCGTGGGCTTCTGCGACTTCATTGAATCCGTTCGTGCGGCCGATCGTGGCCGTTGCTCCCTCGGTTCCCTGTAAAACCACGATGCGGATGCTCTCCTCCTGCCTGTGCTGCTTCGTCAGATACTCGTCCAGGATATTTCCGGCCATTCTCCCCTCCTTGTAAAAATCGGAGCCGATCCACGTCGTATATAATGACTGATCGCTGAGATTCACTTTACGGTCGATTAAAATGACTGGAATTCCTGCCTCCTTCGCCTCCTGCAGCACAGTCTCCCAACCGTCCTCCGTAATAGGAGAAAACACAATATAATCCACCCGCTGGGAGATAAAGCTCCGCAGTGCCTTAATCTGATTCTCCTGCTTCTGCCTCGCGTTATTGAAGATCATAAAGTATCCATTTTCTTTGGTAAGGACATTTTGAATGGAAGCCGTATTGGCAGTTCTCCACACGGATTCACTGCCTACCTGAGATACTCCCACCACGATCAGATTTTCATCGACTGTATTTTCTGTATCTTCCATCCCGTACTCTTTTACACAGCCGGACAGAATCAAAACCAGGAACAGCAGAGGAATGAAAAAAATATGTATTTTCTTTGCCGGTATTTCCATATGTACTTACCCTTTCTATGCTTTACGCAGCGGACGCTCGTATTTTCATGAGTTTTATGTTCTTATTTCGTTCGTTTATCCGGGAACGTCCTCCGGCAAACTCTCATAAATTTTAATCGCCGGTATTGTAAGTTCCACAATGGTTCCTCTTCCCTTTTCAGACTCTATTTTCATTCCGTAGCCGGCGCCGAAATACATGCGGATCCGCTCATTTACATTTGCCAGTCCAAATCCTTTTTCCGTCTCACGGCAGGGACGCTCGATTTCCCTTCGCAGCTGCTCCAAGTCTTCCTCATCCATACCGATTCCATTATCACTGACCGCCAGGTGGAGGACCTCTCCGGTTTTCTCACAGCTGATATGGATGCAGCCTCTGGAGCGCTTATATTTTATGCCGTGATAAAGGGCATTTTCAACCAATGGCTGCAGCGACAGCTTCAGAATCTGATAATCGTACAGCTCCTCGTCAATCTGGATATCATACTCCAGGATGTCCCGGTACCGTCTTTCCTGAATCTTTAAGTAACTGCTGATATGCTGCTCCTCTTCCCTGAGCGTAATAATCTCTTTCCCCTTGCTGAGCACCAGCCGGAAAAAGCTGGACAGGGACACCACCATGTTTACCGCCTCATCCGCCTTCTCATCCTCGATCAGCCAGACAATCGTATCCAGGGTATTATACAGGAAATGGGGATTGATCTGTTCCTGTAAAAGGCGCAGGTCCAGCCGCCGCATCTTCTGCTCATCCTCTTTGATCTGCCCGATCAGCGTCTGCATATTGGCCGCCATATCATTAAACCCGTTGGCCAGGATCTCTATCTCATCTTTTGAGCAGACGTCGGCCCTTGCCGATAAATCCCCCTCCGAGACCTGTCTGGTCGCATCATACAGCACTTTAATTGGCCGCAGAATACCGGTTGTAATCCGCCATGTCGCTATAACTGTCAAAACCACCAGAAACAGCACCAGGAGCCCGCACACGATAATAAAGCTCTGCATCTGCTGCTTCAAATTCCCTGTGACCACCTCCATGGCCTTCGTCTGGTAATAGATATAATACTGAATATCGTCCTGAATCAGTTCTGTCAGGATGTAGATGTTATTATCCAGCTCCTGGATATTTTCATCATACCGCCCGCCGATTCTGATGTTCTCGAAAATATCATCCACTCTCTTTTCCAGGGTGTCGATATTCCGTAAAAGGGTCTCCAGCCACACGCGGCTCTCTGTCTCCGTGGTGATATCCTTCAGCTTCGTAAACTCCGCCCGCAGCTCTCCGATTAAGGCATAGGGATCCTTTAACGTCTCGTCCTCAGAAATATTTCCAAAGTCTACATATCCCACCACAAGCTTATAGAGGCTCTCGTCCATCTCATCTTTAAAATTCAGATTATAATTATTGGCAATGGTCATATCGCTGACGATCTTATCGTACACTCTGCTGTACTGAATCATGGAAACCAGCAGAACGACCACAACAATGAAAAATGGCAGGACAATCGCCGCCGCAAGCATCAATATTTTTTTGTTGATCGAAAACCGGATCTGGCTCTTATTCGAACCATTTTGCCACAAAGCGTCACGTTTCATCTCTTTATCCCCTAAGTAAAACATTCTCTGTTCATGGGTATTATACAATGAGATCAATGCTTAAGCAATAAAAAGCATGGCGGCCTTTTGTTCAATCCGCTTTTTTCTGATTTTAATACATTTTCCCTGTATTTCAGCCGTCTGATGCCGAAAATGAAACCGGCAGCGCCATGGTAACAACAAATTCTTCCTCTGTATATTCCACATGGCTATATCCGCCATACTTCTTCACCACCCGCTTCATGTTCTTAATTCCCAGTCCGTGCTTCGATTCATCCGGCTTTGTGGTCTGTATGCTGCCATGCTTCACTCTGACCGGATTCTTTTTGGTGTTCTTTATTTCCACCCAGATCAGGTTCTTCTTTCTGGATATGGTCAAAGCGATCCGGCGTGTCATACTGCTGTCTGTTATCTCGCCGCAGGCCCTGACCGCATTTTCCAGCGGATTTTCAAAGATGGTGTAGATATCAGGAAATGCCATAAAAGAAAAGTCAGAGAACAGGATATTCGTATCAAATTGGATTTGCGCGGAATCACAGCAAAGCTGTGTCTGGCACAGGATCGACCGCAGAGCCGGTGAGGGGATAAAGGCGAACCGGTAACTGTCTTCGATATGATGAAGCATTTCGTCCGCATAGGACCGGATATCACGCTCCACAAGCTCTCCCTCCCCGCCGCCCGCTCCCTCCTGCAGCAGGTGTTTTATGCCGTCGATCTGTTTCGTATAATCGTGAGCCAGACCCTTTAACTCTTCAATAAACGCATCCTGCTGTCCGATCACCACCCGGTCAAGCTGTTCGATGCGGGACATTCTGCCTAATTCGTGCTGAAGCTGGCAGCGTTTCCGCCAATGGTTATCCCCCAGAATCACCGCCAGGTTCATGAATAAGACGCCAAGAAAAAAGAGCATGCTCAGAGAATCGGCACGGTTCCCCAGTTCTGTATTCAAACTGAGAATATTAAATACATAGTATATGATAAAAATACTGACTGCGGGAACTGTGATAATTGACAGATTTTCCGTAATCGTAAGCTCCATGTCCTCCTTCCTCTGTTTCAGCCAATGGAAATAGCGGGCAGCCAGAAGGATAATACAGAACAGACCGGTGCTGCAGAGGTCAAAGCCTGCATTTTTAATGGTATCATCTATGGCGGCAATCATATTAACCCTGACCATGGATGCGTAAATCAAAACAGGGATGCTTTCACAGATTAAAAACAGAAGAACCTCAAAGAAGGAACAGAGAATCCTCGCGGCGATACTGCCCTTAAAGAGCATCAGGTTAAAGATCAGACTGCATAGAAGGGCCGTCATCGTATTCAGCTCCGGTATGTACAGTAAATTTATGAAATACTGAACTGTAGACAGGCCTGACAGCAGTCCCCAGGAGACCAGCCGGCGTTTCTCCCATCTAAGTGTGAAGAACTGCATGGTGAACCAGAAAAGCAAAACAAAATCCAGAATACATTTGCCATAGGCCAAAATCGTGTCAAGCATACTCATACCACCTTTGTATCTGCGTTGTGCTTCAGATATCTGAATTACGAAGCAGCGTTTTCATAAATGAATCCCGGAAATGGAGGCCCAACGGCGCAGCACTGTGGTCTGTAAGCAAGATTTTGCTGTCGTTGACCGTATCCACCATATCCAGATTGACGATGTAGCTTTTGTGTGAATACGCAAATTTGTCGGACGGCAGGCTGTCCATGAGCTCGCGGAGACTCTGCCAGGTGCCGATCTGCGCTCCATCCTGGCACACGATATGCCGTTTGCGGAGTTTCGAATAAATATACATGATTTTATCCGTCCGGATCAGATTGGTATGGGAGTCATTCGTAATCTTTATATAGGATACGGAGCGGTCCAGCTTATGGGCGCAGGCGATGAGGACAGCTATGATCTCCTCCTCCGTAAATGGTTTCACAATAAACCGAAACGGTTCCGCCCGGTATCCGTCTATAGACATGGATTTCAGGGCCGTTGTCAAAATGATGATCGACGTATTTCCCCGTTTTCTCAGTTCCTCGGCAATATCGATGCCGATGCTTCTGTTCCCGAACCGGATATCCAGAAACAGGATGTCATAAGGATTCATCAGATCATACAGTTTCTCGGCGGCATCCAGTTCGATGAGATCGATCTCCACGTCATATGCGAAGGAATACCGTAATATATATTTTTTCAGTTTGTCGCGAATCGGCTGTTCGTCGTCACAGATACACACTGTATACTTCTTCATGTATCAATTCTCCCCCATTTTTGTGGTATCTTTTATTATACCTTACAAACTCCGTTATGGGTAGACGCTAATTGCTTTCTGACATAAAATTGCGGATTACCAAAAATGCGGAACGGATGAACTGGTATTGCTATCCTGTTGGATCACTCAGCGTACGCTTCATACCACACCGTTTCACACAGCGGCCTTCTCTCCTCTGCGTGCCGTTCTGAGTCCAAAAAGCCTTTGCTGGGATACCCAAGGAACAACAGCGCTGTCGGCTCTAAATATTCCGGCAGGATAAATTCTTTTGTTATAACAGCAGGATCAAACAAGCCTACCATGACACTTCCAATTTCCAACTCTCTCGCTGCCAGCATCATGTGGTCACAGACAATACCTATATCCAGATCTCCGGAACACTTTTTATCATAGGGGCGGATCAATTCTCCGCGCCTGTCCCGGCAGACGATGAGTGCGCATGGAGCGCCAAAGGTTTGGTACGCTTTTTCTACCTTTACCATGTTTTCTCTTCTCCGGACAACGATGATTCTTTGCGGCTGCCTGTTGCAGGCAGTTGGGGCAACCCGTCCCGCTGACAATATCTGTTCCAGATCTTTTGACAGTATTTCTTTCTCCATAAATCCACGTGTCGTACAACGTTTTTTCGCTAAAGTTAAAAAGTCCATAATATCCTCCTTCAAAACATGAATAATACTTCACGTTTATAATCATAGCAGGGATTTCAGCAGACGTCAATAAAATGCAAATAATAATTCACATTTTATTGACCTGGGGCAGGACCCCATATATAATAAAAAAGAGGTGAGGATATGGCTGATAAGAGAATTCCCGTCCAGAGACGGTCCATAGAAAGAAAACAAAAGATTTTAAGCTCCGGCTTTAAACTTTTTTGTGAACACGGCTACTACAAAACAAATACCATCGAGATTGCAAAACACGCCGGTGTTTCAACCGGAGCCGTATACAGTTATTTTAAAGATAAGCGGGAAATATATATTGCAGCATTTGACAGCTATCTCGAAGAGATTTCGGGACGTTTATTTGAAGAACTGGAACAATCTCAGACGCTTCCATTACCGGATTTCGTGGAAAACTGGGTCACTGTATATCTCGAATTGTATGCAGCCTCTGGCCACGCGTTAGTACAGTTAAGAATAATGATATTAGAAGACGAAGAGATCAACCGTCATTTTTCAGATTTAGAAAACGAATATTTTATGAAGCTGATCCGGCTGCTGAATAAAAATGGTGTGGAACGAGCCGATCTTATGGAGAGGATTTATACCTGTTGTATTTTGATCGATGCATTGAGGCAGGAACAGTCCTCATTCTCACATATCGGCCTGAATTTTTTTATTTTTAAGGAACAGGTTACCAGTACAATCCTTCAATTATTGTCCGGCTGAATTGCCTTGTAGTCCGCAGGAAATACCGGGAGAACGCCGGAAATACTATACTGGAATATAAAAAACGAGCTATTAACAAATAAGTTAAGGTTTTATACAGCGTGGAGAGGGGTATTTATGTCGTCAGTAAAAACGGGTAAGAAAACAAACAGGAGCAGTGATTCCATGTTGTTGCCGCATATCATCGATGTTTATGTGTTTTTGATTCTGTGCTGTTTTCCCCTTTTTGTTGTGAATCAGTATTATGAACTATTGAAGGTAAAATATTATTTTTATATCGGGTCAGTAATTTTTCTGCTGACAGCTGCATTAATCGCCGGTACTATCGGGCAGAGCAGGCTGAAAACGTATTTTGCATTTTTTAAATGGAAGGATTTTATAAAGACGTTTTCCACCATTGATACCGCACTTTTGGTCTTTCTGCTCATCGCAGGCATCTCAACGATCCGTTCCGATTACGTGTATGAATCTTTTTGGGGAAATGAGGGGCGTTTTTCTGGACTCTTCCTACTCAGTCTATATGGGGCAGCATACTTTTGTGTAACAAGATTGGGGAATTTTAAAAGATGGTACCTTGATGCATTTTTAGCCGCAAATTTACTCGTTTGTATATTTGGTATTACGGATTACTTTCAGTTGGATCTCCTGCACTTTAAAGTGGGAATGGTGGAAAACGAAAAGTTTATGTTTACCTCAACAATCGGTAATATTAATACGTATACTGCGTTGGTCGGAATGGTAACGGCGGTGTCGGCCGTATTGTTTGCAGCAGAAGGCAGATGGAAAAAGAAGTGTCTGTACTTTGTCAGTCTCATTATCAGCATCTTTGCATTGGTCATGGGGATCAGCGATAATGCCTACCTGTCACTGGCCGCGTTGTTCGGCTTTCTTCCGCTTTATCTGTTTCAGAACAAGAAGGGTGTCAAAGCCTATTTATTAATCATCACTTCATTTTTCTCGGTGATCCAATGCATTGACTGGATTAATACCGGGCTGGGAACCAGCGTGCCGGAGATCGACAGCGCGTTTCAGATCATATCCCAAAGCGATGGCCTTCTCTTTCTCATATTACTTCTCTGGATTCTCTGCGCCTTCGTTTACGGACCAGATTTTGTAAATGCCCACAAGAAAAACATGCCTGCCTCTATGCAGACTCATATTTTCAGTAAAAATGAATATAAGCCGACAGGCTGCAGAGGCTTGCAAAGAACCTGGATGGCACTTCTGGTACTTTGCATTCTGGGTGTCGGATACGCACTCGTTGACGTTAATTTCCAAGGAAACGCAGAACGGTATGGAGCTCTTGGCAGTTATCTGCTGTTTAATGATGACTGGGGGACTCACAGGGGTTACATATGGCGCAATGCCATGGAATGCTTTAACCAGTTTCCATTGAGGAAAAAAATCATTGGCTTCGGCCCTGATACTTTTGGAATTGTGTTATTAAATAAGACAAAAGGAAACATTTACGGTCAGACATTTGATAACGCGCATAATGAGTATTTGCATTATCTCGTCACAGTAGGATTTGCCGGATTAATTGCGTACCTTGCCTTTTTGATTTCTTTTGCAGTGAGAGTCATTCGCAGAGCCAACAAAAACCAGTATGTCACAGCGGCTTTTTTTGCAGTGCTCTGTTACTCGGCGCAGGCATTTGTAAACCTGAATCTGCCAATTGCTACACCGATTATGTGGATGCTTCTCATGCTAGGCGAGCTTGGTATACGGGAAAATAAGGATTATAATCTCTGCAAACCGGTCTGAATCACCGGTCTGCAGAGTATACGTCGTTTTTTGTCGAATTACTGTATGCTCCTTTAAAACTTTTTTAGAGTTATAATCTAACTATAAAAAAGTTTTAAAAGGAGATTTCTAATGCGTGACTTATCAGTATATTTTTGCAAAAAATGCGGGTTTTATTCTTATTATCCTTTAGCCAAATATGCGGTCTGTCCGAGATGTGATCTTGATATGGCACTGCTGCCAATAGAATATAAAGAATTCATCAATTTAAACTGTTATGAACGCGATGAATTACTTGCTGATCAAATGATTGCTTCATCCTCTTCCGTTGTCCGACGAATCATTGCTCCGCATAAGATAAATAACACTCGCGAAATCATTGCTATTCTCACTTATAAAATCGACGAATTAAATACTGAAAATGTAAAATTACAGGGAACCGTAGACTGGATGCATCAATTCATCTGGCAGTTATTAAAAAGCAGTAAAAATATAACTCCGCCCTAGTTCTCGGCGCAAAGATAAGAAACCAATATAGAAATAAATGCGGCATTATTCGGTTTCTTTCTCAAAGGGGTATAGGCAATATGCTCGAGCAGTGACCGGTCACCTTTATTCCATATCAATGCAACCAGCGTTCTGATATTTCTCTCTACGCATTGTACTGATGTATGGTATTTCTTTGCTACCTCTGGATATAACCATTTCGATATT
>OBWG01001200.1_pt1 | contig 12084 bp, 15 predicted proteins | sample 1495221 | NCBI WGS metagenome assembly OBWG01 (sample SAMEA2580053, study PRJEB22360) | human gut metagenome | reverse complement strand
GCGCTGATCCTCATCACGGATGCGGGCAAGCTCTGATTTCAATAATTCATCCATCTCGATGCTCCTTTACTGGTTTTGTAATCATTTGAATCATCTCCTTTCATAGTCTTGATACTGATGGTTATCACAGATTACTCAAATCTAACTCTTGAAATCCACTGGTCACCGACATCACAACTTATAGTTACATAACCTCCAGCGTTAATAGTAGATACTTGTTCAATGTTTAACTCGACATAATTTACTGGCCCCATAACTTCTACACTAACTGTTCCCGGGTTTGCATACAACGATATTCTGCTAGATTTAGTGACATTAGAAATGATGAATTCAAAACGCCCTTCAAGTATAAATTTTGAATAACTTCGTACATCAATCGCTCTGCTGAAAGTGAAGGCACGTACAGCTCCACTTTGTCCGGCTTTAACATAATGGATTCGAGTGTTTTCAAATCTCCACCCAGTATTGGGGTCAACCGTCAAACCTCCGGGATTAGCGCCGTTATAGTATAAATCTTGTGGCATTGGAACCCACCCCTCAAAGTTCCCCTGTATCCCAAGGATCCATTCATTCTTTTTGACTTTCTCCGGTGTAATCCCCGCCATATTGCGGATATCGGCCCAAGACAGCAATACATTGGCATTTTCGTTGTAATATCCCTGTGGTATTTTAACCCACATCCGCTGACTTCCTGCATCATTGCCTTTGCTGTTGCCCCATCCCCAATAATCTCCACGGTTTGGCATTGCGCCGGTATACTCCTTACCATCGTTGTTTGTGAAGGTCTTGCCTGCCAAAACATCCGATGGTACTGCATTACCACTACCAAGGACGATCTTGCCGATGTTGTCTGCCATCTCCCCAAATGTTGCGGTTGCCGCTGTAGGTACCCGTTTCGCAGTGATGGCTGCGGCAACCTGTGCTTTTCCATCACTGACAGAGTTTTTTAGGTTTACCATATCTTTGGACAGACCGTTGACGGCCTCGTTGGTGGCGTTGATGTGCTCAGCCCCAAACTTGTCCCCCTGACGGGTATATTCCGTTTCATCCACTGGCGTTACCGTTCCATCCTCATTTTCATTAAGGCGAATCTTTTTCTGCTCAAAAAGAGCGTCCACAAAATCTGTTTTCAAAGCCATGTATTTACATCTCCTCCCAACGTCATTTCCAAGGTGGGCCTGCTGTCTATGCCTGACCGGATATTCAGGTATATTTTCAGACAGGCGCTTTCAATCCGGTTCAGCTCCTCCCAGCCAATAAATGGCTGATTCTCACTGTATGTCTGCTTTACTCCAATCTCAAAAGGATATGTACCAGTGCAAATATGCTCCAGATTATCCTCGAACCGGTTAATCTCATCAGCATAAAACCCATAGTCCTGATAGGTCTTATCCTGCCCCATATCCTCAAATTCAAAATCCGGCCAAAGCTTCAGAGCCATGGCCCGGATCTCATTAAGATTGCCCTTAATCCGGTTGTAATCCTGAATGTTGAAAAAATCACTTGCCTGCCAGTTTGTTTTTGGTTGTTGCCACATAGCTCATATCTCTCCTTGCCTTGATTGTCCCGGACAGTGCTCCATTGTATTTTAGGGTGTGGTCTGTCACTCGGATCAGAAGATCCGGCACATACTTATTTTCCAAAAATGCAATGTCATTGGCATCAATCCTCGGTTCTCCCCGGTACTGTAGGTTATATTCCCGGTCAGCCTTAAGGTAATCCCCGATCCAGTCGGCCAGATCAGCGGCATGAACCACATCAGATACCAGAGGATTTTCCCATGTTTCCAGACTGCCCGTGGGATTAAGCTGGCGGCTGACCTTGGCCTGTGTTACCACATATTCTTTGCCGCTTATCACAACCTCTGCCGCTCCTGCAACACCCGTGAGGGCCACAGTCGCATAGTAAGCACTGCTCTCCACTATTCTCGCTTCCTGCCCTTCTTGTGGCTCCGTGAGGACTGCTGATAGTCCATAGGAAGGGTTGGAGAAATAGAACGTATAATAGTTGTCCTGCGCTGTCAGGCTGATCGTCTCCCTGATCAGCTCCTGCACTTCTCCATTCCCCTCACTGTACAAAGTTCGTAATACCTGCAGCTCTTTCACTCGGGCCAGCTTGGTTCCTTCCGGTGTTTTAGTCAGTTCCACACCGTATTCCAGAATATAATCTGTGCTATCTCCAAAAGTGATCTGATCAAGAATCACACGGTTATTTGGTGCCCCCTTGGTGAACTCAATCACCAGCCGGTCGAACTCCGGGAACTCATGGCTGATTACTGCCGTCTGCGTCAACCTACTGACCTCATAAGCCTCTCGAATCTCCCCATTGTTATAGGAATGGAATATTACCGTATCCGGCCAGTTGTGTCCGAATACCAAGGTAATCCCGAAACACTTATAAGCCGCTTCCATCGTGAGTGTGACTGTTGGGTTGTTCTGGAAGGCTCCGTTTTCATCCGCTGCCGCATCAGAAACATAACCTGTATTGAGGTATATTCCAGAAGGAGACTGCCGGGGAAGAAAATACACGGTTTCTCCTGCTGTAGAATAGTCCTGCCCTGTCAACGCATACTCATCACGGGCTCCTATGTCCTTGCTTAAGATTGTATCGACATGAGAGAAATATGCCTCATCCTCTGACGATGCGGACATCTCCGGCACAAAACTGGACTTAATGTATATTTTTCCGGCCCTATCCTGATATAAGATGCAGCGGCCTGCGTTGGCAATCAGCTGAAGCGCTTCCTTGTGGGTCACAACCGGAATCGGGTTCCTGACAATAACTGCTTTGAGGTAGGTATCAACTCCATATTCTCTTGGATCAGCTCCCGCATCTGTGAATACATCCACCGCCAGATCATACAGGCTAATTCCCTCCGGGTAATACTGTCCCCGATAATAAGTACCGTCCATGCTGTCAAACCGGTCGGATGCGCTTAGGTTCAGTTTCTCGTCATCCGCAGACCACTCTTTCAGTGCCAGGTTAATTCCTGGTATCCATTCTATAGTCCCGTCATCCAGTTCCTGCCCGTACAGCGCCTCTATATCCTGCCCCAGCTCAAAAAAGTTGACACTGCTCTCATCGTTCTCCACATCAAAGGCCCGGTCCTTATTGCTGACCGTCAAGCTAAAATCGATCGTAGGCAATTCCTCTGATATCGGGCTGATATGCTCCTTTTTCGTGGCCGACAGAATCTTGCGGCTGTCAAAATAGATACCGATCCCCATAGTGATCTGGTTAATACGGAATCGGCTCTTCCCATTAACCATTCTGGACGGGGAGAACCTTAAGAATGTGGCCCCTTCAAAGATCTCCTCCGTTACATAATGACCGTCTGCGTTGTCTGTGACCTCTACCGTATGATTGTCGGACACAATAGCAAAATCAACCGGATATGCCTTCCCAAACTCTACAGTCAGACCCTTGATGTCATACTGGACTGGAAAATGGATCTCAATATCTCCCAGAAGATCCTCAGTCACAATCCCCTGGTTAAGAACCACCGCCCCAGCCTCACGAGGAAGAAAATACATAGATCCATCCACCTGCGTATAATTCTCATCGCAGGTACCATACAGCTCCTGTACTTTGTAATTATCCATAGGTTTCTTAAGGTTGGAAAAATATGTATACCGAACTGGATCTGGAATATATGCCGATGCCTGCGCCTCCTGATTGATAAGTCCAATCGTAACCCGCAGATGTGCCAGAGGATTGCGCCATTTACGGCGCATGACCTCCTTATATTTACTGCTTGCTGCCTGCATTATTCAATCACCCCGCAGTCTACCAGATTAACCTTGCAGTCCTTGTACATAATTGGAAGCCCATCTTCATCCTCTTCCCACACTTTAGCTGTTCTGTTCCCAGGATACATCCTCTCTGTTTTCCAGCCGCCTGTTTTCATATCCGGGAACTTGACCGTTACCACAAATTCGTCAAATTCCCGGAGAATACTTCCCCATGTGGCAGCATCCAGATAAGACCACTGTAAGCCGTCTATTTTGTCCTGATCCCGACCTACCCTCTGCCCCACAAACTCTCCCAGGGCGTTTTTGCCCTGGTTGACATTTGTGGCAATGGTAAGTCCCGGCCCCTGGTCATAGGATGGGTATTTATGACCGTTAATGTAGATTGCCATGCCATTCCCTCCTTATGTTGGTCTAAGTTTGTAGCCACTGCGTTTCTCCAAATCCGCAAGCTGCTTCTTGATCTCCCTGATATCCACATAGACCGTTAGATCCATCTGTTCAATCAGCTCTATGATCTTCCTTAACAGATCTACCATAACAACAAGATACTGATCGCTCATGCCGCTGCTGTTGCGTGAGGACATTGCCACCGCCCGGTCTACCATTTCCTGCATCTTATCCTCTGGTGCTACAATCTCACCATAATGCCGGTTGTCACCGATCATGGCAAGCTGCGGCGTGTTAGCACGGACAAAACCGCCTTGTGCCAGACGTGGAAGGCTGATGCTTGGAATATTAGGTATCAGATCCGCACCAATTCCTGGAACCTTATCTGCTACCTCATTCACGGCATCAATCATAGCATTAATAGCATCAATTACACGGTTCGCCATGCTCTCAACGCCGCCGATAATCATATTGATAATCCCCTTGATGTCAGCCCAAATTCCATCCCAGGTCTCCTTGGTTTTAGTTTTCACTGTATCCCAAACGCCTGTGATTGCATCCTTCATGGCAGTAAACTTCTCATCTACTGCCGTCTTGATCGTATCCCATAAAGTCCCCAAGGTGGCCTTAATACCTTCCCAGATCTCAGAGGTTGTATTTCTGACGTTTTCCCAGGCTGTAGTGATGGCGTTTTTAATGCCGTCAAACAACGTACCTGCCAGCGACTTAAGCCAACTCCAAATAGTATTTAAAAGTGCCTTTATCTGGTTCCATACTGAGCTGGTAGCCCCGGAAATGGCCGTCCACGCTTGTGTAACAACGCTTTGTATAATCCCGATGGCACCTGATACAATTGCCTTGATTGTTTCCCAGACCCCTGAGAATATTTCTTTGATTCCTTCCCAGGCAAGTCCCCATTCGCCCGTGAATACACCAGCAATAAAATCAATTACACCGCCAAGAGCTGTTAACACTCCATTTAATACCCCAGATATAGCCTCCAGGAACGCAAAAAATGCATCGACGACAATATTAATTGCCCCCGTAATATACGGTGCCATCGTATGAATAATCCATTCCACAAACGGCATCAAATATTGATTCAATAAAGTCTGAACCAGACCAGTTGCAGTTTGTACAAATTCGGAAACTTTTTCTATCAAAGAATCAAAGGCACCTGAGAGTTGTAAGAAAGCCCCATCTCTCAGTTCCTGAATTTTATCTCCTATATGTTGCAGTACTGGCAAAAACCAAGAGTTGAAAACTTCCAGGATAAAACTGACTTTTTCAGAAATCAACTGTGCTATTAATGAAAAAACTGGAGAAATGATTCCTTCGTATACATCATTAATTTTTTGTCCTACATAAGTAAATACATCCGCAATCAGACCCATTAACGGAGCCAGAAAATCTCCTAATCCCGTCAAAGCTTCGATTATCTTATCCTTATTTTCAATAATGGGAATCGCAAATTTTTCAAAAGCATCTGTTTTAACACGTAAAAACAATTCTAATAGATTTAAAACTGTATTAGTAAAGATCGCAACTAAAGATGCCCCTATGTCTTTAAACGAATCCAACCGTAGTACAGCAAAAATTTCCGAAACAGCCACGGATAATTCACCGACTAAAGTGCTTACCTCAGATCCAATATCAAATAACGCAATTATTTTGTCTTTCAAAAAATTACGATTCTTACTTAGATACTTATCAATTGATCCTATCAGAAAATCCGCTAAGCTCATCCCGATTGATGTAATGCTCCCGGCCACCTGCCCCAGACTAAAGGAAAACTGATCTGCAAAGGAATTTGCAGCTGTCAGCACCTCCGGGGCTGTGAATATCTCTCCCAAGCTCTGCTTGATACGATCAACAGATGTAAGGATGTTATCAAATACCGTAGTATCCCCAAATCCATCCCAAAAGCCAGCTGTAAACAGATTTTTAAGTTCCTTGGCCCTGTCGATCAGTGCCTGGTACTTACTGTCCATGGCGTCCATGGCGGAGGTATCAGCCTCCCCCATGTCGAACTGGTCTACATCGTACCCACCGGCAGCTCCGCCACCCGACCCACCACTATCTGATCCAGTATCAGGACTGATGATGTTCAGCTCATCAATCCCTGTAGTGATACTTTTCATGTCCTTGGCAGCTTTTTTTGCGGCGCTTCCTGCTCCACCTGCAGCAGCATTGGCCTTATCTGCCGACTGTGCCACAGCCTCCATCCCTGCAGCGGCTGCGCTGGCTCCTCCGCCCGATGATCCCTTGCCGGTAATCATTTCCGTAAAAGCCTTAAAAGCGTTTGCCAGGCTCATCAGCTTACCAATAATGGTATTGATTACCTTAATAACCGGCGTCAGTACGTTAATCAGGCCCTGGCCGATGACCCCCTTCAGTGCATTGAACTGCTCTGCAAGAGTCCTTACCTGGTTCGCCCAGCTACCTGATGTCCTTGCAAAATCCCCTTGCGCAAACTGCAGCTTTTCCTGTACAAATGCATATCTGAGCGCTACCTTTTCCATCTCAGACATTTTGGATGTCACCTTGCCGTAACCATTGGCTAGGGCATAGCTGTCCAAGGCACTCTGGGTCATAACGATCCCCAGATCCTTCAATGTCTCCGTCTCACCTGTAAATACGCTTTTAAGTTTGGTAAAGGCCTCTTCCTGGCTTGTATCGTAAAAAGATGCAACATCTGCAGCAAGACCTGTCAGCGTCATTCCCATAGATGCCGCCGATTTTTCAGAGAAACCAAATCCTCTCGACATACTGGCAAAAACACCAGTAAATTTCTTTGCGGATGTTTCAGACATTCCAAACTGCTCAATTGCATTTTTAGCAAAGGAATCGATCTGCTTTTGCATGCTCGGTACTGCCTGTTGAATTACATTATCCACCTCAGCCAGACGGCTGCCCAGTTCAATACACTGCGCACCAAAGTCTACGAGCTTTTTAGCCGCAAACGCTGTCGCCAATGCTGCTCCTGCTTTTTTTGCCAGTCCCTGTATGCTGGCCATCTGCTGCTTAAATTGCCCCTGATTTACTACCAGATCAAGCCCGATCTGGCCCACACTGTCAGCTGCCATATGTACCACCTACCTCTATCTGTTACTCAGACATCGGCACATGATGGCACTACTTGTCCGGCTGTATATCTACCTCGAACTCTCTCTTACAATCCCGACCCTTACACCGTACAAAAATTCCTTTTGCACAGGCATCTGGGTCATAATAGATTGGCATCCGGTATCCGCAGTATGGACACCGGATCTGCTTTCTTACTTTTTCAATTTCCGCCACCTCCTAACCGCACATGGCCGCAAGCATACGTTCCAGATCAGCCATACTCTGCTCAAAGGTTTTCTCATCCATCGTTTCAGCTCCCTGGTTTCTCCATTCGTCATAGATCCGGCGCTGATCCTGCGAAAAGTGTTTGATAACATTCTTATCTGTTTCAGACCGGATGGCCACCACCCGGCCCAGAGCTGTCTCCGGGGATAATCCAGCGATAAGCGCTTTAAACTCATCCCAGGAGACTGTCTCAAAGTCTTTCGTCCTTATTCTCAACCCGTACTGCGACAGGAAACTGGATACAATCAGATCCCAGTCCTCAAACAGATCGTAGTACGGGTCACTGCTCTCCCGGCTTGTTATCTTCTCCCAGAACCAAATTAAAGGCTTCCTGTACCACAATAATCAGATCGTTAAAGTTTAACTTCAATTCCTTTTCGATTACATCCCTTGACGCCTGAGGAAAGACAAGCTCATAAGCGCCAATGATTTCTCCTGTTCCCGGATCATCATTGGACATAATCCCCATCACCTTAAGCATAGTCGGGGCATCTGTATTAACTTCTAATTCTCTCCCCCTGATTACAAGGCATGGATTCTCGTCAAAGCTTAATTTTTCTGTGATATCTACTCTTCCTGACATTCTTTTTTCCTCCTTCTGTTCAGCCGCCTACTCCCGGAGCCGGTGTAAATTCCGGCTTGCCGTAACATGTCACCTCAAATTCAAGGGTATCAATGTTCGTGGTATCCCCGCCTCCGGGTGTGGTTACGTTAACAACTACGGTACAGGCCAGCTTTGCACCGGATACCATGACCCACTCAAATTTTGTCATAACGTCCTGCCCAAATTTCCATGCAAGCCCCGCAATGTAGTCATTTCCGGGATCTCCCACAGATCTCTTACCCTTAAAAGCAAATGACAGCTTCTTTCCTGTCATAGCCGACTTGGCCCAGCCTTTTGCATCCATTGCGTACCATTCCTCTACCGTTCCATCAATGGACGGAGCAAAATTTTCAAGGTCTGCTGGTACTACCATATCCTCATCTGCGCTGGTCATGCCTTTGGTCCCGAATTTAAACTCATTGTTGTGTACCGGATAGACTTTTCCTGCTGCTTCTGCCATCTCTTATCCCTCACTTTCTCTGATATACAAAATCCAGCCAGATCACATACTCGTATACCCCGTTATCATCTGTACCTACCGGCTGCGGTTCCGGTACCTTAAGGCTGATCTGATTAACATGGGTATCGCCTATCATCATGCTGGATGCGTTTCTAAGTTTCTCAAATAATTCATAGGCCGCCTGTTCTGAGGCTCGTACGTCCTTATCCCAGTGGATCAGCAGGGATATGCGCCGGATATCATAGGAGCTGTACTGTGGGCCTCCCAGAGCTGTTACAGGCTGTCCGGAAGCCTTCCGGGGATATACACCTATGGAATGTTCCCTTTTGTTGTCCATCTTACCGATGTACACCATGTTATACTCTCCAAGACCAGCTATGTATCCTCTGATATTATCTAAGGTCAGCATCACACACCACCTGCCTTTTTGTAAAACTGCTTAAATGCTTTTGTTGTAAAATCCGCTTTACTACCGCCGGGGAGCCAGTCATCATACCAGTTACCTTTTGCATTGGGGTTTTCTTTCGTCTGGAAATTATATTCCGGATGATAATACAACCGGCGTGCATAAGGCGTGCTGGATACCAGAGTTACTTTTCCATTTTTAGATTCACTGTAATCCACAAAAGTGCTTTCGTTTTGCAGATTTCCGGTATCAAACGGGAACACCTGTGCCTGCACCACTTCTGTATGCAAGGCCTCTGCTGTCTTCTCCAGAGCATCCACAGCCGCCTGGGACAGCTGCTGGATCCTGGCCATATTCAGTTTCACTGTGGATTTCACCTGCATCAGACCACCTCCAGCCGACAATAATTAACCGTCCCGTCCGGGTTCCGGGCCTTACTACCCCGATTGATCCGGCGTACCTCACCGAACACTGTCACTGTACCACCGCTTAAAGAGGGCCAGTCTGGGGCGATATCCCCAGGAAACAGGGCTGTACCTGTGATCTGTACCAGCTTCTTTTCATCCGTCCACACCGTTTTAGCTCCGTCCTGAAAATTGCACAGAAGGTCAAGATCCAGAACCTTCTCCGGCTGTCCGTATTCGTCGGTTCCCTCAGATTCCAGATGTACATGGATCTGGTTTTTACACAGCCGTTTCGGTACCAAACAAGGATATTTCATATAATCACCCCAATCCCCGGCAGCATAGGCCTGTCTGGCACAGCAGAGCATATACATCTCTCTTCATGGCAACTCCCTGTTCCGTATACACATTCCAGGAGCTGCCAAATTGAGCTGATACGCCGTTGATACTGTAGCTTTGCAGGATCGTGTCAATCTCGTCCGCATTTTCGTATTCAAAATCCGCCTGCTGGCAGACCACCTCCCGGATCAGACCCTGCTGAAATGGTGTAAGATTGGAAATTCCCTGGCCCACAATCCGGTTGAAGGTCAGGGAATCAATGTGGCGGGATGCCTGCCGGAGAGCGCTGGAAAGCTTTTCCTCCGGGATCAGGCTCCCACCATACTCGCGCAAATAAAAATCAGGCGTAGCGTATGGCTCATATGCCATATCACTCACCTGCTTTCTTGGACGGTGCCTTTTTGCTGGAATCGTTTGGCTTTTCTGCTGTTTCAGACGGTTCCTTCAGGAACGCATTTTCCTTCTGAAGATCCTCAATCTGCTTCTGAAGATCTTCCTTTTCCTTTACAACAGCCATATACGTTTCATATGGTACGGTCTTTCCTTTGCCGTAGGCAACCATGTTTCCATCATCATCTTTTACATCAAACCCACTGTCCTGATATGCCTTTACCTGATCTCCATTGATAACATACTCTTTGTTTCCTTTACTTGCTTTCATGTTCTCTCCTAATCTCCTGCTTCCACGTTCATAGCGCATCCTTCCACTTTTTTCTCCAAAAGGAACAAGTCGCCATAGTTACGATTCTGATACAGGTATCCGTCTGCTGTACGGCTGTCCGTTCCTGGAGTAAACAGCTTGATATAGCTATACTTATCCCGACATACCACGCAGCTTGTGTGAATCAGGATCCAATTGATCTGCTTCGCGTCCTCCGCAGCAACACAGCCTTCCGTAAAGTTATACTTCGTCTTCATCCGGGCTGCCGGAACCATCTTAATGACAACATCGTCCAAACTGTGGACTTTCCGGTTGATCGTGGATGGAGTATTGACAGAGATCACTCTCTGCAGCCCCTCTGCCTCCTTCACGATCTTTCTCATGGTCGGCGTCACATATAAGATCCGGCCCTCCTCTGGAACTCCTGCCTCGTCCATGCGGGCCATCTCCTCATCAAAAGCTTCCAGGAAGTTAGCTGCGGTGATCACCGTCTTGTCGATTCGGCCGGAATATGTAGTCAACTCTGTATGGAGCTTGCTGAAACGGTAGGAATCCTTCTCTGGGATTGCCTGTTCTGTTTCAAAGACATTCTGAATATTGGCTACAGACAAGGTAAGGTTCGTCTCGTCAATATCCATCGGATCAATCCAAAATTCCACGTCACGGTCATGCTCCAGCTTCTTAGCCTCCCAGTCATTCCCCAGAGTGCCTGCATTAAAGCCGGGTGTCCTGGTATGATCCTTATAGCCAGATACCGTCATTCTGGGGAGTTTGATGGTCTGAGCATTGATAAATTTCACCTGCTGATTGCTCTGCGCCAGCGCGTCAGAACAAAGCTCTTTCGCGTACTTCTGCTGAAGAAGCTGCGTAAACGTTGTTGCATAATCATATACTGCCATATGTTAGGTCCTCTCTTTCTTTAGGTAAGTCCAAATGCCGCTTTTAAGGCATCATCAGACGCCCCGGTCTGCTGCTGTCCGCTGGCTGCACCCACTTGGACAAATCCGGTGGAGCCTGCCGCCTGGGGCTTTAATGCCGGTACATCCTCCAGCACCTTATTAAGCGCCTGTTTCATTGCTTCATCATTGATTTTCCCATCCTGGCCCATTACCTGGCTGAGGTCTGCCATTTTAAGGACATAGGGGATTGTCTTGGCATCAATACCAAGGGATACCGCTGCCATGGTTGCAGCACTCTGAATCTGTGCCTGCCTTGCCTCTGCCTGAGCTTGGGCTGCCTGCTGGGTCAGGGCATTTACATCCGGCTGACTGGCAGCCTTCTGCTGCTTAAAGGTTGCGATTGCCTGGTCCATTTCCTCTTTGGAAAGCCCCTGCTGCTTGAAATACCCTTTAAGGACACTGTCCTCCGTTGCCGCCTGTTTTCCCTCCAGGATCTGGGCGATCCGGTCATAGTCGATTGCTGGAGCCTGGCCTCCCTGCTGGGCTGTCTGCTGCGATGGCTGTCCGGCGCCGGCGTTTCCTGTCCCTGCTCCTTCGCCGCCTCCGGCGCCTCCATCTGGTGCATAACATGGCATAAATCTTTTAAAACTCATTTTTTGTCTCCTTTCACAGTTTTAAGGGTGTCTCCCATTCCTACAGTTTTTCATGTGCTGTCTGCACTGACAGTTGGTAACAGTGTGTCTCACCGTAGTTTTGTGCCTTCGGGCATAAAAATAACACCCAGGCCCCGCCTGCGTGCTTATGACTAATTCTATGACTTG
>OBWG01001177.1_pt1 | contig 12356 bp, 22 predicted proteins | sample 1495221 | NCBI WGS metagenome assembly OBWG01 (sample SAMEA2580053, study PRJEB22360) | human gut metagenome | reverse complement strand
TGGCGGCCGAGGATCCACACGTCCCCCAGCTTGCTGACTGGTTCCTCTGGTGGCGGGAGTACGGTGTCGTCGTCTGCCTCCTCCTTGTCGTGATCCGCTTCGCATAGAGCTGTCGCAAGTTCCTGATAGAATGACTCCTCGTAGCCGGTCATTTCAAACGGGATCGCTCCGGTGTCTACTGCCTCAAAAGCCTCGGCCAGTTTCACGCTGTCGATTTCCGCAAGCTCCGCGATCCGGTTGTCTGCCATGAGGTCGGCCAGTTCTTCCTCCTCACTTGCATAGTTCTGATAGTCGACTGGAGCCTCTTTGAATTTTCCGTACTTTGCCGCCGCGAGTCTGCCGTGGCCCTTTACAATCAGGCCCGATCGGGTGCTCACTGTGATCGGCTGCCTCCAGCCGGTTGCCTTGATGATAGCAGCGAGGGCTCTGATCTGATCGTCTGGGTGCTTATTCGGGTTTAGCGGGTTTTCTCTGAGTTCCTTTATCGGCACAATTTTGTCGTGTGCGCAAAAAACCGGCCGGCCGTCTGCGAACGCTTTCGGCTCAGCGCTGGTGGTGTAGTCCATGTCATTGATCTGTATCTCCTGACGGTTGGCCTTCGTCTTTGTCTGGGTGATTTCGAGCGTTTTCTTTGATTTAGCCACTTAATCGCCTCCCTTCTGGTTTTCTTCCGGTTCCTGAGTTCCAAAACGAGTGATCGCGAGCTCGTTGTATTTGCTGTAAATAGCCTCGAAGGCTTTTTTCCATTCTGGTCCGTGTTCGTCGCCTACGGTTACGATATGAGCCAGCTCATGCGCCAGTATCTCCGGGACTGCCTCTGCCGGGATATGTCCGGCCATCTCTATGAGTGGGAGAGTGCCGTCGTCCGGGAATGTAGTACAACCGACCATTTCTGTGCCGTCCTCCGTGGTGATTTTATCAACCAGTATGGCCTCGTATTTCGTGTCCGGGTAAATTTCAGCAAAAGCCTGAGCCACGAGGCTGCTCGGATCGTTTAAGAATGGGCTTTTTAATAATTCCATGAATAACCTCCTGCAATATACGGGAGGGCAGCAGGGCCCTCCCTTGATGATCCCGACATTTATGTCGGCGACATTATGCAATGATTGTGATCTTGTCTCTGTCCGGTATGTCTTTGAGCGCTTCCGTGAGGTACGCCTTGACATTTGCCACCGCCTGAGACTTCCAGACGCCACCGTCAGCAGCCACGAGCTTGAATACCGGAGCGCCGCCTCTGCCTTCGCTTACTCTGAAAACAAAGTCGCTGGCCGGCTGCTCAACCTCCAAAAATGTGCGGTACGGGATCAGGTTTACCGGGTTCGGTACGAGCACGTTGTCCTTCGTGGTTATTCCGGTTTTCATAACTGCCTGCTGGGTTGTGCCATTGTCTGAGAAGGTAGCCTCCTGAGTGTTCACGATATTGCTTGCCAGCATGGTGACAGCTTCGCGGTCGTCGCTTTCCTTGAAGCATGACTGCATAGAAATGAGAAAGCTCTCCTGATCGTATTCTCTGCCATATTCAAAACGAGGCAGCAGGGCGTTGACCTCGAAAAGAGTCTCACGGTCGCGCTCAGCAAGCAGGCCAGAGTATAAAAGCACCTTTGTTTCGTTTACTACCTGAATAATCATACGATCGCGCAATTCTTCGCGGTTTTCTTTGATGTAGTCCACCAGTGAGGTGAGAGTGGTCGCAGAGATAGGCGCCGCCTTTTCCGGTGCGTCATATCTTACGAGATCCTTTGTGCAGTATGTCTTGCCGTTAATGTTGACGGTTTTCGGATCCTCGGCTTTTACTGCCAGTCCTGTGATAAATGCGATAGCTTCCTTTATTCCTTCCATTGTTTCGTCCTCCTTATGCGTTTACGGCCTTTTGGCCCATTGTAATGACTTTGTGCTGGTTGCTTTTCGGCTGTTCTGCGGTTGTTGGCTGGTCGACCGGTGGGCGACCGTTCTCAAATACCTCGCCCGTCTCAGGATCGAAGTCTCTGCCCGGTACGAGTTCGCCTGCTGCCGCCTCTGCCTTTTCCTGCTCCTGATCGGTTGGAACTTCTGCCGGCTTTTTGTTTCTGTTTTTCAGGTCCAGAGGTTTGCCGGTAGGTGCCGGCTGCTGTTCTGCGGCGCCTGCTGCCGGCTGTGCCTCATTAGCAGCGGGAGTGGTAGCCTGGGGCCGGTTCCACCAAGAGTAGCCTGAGCCGGTTCTGTTTCCTGCTCCTGAGTCTGTAAATCATTAAAAGACATTTGCCCGCGGATCTGGCCGTCATATTCTGCGATCTCGATCTGGCCGGTTCTCATATTTACGCCCATAATCATTTGAGTGTCGATCGCTTCGGTTGCTGCGAGCTTGGTCGTGACAGCGATCTGGGTGCTTACGAGCTGTCTCGTTTTGTTCGGTGCAAATTTGAGCGTGATCTGGATCTGTCTCTTGGTGGTTGCCTCTGTGTTCGGGTTCTGAATGTTCTCGGCCACCTGCATGAGTGCCTCGTTGAGCTTTTCGGCAAAAGCACCGCCGGCGAGAGTCTCGAGGTTGATGTTACTCTGTACGCTTGTTTTCTTCATTTTCTGGATCCTCCTTCTTGGTCTTTGAATTGTTCAGCTCGTCAATGCGAAGGCTGAGCTGATAGGTCGCATAAGCTACCATGTGGAGCTCTGCGGCTTTCTTTTTGGCGTCTTTGTGGGTTACTACGGTTCCGATTGCTGACAAAATCAGTAAAACAGCCCATAACGCACACACGACGGCGCTGAGCGTGATTTCTGCTGCGGTCATTTCTTCTTTTCACCTCCTCCCGGTGTGTTTGCGGCTCTGAGAGCGCACTCGGTACAAACTCCAGCGGCTCCCGCTGCCTTTACTTGACGCGCAAGCTCTGACTCCCAACACTCCCGGCCGCAGCTCGGGCATGTGACGAGGCGCCAGTCTGGGTGCTTGCTTGCGTCTGGTATATTGGAGCGGAGCGGAAGGCATATAAGCCCGCCGTCTCCTGGTTTCCACGGTTTTATTGTTATGTTCATGTTATGCCTCCCAGCTCCAGAGCCCCTGCTGGCCTTTTGCTTTTATGGGCTCCGGCAGTTCTTTGACGTTTCTCAGCTCCCATGCGTAACGGCCGAGAGAATAATCTCCGAGAGCCTTTTCGGTGTCCGGTAGAGTAGAGAGGTATTCTTCTGTTATGAGGTGGCACGCCACAAGCTCAGCCGTTGCAATTACTTCTCCGTAATTAAAATATGTCAGGAGCTCACCGTTTGCCATGCTTGCTTTTTCCAGCTTCTCAACCATGAGTCCGAAGGCTTTCTCTGACAGAAGCGGTACGACTTGGCGTATTGGTTTGACTGCTGCATGGATCGCAATCGGCCCTCTGTATTTTGTGGCCCAGCTTCTTGTCTCGTTATGTTTTACGCCGGCGGCTATAAATTCGGCCCACGCCTGCCATATTGTTATTGCTTTCATTTAGGCTCCTTTCTAAAAGCAAAATGTTAGTTGTCCCGTTTCGTCTGCTTGCGTATTCATTGGAATAACAAAGCCTTCCCAGTGCTCATAGGCGCGCCCGGTCAGACACTCAGCCGCTAAAATCAGCACATTTATGTCGCTGGCGTTTTTCATCCATGCGTATTCTTTCACATGCCGTTTTATTTGTTCCAGCAGCGGGAGCAGGCCGTCGGCTTCGGCTGCTTTTTCAACGAGCCGAGCCCAGTCCTTGATCTCATATACTCCGCTGGGCGTTTTGTACGTTTCCCTGCCTTCTGTGATTTTTCTCCCGTTCTTATCCTTTCCGACCACCGTTGCCGTGAACATTCTCGAAGATAGTCTGGTGTAGTTCTCGATCATCTAGGCTCCTTTCTGGATAGCTGAGGCGCTCCAGTTCTTCGCGAAGGCCTCCGTGCTCTGATAAGGGCAAAAGAGCTGGCCGTCTTTGGTTTTCACCTCGAAGCGTCCACGGCTGCGGATATATCTCACGATCAGTTCGTAACGCTGGCCGGTGATAAATCCCATTGATCCGGTTGTCCCGGTGAATGTTGCAATAATCTGGAGCGATCCGGTTTTGCTCTTTGGGTTTTTCAAATCATTAAGCGCGCGTGTCAGCATTGTGCGTTCCTCCCTTTGTCTTTTTCAAAAATTCCAGCGTGCCCAGATGATTGAGGCCGATCTCATAGTCTTGGATCTCGCTGCGTTTCAAGTGCTTGTGGCCGTATATGTCCTTCATGTCTCGCCAGACGCTCCACGGTACGCGGTAGAACTGCTCAAACTTAAAGCTCACGAGTACAAAGCAGCTCGCGCCCATTTTCTCGTAATTCTCCAGCAGCTCAGCCTGCCGATCGCTCACGGCAGAGGCTTCGATCTTGTCGGCGTCTGTATGTTTGGCCTCGAAGGCAATGCACCGGCCGCCGTTGAGTATTCCCTTGTAGTCGTTCTGGGCTTTCTTGGTGAAAATCGCAATATATTGGCCGCGTCTGCGATCTCCGTATGGTTTTAGAGGTCGCATAGGTTCCGGCGTTTTCTCAATGTCTGCAATATTCTGGGACCGGTAGTAGTTGCACGCTGCGGAGATCATATTCTCGAAGCGTTCCCCGGCGTATTTAGCACGGCGGCCCTGCTGCCGGCGCTCATACTCGATATTTTTCTCGGCTTCGCATGGTGTAGGATCCGGGTAGCCCTCTGAATTTCGTCCGTTGCTCATATCACGCACCCCCTCTCAACATTGAGCTGCCATTTCTCAGGCTGTTCGCAATCATTTCGCCGAGTTCTGAGGCCTCCGTCGGATCTATGTTGATATGAACCGCAGTAACCTCTCTGAGACTCTTGCCGGTCTCCGCGAGTAGCGGAGCGGCAGCAGGCTGAACGGCGTATGCAGCAGCGGCAGAGGCGGCGAGTTTTCTCAGAGGTCTGCGCTGTGTTACTGCTGCATGATTGTAGATTTCCAGCACGTTCTCGATAAATTCCGGCGGGCCGAAAACTTGGATCTCAATGTCGAGCACTCCGGCGAGCTGGATCTCGTCATACATTCCAGCAGATACCTCGCAGCCGTAAACTCTGATAAGTTGGCAATGTCTGATGAGCTGGAGCCCACAACGCAGGCCGAGCTTTCTTTCCTCCGGGTTGGTGTCGTCCACAAACTGCGTAAAATACACATGAGGGGCGAGTGGCAGCAGGCCGTCATTCATTGCCTCGCGGCAGTATTCCTGCGCCTTGATGATGTTTTTCTCATAGTCACCGCGACACGGTGAGCAAATATAGGCTAATTTCATTCAGTGCCCTCCCTTAAATAATTTTTATTGTCTGGCGACTGCTGCCGGGCTGCCATACGAACCATGAGTAGCTCGTGGCGTCTGTTCCGTGCCCGGTAAAGCTCGGGCGCTTATGTAGGGTGTAGAGTCCGGCGAGCTGGTGATCTTCCTGCTGCCAGAACTCAAAGCGCTGGTCGCTCTCCATGAACGCGGTGCGGAGCAGGAAAATGAGCCTGCCGCCCGGTTTAAGTAACCCGAGACATTTCTCAACAAATTCGATCGCCTGATTAAATGGCGGGTTGCCGATGATAAGATCGTACTTTTTCCCGAGGTTCATGCTCAGGAAGTCGTCAATAATCACATTGACGCCGAGATCCTGCAGGTGCTGCGCCTCCTCCGGTCTGATCTCCACCGCGTCGATCGAAAAATCGCCGTATTTTTGTAGTGTCTTGATTATGTTGCCGCTACCTGCTCCCGGTTCCAGTACCTCGATCCCCCCCCCCCCCCTCAGAGGGAAAACGTCGAGAAATGTCTCGATCGTCGGGATCGGTGTAGGGTAGAAGTCGTGCGGCTTTCTGGTGCTTCCTCTGTTTATTGCACTCATTGTCTGCCTCCTTTTATCGTTCCATTTTGTTGTCGAGCCCTAAAAGAAAATCAGTCGTACACCCGAGGGCTTTTGAAATTTTTACGATCTCCGGCCCTTTTGGTGTTCTTTTGGACTGTGCATATCTTGAAATTGTCGCCTCGGTGATCCCCGTCTTATTGGCAAGCTCTCGTTGCGTCATTTTTCGGGTGTCGAGCGCGTCAAGTATTCTTTTTCCGATGATTTCATGTTCCTTTTCGACCGAGGTTCTCCACCGGTCAAGAAGGTGCTCTGGAGCTTTCACGAACTCAAACTCTCCGGGCTTTACTCCTAAAGTCTGCCCGTGCGGTAATTTTATAAATACCGCGCCGTTTTTGTTATACCCCGCCTCATATTCCCCGGGCGGCAGCGCTACCGAAAATAGCCCCTTGATTGTTTGAGTAGTTTTGATTATTACCTCGTCCAATCTTACCTCCTATCTGCTGCGCCAGCTCTGGCCCTCCATGACGAGGGCCTCGCACATTTCTCGCAGCCGGTCCACAGTGGCCTTCGCTGTCATGTCGTCCCCATTCTGAGGAGTGAGGCGCTTCTCCAGCTCGGTGTCTGTGTAGTTGCTTGTTACAATCGTTGGCTTGTAGCCTTCGTAGCGGGCGTTTATGATCGCGTATATCTTCGAGACGCCCCAGTCTGTCGGCGGTTCTTTCCCCATGTCGTCGATAATGAGGAGCGGGACCGTTTCGTAAACTCTCAGGATCTCACCCTCCGAGATTTCGCGCTTGTCGTATGTAGCCTTTATCCTTGCCAGCATGTCGATCATTGTCATGCAAATAACCGGCCGGCCTCTCTGGATCAGGTCGTTGGCAATAGCAGCAGCGAGGTGAGTCTTTCCGACGCCTATGTCGCCCAGTATGAAAAGCCCGTTTTTCTTCTGGCCCATATTGTCAAAATTCTGGGCGTATCGCATGGCCGTTTCTTTCGCTTTGGCCGTTCTCTCGTCCGGGGTGAGGTAGTTGCTGAAGGTTCGCTCTAAAAAGCGGCCCCTCATTCCTGAGTCACATCTGAGACGTGACACCCGGCGTCTGATTTCGTCCTCGGCTTTCCGTTTTTCTTCCTGCTCCCGTTCGAGCCGTTCCTTTTCTCTAGCCTCGACTGCTCCCGGGCAGTTGCAAGGAATAGCGGTTGGGATCCAGAAGATCCGGTCGCCCATGTTGCTGAGTTCTTTGCCTCTGTGATACCGGAGCTTTCCGCAATATTCACACGGCACCGGCTCCGGTGGTAGTTCCGGCCAGTCTCTTTCCTCGTTGCTGTAAAACCAGCCGTCACGCGGCTGCTGTGAAGCCGGTGAGCTTGTAGCGGGATCCGCTTGGTGGTTCATTGCCATTGTCCGGGCCTCCTTTGTCGTCATATTTGCCTTCCAGCACTTTGCACATGTTTGTCGGTTTCATTATCCAGTCGAAGTCAGCCCGCCAGTTGCGATCGTTTTCGCCTTTCATAAAGCTGCTCGCCTCGGTTTTTCTGAATAATGTCTCGAATGTCTCAATATTCGGGTAGGTCTTAAACCTTGCGGCCACCGCCTTGCGTCTGGCTCCGTCAATCTTCTGGATCTTCGAGAAGCTGACGCAAATCTCGTTGTATAACTGCATGATTTTCACATACGGAGTCGGGTCTGATTTAGCAGGTGCCGCTACTTCGTGCTCTGGAGGAGCACTTAAAGGATCCTTTATATCTCTAGTCTTATCTACTCTAGTCTTGTCTACTCTGCCGGCGGTTGTTTGTTGGTCGTCCGGCGGTCGTCCTTCGGTCTTTTTAGCAGCCGCTCGGCGGCGTCTGGAGCGTTCCTTTTCGGCTTCACGCTGCTGGATTAGAGTGCCTGCATATTCCTCCCAGTCGTGGATCGTGAGAGTAGCAGGATCCTCGTCGCCCTGATCCAGCAAACCCGCAGAAATAAAGGCTTGCAGCAGTTCGTCGGCGTCTCCGTCCCACTGTGCTGCGCGGGCTATATTTCGCGCGCTTATCTCCGAGACGTCGCCGTCCGGGGCATTATCGAGAGCCCAGAGCCAGAACGAAGTCAGGAGCCCGATCATGTAGGGTGGAGCTATTTCGAGAGCGTCGGCTGCGTCTAAAATTTTTCTATGCTGTCTAATTGATTGATAAATTTTCAACCATGCCACGGCGTTTCCTCCTTCCTTTTTTGGTCGTCCTTTTTCTTGGCGTGTTTTTCTGTTTTGGTCGTTTGTCGGTCGTCCGGTGGTCGTTCACCGGTTGACCGGTAGGGCGAAAATCAATTAAAAGGGAGTTGATCGTCTGCGCCCTCCGGTATATTCATAAAACCGTCGCCACTTGCAGGACCGGTTGGAGGCTCCTGCTGGTTGCCGTTTTTATTCTTGCTTTCCGCAAATTCGGCCTCCTCAACAACAACCTCGGTAGTGTATACCTTGCGGCCCTCGCGGTCGTTGTAGCTTCCAGTCTGGATCCGGCCAGTTATTGCGATCTTTGTGCCTTGTCTCAGGTACTTCTCAGCAAATTCGGCGTTGTTCCTAAAGGCAACGCACTGGATAAAGTCGGCAGTTGCTTCGCCTCCGTCTTTTCTGCCTCTGCGGTCCACGGCGAGAGTGTAGCGAGCTATCGCCATAGGCTCATTGCCTTGCGTGTATCGTACTTCGGGATCTCTGGTGAGCCTCCCCATTAAATTAAAATGACTTTGTTCACTGTCTATTTCCTCCATTCCTCAGCTCTCTGGCTGTGTCGTCCATGCGCTTGCAGATGTCGTCATACTCTGCCCGAGTCATGTCGGCTGGCTTCTTGTTGTATAAATAGTTGATCCGGCCGTCTGTCTGCTCTTTGGAGAGTCCAGCGTCCTGAGCTTTTCGGTACATTCTGTCGAGCTGAGCCGCTGTGAGCTTTTTCTCGGCTCCATTCTGGCCGCTCTGAGCGGTTTTATTGCCTTGTTGGCTCTGTTGGTTGCCTGCGGTATTTCCGACCGGCTGTGAGGCCGTTTGAGCGTTTGGCTTGCCTTTCATGTCTGGATCGGTCTCGCCCATGTCAATGCTGAATTTTTCAAAAAGATAATATTTTATAGCATAGGTCCACGCGCTGCCTTTAGCTTTGGCTGGATCGTCGTTCCATGCGATCGCATGAGTCTGGGCCTCGTCGGTGTCGTCCTCGTTGTCAGCGTTGGTCCAGCGCATTGTCAGATCGGACTCATAAAGGAACATGAGGCCGCCGTGCTGCGTGTTCATGGTTTTAATTTGGGCGTTTTCCTCCTGAATAATGTCGAAGTTGACGCCGAGCTCATTCATCGTGGGAGTGATAGCTCTCCAGACGTCGTCAATCTTTGCAAACTTATAGGGAACCTCCTCGCTATGCTGGCCCTTTTCAATTCTCGGGATCTGGCGCCGCAGTTCGATGAATTTCTCCTGCAGGCTCATTACCTCGATCGGTTTGTCCCGCCGCGTCTGGAATGAGGCAACCGGGGAGCCCGCTGCGGTTTCTTTCTGTTCTTCTTGCATGTGGTTTCTCCTCCTTATGCCGCCGCACAAAGGCGGCGGGATTTATGATTTACTGAATTACGAAGCAGACCGGGACGTACAGCCCGTTGCTGGCGTTCCAGTAGCTGGAGTACCCGTGGTTGTGGACGTGCACGCAATTAGTCGAGTTGCCACTCCTGACAGAAGCGGTCCAGTACCAATCAGGTGATCCTCCTTTTCTGTTGCACTTGATACGGTTGCGGCGGTCCTTGTAGTATTCGATCTGGCTGTATGTGTCGTCCTCTGAATAGCAGCAGTCCCCGAACAGCTCCGACTCGGTGGGTAAAAAGAGGCGGCAGAGTGAGCTCTTGCCGTTTTCCTGCTTACGCTCAACCTCGGCGATCACATTGCGAAGCTCCTCCGGCAGATTATTGAAAACTTCCTCGTTTAAGTAGCGCTTGACGTCTGAGTCTGTGAAGCCGCCGGCGTTTCTGTTGTTCTGGTTGTAGGCAACCTCTACCGGCAGGCAGTCCTTACTCTCGAAGCGAGCCCAGCCCGGGCCCATGTCAACGACTACGAGATCCATTTCCTCGCCGTCGAGGGTTTTCTCTGTGATAATGTCGCCCACCTTCAGGGCGCTGGTGTTGTCCTTGATTTTCTGGGCCAGTTCCTCCCAGTTGATTGCTGTCTCCGTGGTTACTGTCTGTGTCAATACTGCCATGATAAGATCCTCCTTATTTTTTCTCCGCATAGAAGCGGTGGTTGTTAATTGTCATTATGTAGCGCTGTGACTCGTGGAACTTACTCGCCACAAGATCGGGATTATAAAAGTATTTGATCGGCTCGGTGCTTGCTATCATTCCGAAGTCAAACACATACCGAACGGCCTGCATTGCCTCCACTGACGGCTCCGGTCTTTTCTTGGAATAGGAGTAGCGGTCCGCTGCCTCTGCCGGCCGGATCCCGTCGTCCTCACATGCCTGCAGGATACACTGGCAAATTGCAATTTTACCCGCCAGCGGTTCGCTCTCGGCCTCTGCTGTGACGATCTGGGCCACCTCGTAGCGCTCGGCGTCTGTCAGTTCGTACCGGAGTTCAAAACCGGCCTCAGAGGCCCACAATCTCGCAAGCTCCTCCATATTTACCGCGTGGGGTTCCCCGTCCTCTGTCAGATATGCGAAGTAGTAGCCGTCTGGCTGTGTTTCGTCCTGAATTATGAGAGTAGTCTCCTGCGGTGTCTCTGTTGTTTCTGCTGCCGGAGCGTTTACCGGTTCTTTTTTCTTGCTGCAAGATACCAGACTCACGGTAACGGTCACAACGAGCACCAGAGCGGCGCCTGCTGCCAGTCTGGCAAGGAAAACCTCGCGGCGCCTATTGGCTTTTCTGTGTTTTCGTGCTATAATTTCTCTGTGATCTTTGAAATTATGGACGGGCTCAGGCGAGAGCACCGTCTCCTTCTTCGCGGTCACTTGGGCTGGACGTTCTGGGCGTCTGGCCCTTTTTATGTCCTCATGTGTTTGCATTGGTCTGTATGCCTCCTTTTGGTTCGTAGTTTCTCAGCTCGCAGAGGGCGAGCGTGAAGTCTTGGAAGGCGAGCTGTTTCACCAGATCGGCCACCAGCAAAACACGGTACCAGCCGGAGCGGTACGTCGCCGCGTCCTCTGGCTGCATTTCTGTGGCTCGCTCGAGCTTTCTGTCTGCATAAGACTCAGCCCGCTGCATTTCTTTGTCTGGGACCTCTTGGCCCAGTATCTCAAAAACCGCCTTGCGGCTGTATTCTTCGGCCATGTGTTGCGCGCCTCCTTTACTTTTTGTCGTTGTCTTTTCCACCTTTGTTGTTGTAGCTGATAATTACCAGTGTTACGCAAATAATCAGGGTAATAAGTACGCCGTTACTCACAAGATCCACCTCCATTCATAAGATCCGGCAGTCTGCACCCGAGTTTGTAAGACTGGGGCATATATGTGATCTGTCTCAATTTCCGGCCGGTTATGCCGTACTTCGGGTTGTAGCCCAGAAGGTCGATGTAGTCCGTCAGGTCGTCCCGTTCTTCGCTCATGGCCTTAGTCACCTCGTAGAGCGCCAGAACGTCGTCGATCGCTCTGTGGCTGTTCTGGACCTTATCAGCGAGGCCGTAGTGCTCGATCGCGTTCGCCAGCTTGTGCGGGTATGCCGCTGCGGTTGATCTGGTCCTGAATAATCGGCACTATGTAGCGAGCGACTTTTGTCTTGCTTCCCATGTATTTCATGTAGCTGTTGCCTCCTTTCTGAGTTCTCTTTGTTTTTTCCAGTTTTCGTAGTCAGCCCGGACGGCGGGATCCTCAAAAATTGCGGCCATGCCGTGAAGTATCGCCCGACATAGGGCGTCGCTCTCGTTGGGCGGTATAGCCTCGAGGTTGACGTTGAGCTTTTCCGGGGTTCTGGTACCCACGATTTTGAGAGTTTTCATTGCCATAAGTTCGCTCCTTCCTCTGTGTTGTCTCACACACCGGGCAAATATAGCCTTCCGGTGGAATAACCGCCAGAGTGCTGAGCTGCCAATCTTTACCGCATACGCGGCAAATCGCTGTTCTGGCCGGCGTTCGTTTGTTTCTCATTGTCCTGCTGCCTCCCTTCGTCGTCGCGTTCCTTGTCGCTTTCGCAGGTGCAGCGTTCTCCGGCGTCAAGTGCGGCGCCGCATATATCACACACATAAGGCCATGTCATTGCTATGGTCCCTCCTCCTCGTCGCTTGGTTCTGCGTCGTCCTCCGAGTCCTCTGTCAAAAGTGGCAGGAGCTCCCGGGCTTTTCTTGCAGCCTCGCGGTTTATTTTGTTTCTGTATTTCTTGCGGATCCGGTACTTTTTGTGGTGTTCTGCTATATACCACCAGCGGCGGTTGTTGCACCAGAGGAGATCCCAAAAGTCGCCTACCCATTTGAAAAGTTTTTTAATAGCTTTCGTGACGTATTCCACAACCGGCCGGAACACTTCGACGAGTTGCTCGCCCAGTTCCGTGAGAGCTTTCCCGAGCCTCTCCAGAGCGTCCTGCGTTGTCTCCGGGATCTCAATCTCTGGGATCCCGATCGCAGGCGCCGTAATTTGTGGGAGCG
>OBWG01001149.1_pt1 | contig 12655 bp, 13 predicted proteins | sample 1495221 | NCBI WGS metagenome assembly OBWG01 (sample SAMEA2580053, study PRJEB22360) | human gut metagenome | reverse complement strand
TTTCGAAAATTTTCTAAATGATAAATATTATCAATGTAGTAAGAATGCGGTTTTTTAAAGAATGGAAAGTATGGGATTTACAAAAAATAGCCATTTTGATATTGAGAATGATAACTAAATGAAAAATCATTATTGATTAGCTATTGATATTATTTTCTTTAGATGTACTAATAATTCCTCATAATATAGAGCTTGTTAGCCAAAATTATTTTTGGCTTATAACTATAAAATGTTAAATATAATTACTGATCAACAGGTAAGCGACATATAAATCAAAGTTAGAAATCGTAAAACAGAACAGAATAAACTAAATAAGAACGGTAAATAGAATAAGATAGAATAAATAGATTCAGTAAAATAAATAGAATAAATAGTATGTTGTTATATATAAGAGGGTTGAACTATAGAATTAAGATATATTTATAGAATCAATTGATTTATGTATAATAAGTATATACATACTAACGTAAAAGGAGGCGCTATGGCATTTGTTAGATATTATGTAGGCGATGTGGTGAAGATGAAAAAATCACATCCTTGCGGTAGTGACGAGTGGGAAGTGAAGCGTATCGGCACAGATTTTCTCATCGTATGTAACGGCTGTGGTCATCAACTGCTGATGCCGCGCCCTAAATTTGAAAAAGCTGTCAAGAAAATCGTTTCTCGATTGCCAGAGAATGAGTAAGGAGGTCTTATGGTACGACTTACCGACTATGTGACAAATGGGGGCTGTGCGTGTAAGATCGGTCCGCATATATTAAATCGTGTTTTAAAAGCAGTGACACCTGTTACAAATGACCAAGTCTTAGCGGATATGACTGGTTCTGATGATGCAGGTGTATATAAAATTTCTGATACATTGGCATTGGTACAGACTTTAGATTTCTTCACCCCTATGGTGAATGATCCCGTTTTATTTGGTAAGATTGCCGCTGCTAATGCATTAAGCGATGTGTATGCTATGGGTGGAACTCCATTGACTGCCATGAACATCGTAGGCTTTCCAGTACCTCTTGTTGAGCAAGGAATATTAACAGACGTGTTAAACGGCGCGGGTTCAATTGTCGCCGAATCTGGTGCAGCTATCGTAGGTGGCCATAGCATAGAAAATAAAGAACCCATCTTTGGTATGTCTGTGACAGGGCAAGTAAATCCTAATTGTATTTGGAAAAACAAAGGGGCCCAAGTAGGGGATGTATTGGTACTAACAAAACGTATTGGAACAGGTATCATGAATAATGCGCTGAAAGCAGATTTATTCCCTGTAGGTACAGAGCAAGCTGTCACTAGCATGAGTACGTTAAATCGGGTGGGAGCAGAGGTGGCTCACAACTTTACCATCCATGCTTGTACGGACGTAACAGGCTTTAGTCTAATGGGACACTCTGTAGAAATGGCTAGTGCCTCTGATGTGACAATACACATTAAGGCTTACGACATGCCTCTCTTTGATGATGTTATCGAAGCGGCTCAAATGGGATTAGTACCAGCTGCGTCCTATGGGAATCGCAAAGCTATAACAGACGTTCAAGTAGATCAGGCTTTGGACCCTGTATGGATGGATATTCTCTTTGATCCCCAAACCTCGGGTGGTTTACTTTTCTCTGTTCCTGCTAATGAAGGTGAACAACTCGTAGAGGCGTTACATAAGGCTAGTATAGACTGTGCGGCTATTATTGGTAGTGTTGAAAGCTTTAGTGGATTGGCTGTACGCGTAACGGAATGACATTAGGAACAATATAATATAGTGCTTAAGATGTTAAATTAGATATTATTAGCTAGTAGCTGATAGCTAATACTTTTACAAAACATATAATGTATATATAGAGAGGTGCATGATGAGCAATACAAATGAATTAACTGTAGATGTGCGTGGTAGCTTGTGTCCAAAACCAGTGATTGAAACTAAGAAGGTTAGCGATGCAAATCCAGATGCTGTTATTACTACTATTGTAGATAATGAAGTGAGTCGCGATAATGTAGAGAAGTTCGGCAAGTCTCGTGGTTATGGTGTGGCAATCCGCCAAGATGGTAAGGATTTCTACCTCACTATGACCCCTAATGATAATCCAGTAGCAGATGGTAGTTGTGAACCAATGAGTTATGGCAACCGTGTCATCTTGATGACAAAAGACTATCTTGGTGAAGGTAGTGAAGAATTAGGCCGTAACCTAATGAAAACGTTCTGGGTATGCATGCTTGAAGCCGATGTAAAACCATCTAAAATCTATTTCATCAACAGCAGTGTTAAGATGGTTGTAAATGATTCTGTTCATTTAGAAAATATAAAAAAACTAGCTGATCTTGGTGTTGAAATTGCAGCATGTGGCATTTGTCTCGATTATTTTGGGGTAAAAGAAGATCTTGGCGTAGGTAGTATTACAAATATGTACGCTATTACGGACTCTATTCTTGGGGAGAATTTAGTTAAGTTATAATTCTTATCACTGATATTTTAACAGACAGATTTAGACGAGATACCTTAGCTTTAAATGGATAGTCAATGTTATAACAATGTAATGGTAGATGCTATGATAGGAGGTGAGGCCTTGGAAAATAAAAAATTGCTAGTCGTCTTTACGTCCTATTATTTTGGCGATAAAGCAGACAAGATACTAACAGAATTAGCGGTGCCTCATCAATTGATGGCTACACCTCCAGAGCTTTACGATATGTGTGGTTTATCTGTGCAAATAGATCCAAGTATTGTAGAGCAGGTTCAGACTATTTTAAAAAAACATAAGATTAGTACATCTGGCCTCTTTTGGTATGAAAAAGGTGAGCTAGCTGTACCATATAAAGCCTAGACATCGTCTAGGCTTTTTCTTGTTTTTTATTAAAATTTTCATTCTTCTGTAATTTAACGGCTAACTATGGTACTATAAATATATGATATTTTTTATCATTATGGAGGTATATATGAGCAAGTATGAAATAGAAAATGTAAAATTAACAGCCCCTAAATTGGATCGTAACGATTTAGAGTACGCTATGACCTATCGCTATGCTTGTAAGATGTTTGATAGCAATAAGACAATCTCTGAAGAAGACTGGAATGCTATTTTAAGAGCAGCTCGTTTGGCACCTACATCCCTTGGTTTTGAGCCTTTTGAATTGCTAGTTATTCAAAATCCAGAAATTCGGGAAAAAATGAAAGCTCATGGCTGGGGCATTCATGCGGGCCTTGAAGCAAGTCATTTTGTAGTATTCTTAACACGTAAAAAAGTAGATTTGGAGTTTGACTCTCCTTATGTACGTTACATTCAAGAAACAGTTAAGCAATTGCCTGCAGAAATTGATGCGGTATATCGTGAAAAATATGCTCAATTTACAAAAGAAGACTATAAAACATTTGAATCTGAACGTGCTGCTTTTGATTGGTCCTCTAAACAAGCGTATATCGTTATGGCGAACATGATGACAATGGCTGCTTATGAAGGCTTAGATTCTTGTCCATTAGAAGGCTTCAATCAAGATGACATGACCGCACTCTTAGGTGATGAACTTGGCCTGTTTGATACTAAACACTTTGGCATTGCTGTAATGGCTGCCTTTGGTTACCGTGATGAAGAACCACATCGCAATAAAACGCGCCGTACTTTAGACGAAATTGTAACAGTAGTTGAGTAGATCATATATGTAGAACTAAATCGAAATTCTTCATTTAATCTTTAAAATTGAATGCTATATTATAAATATACAATGATTCTAAAATATTTATAAAAACTGCATTATTTGATAGGATTTATGAATATTTTGATTAAATAGGAAGGAGTGATTGTATGTTATGGTCAATTATTGTTGGTGGTTTTATCGGGTTCCTAGCTGGTGCCATCACTAACAAAGGCGGTGCAATGGGCGTTATCGCTAACGTTGTTGCTGGTTTAATTGGCTCGTCCGTAGGTCAGTCCCTATTTGGTACTTGGGGTCCTAGCTTAGCAGGAATGTCCTTAATTCCATCTGTATTGGGTGCAGTAATTGTTGTTGCTGTAGTCTCATTTTTCTTCGGAAAAAAAGGATAGCCCTTTACTTATAAAAGTAGATTTTATATGGTTAAACGTGATTTTACATGAAAGGAGTCACAATTATGGCATTAGATGATAAATTAGATCAAGTTAAAGGTGCAGTAAAAGAAAATGTTGGCAAATTAACTGATGACAAACAAATGGAAGCAGAAGGCGTTGTTGAAAATACAGTAGCAAAAGTAAAAGACGCTGCTAATGATATTGCAGATGATGTTAAGAAAGCTGCAGATGATGCTAAAGATGCTGTAGAAGGTGCGATTAGTGGCCTTAAAAATGCATTGGGCAATGATGACAAATAAAATTAAATAAAAGTTTTTTGTAGCATTAAAAAAACCAGTAAATCGTTCGATTTACTGGTTTTTATTGTTATTAATTTGTATTATACGTTGAAGCGGAAGTGTGTTACGTCGCCGTCTTTCATAACGTATTCTTTGCCTTCTAGGCGTACAAGGCCTTTTTCTTTAGCCGCATTTTGGCTGCCACAAGCTTGTAAGTCATCGAAGGATACGATTTCAGCACGGATAAAGCCTTTTTCAATATCGGAGTGGATTTTGCCTGCCGCTTGAGGCGCTTTTGTGCCGTTTACGATTGTCCATGCACGAGCTTCCATTTCACCAGCCGTGAAGTAGTTGATAAGACCTAATAGTGCGTAACTTGCTTTAATAAGCTTAGTTAAGCCGGATTCTTCAAGACCAAGATCTTCGAGGAATGCAGCGGATTCTTCGTCGGATAATTCTGCGATTTCAGATTCGATACGGGCGGAAACAACTACGATGCCAGCACCTTCAGCTTTTGCGTATTCTTCTACGCGTTTTACATGTTCGTTAGCGGAGTAATCAGCTACTTCGTCTTCGGACACATTAGCAACGAAGAGGGATGGTTTAGCTGTGAGCAAAGTTAATTCTTTGATCATTTCTAATTCGTCTTCGTTAAGACCTTGTGCACGAACTGGTTTAGCTTCGCCAAGACCTTCAATGATGCGCTCTAGTAATGGCAATTCAGCACGAGCGTCTTTATCACCAGATTTAGCGATTTTTTCAATACGTTGTTTGCGTTTTTCTACGGACTCAAGGTCAGCAAGACAAAGTTCAGTATTGATGATCTCGATGTCGCGGATTGGATCGATAGAACCTGCAACATGAGTGATGTTAGGATCCTCGAAGCAACGAATAACTTGAGCAATCGCATCTACTTGGCGGATGTGGCTAAGGAATTTATTGCCTAAACCTTCACCTTTGGACGCACCTTCTACGAGGCCTGCAATATCTACGAAGCGCATAGCAGCAGGAAGGATGCGTTTAGAACCAAACATTTCAGCCAATACAGCTAAACGGTTATCTGGAACGTCAACGACACCTACGTTTGGCTCGATTGTACAGAATGGATAGTTGGCAGCTTCAGCGCCTGCTTTTGTAATGGCGTTGAATAATGTACTTTTACCAACGTTTGGAAGGCCTACGATGCCTACTTCTAAATTTGTGCTCATGGTACCACCTTTTATTAACTAATTGATTTCGTTCTTTGTGAAAGTTTCCGTAGAAACTCTATCAAATAAATATTATATCATATAGAAGCTATAAATTTGTACTAAAAAAGTGACACCATTAGTCACATAGGTGACTAGTAGTGTCACTAAATACATTTACAGAAAGATTGATAAATAATATATTGATGTCGAGGCCTCTAGATGTGTCAGTTCTTGCTAATTAATCGCTACCATTATCATGGCGGCAAAATAGACTGACTATCTAGTACACCTAGCTTTCTACCGCTAGAATGAAAAAGGGCCTGACCCAGTAGAATCAAGCCGTTTCTTCAAATTTTTACCTATAGAAACAAGGCTGACGCTACTAAACATCTATGCCTCACTTCTTGTAATAGTATACCATATAAGAAGACAAAAACCCACACTGAGGTGTGGGTTTTTTGTTATATTTCTTATAGAGAATGTGCTCTCAAGTCCGCAGCAGATTGTGTAGAAATCCAAGCTGGTGGAATGTCGAATACTGTGTAGCAACCTGTTCCGCCGTGTTTAGCAAGGCGGTAGATGCCACGTGCGTAAGCAACGAGGGCAGAACCTGTGAATTCAGGGTTGGAATCGAGTTTCAAAGAGTACTCGATAACGTGACGAGTGCCATCTGTACTTTCACCAGAGCGAAGCACGAAGCCACCATGTGGAATACCTTTGTGGTCGCAATCAAGTTCTTCTTGAGAAATGAAGTTTACTACAGTTTCATAACCTACGAAGTAGTTTTCCATAGTTTTGATTTCATTTTCAATTTTAGCTTTGTCCGCATCAGGAGCAGCTACTACGTAGCACTCACGAAGGTGACCTTTGTAGCCATCAACGTCAGGAGTTTGACCGTTGCGAATCTCTTCTAAGTATTGCTCTTTAGGAACAGTGTATTGACGAGCATCAAGAACACCATCAAGACGACGGATTGCGTCGGAGTGACCTTGGGATACGCCGCGGCCCCAGAATGTGTAGGATTTGCCTTTTGGCAAGATTGCTTCAGCGTAAACGCGTTGCAAGGAGAACATGCCTGGATCCCAACCGCAAGAAATCAATGTAGCAGTCTTAGCTTCTTTAGCTACTTTGTCTACATTTGCAAAATGCTCAGGGATACGTGCATGTGTATCGAAGGAATCAATACAGTTGAAATATTTAGTTACCATTGGTGTTTGTTCGATAAGGTCTGTTGCAGAACCGCCACAAAGAACCATTACATCGATTTTACCTTTGAAATTAGGAATATCTTCCATAGAGTAAGTAGGTACACCAGACACAGTTTCAATACCTTGACGGCGAGAGAATACGCCTACGAGCTCCATATCAGGTTGTAATTGAACGGATGCTTCTACGCCACGAGCCAAGTTACCGTAGCCAACGATACCAATACGAATATTCATATTAGCCTCCTATATAAATCGATAAATTTAATAATTAACATAACTATTATAGCACAAAATAAATGTATTTGATATTTTTCTATAGAATTTATTGTGGTGGATTAGAGAAGCACTTAATACATAGAGGAGTATATCGATTTTGGTACAACTATATAGATACATTGCGTTTTGTTATAAAGATCAAACTAAATAATAATATATATTAAGGCATGGAGAAGACCGATTACCTTCCTATTATAGGATTGTAATCGGTCTTTCAGTTTTATGGTATTAGAATTGTAACGTTTTGATTCTTTCAACAGCGCGAATAGTATTTTCACGGCTACCAAAAGCTGTTAAACGTAGGTATCCTTCACCATGAGGGCCAAAGCCAGAGCCTGGTGTAGATACGATTTGAACCTTTTCAAGTAAGATATCGAATAATTCCCAGCTAGTCATGTTGCCTGGTGTTTTGAGCCAAATGTATGGAGCGTCAACACCACCGTATACAGTAAGGCCGATAGATTCTAGACCTTCTTTGATGATGCGGGCATTTTCTTTGTAGTACGCAATGTTTGCTTGTGTTTGTTCGCGGCCCTCTTTAGTGTACACTGCTTCAGCACCGCGTTGAATGATGTAAGGTACACCGTTGAATTTAGTGCATTGGCGGCGGTTCCACATCGGATTGAGGGCTTGGCGTTCACCGGATTTAGTTTTGCCTGTCACTTCTTTAGGCACTACTGCATAAGCGCAACGTGTGCCTGTGAAACCTGCCGTTTTGGAGAAGGAACGGAATTCGACAGCTACTTCGCGAGCACCTTCGATTTCGTAGATAGATTTTACAGTGTCTTCTGTACTGATGAAAGCTTCGTAAGCGGAGTCAAACATCAAGATGGCATCGTTGTCTTTACACCATTTTACCCACTCTGCAAGACGAGCACGGCTCAATACAGTACCTGTTGGATTGTTAGGGGAGCAAAGGTATACGATATCTACTCTTTCAGAGGGAAATTCTGGAGAAAAATTATTTTCTGCAGAAGTAGGGAGGTATACAACCTTTTGGAAGATACCGTCTACAGCTTCGCCAGTACGACCACCCATAACATTGGAGTCTAAATATACTGGATACACTGGATCTGTAATAGCGATGACATTATCTTCGCTGAATAATTCTTGGATGTTGCCAACGTCAGATTTTGCACCGTCAGATACGAATACTTCGTCGATTGAAATATCTACACCTAATGGTTTGTAATCGCCATCAACGATTGCTTGGCGCAAGAAGTCATAGCCTTGTTCTGGGCCATAACCGCGGAATGTTTCTGCTTTGCCCATCTCCTGAACCGCTTTGCTCATTGCATCGATAATTGCAGGAACAAGCGGTAATGTAACATCGCCAATACCAAGACGAATAATATCTGCATCTGGATGTGCGGCTTGGTACTCATTTACCTTTTTTGCAATATTAGCAAATAAATAAGAACCTTGTAAATTTAAGTAATTTTCATTGATATTAGCCATGATGATTCCTTTCTAAATGTAACTCTCTTTACTATAGTAAAGGATAAAAAGGATTTACGCAATAACTTTCTATAGAATGTTGAAAGTTATTTTTTAGATTATTAATTAGTTAATTTTTAGATAGAGAAACTCATAATGGGGAACTTATTACTCGTAGTGAATAGTATAGTAAAAGCATAATAAATTTAAATTAACTTTAGTTATTATTGATTCGAAGTGGGCGCTTCATCATTTACTCATAAAGTTTATGCTGATATAATGAATTTATAGTATAAATCTAGCAGATATCGCATGTAAGCTGGTTATTCTTAGTATTGGGGAAATTATTGGTAAGGGAGAATAGAGATGTCTGATTGTGAGCAGTTTTATAACAATATTTGTAAAGAAATTAATAGGAGCAATAAATTAAAAGACTTTGAAACAATATTTAGTGTTAAACAGGACTCTAAAGACAAGAACGTAAAGCTAACAGCGGTGCAAAAATTTGCGGCAAACTTTTATAAAGTACCTATTATAAACTACAAAGGCCATGTAACAGATAAATCAAAAGTCAATAATACTCGATATAGCGAAGTTATTGCAGATACACTTGTATCAAAAGGTTACATTAAAACATGGCTTGAATTAGAACCTTTAAGACCTAACCATTTTGATACAGGTCATAATCATTCTGAAAGTGTAGATATAAATAAGTTGCAGATCAGTAATCGAAAAGAAGAAATCTTAGCAAAACTATTATTCTATCAACGTGACGTTAAGGATTTAGGTTATATTTTTGATTATCAAACACCGCTGAAAGCAGTTAAAAGTGATTCGTATGGAAAAGTAGATCTTTTAGGCTATAACTCTAAAGATAAATGTTATTCAATAATTGAATTGAAATATCGTCCGTCTGGTAGTGAGGAAACTTTATTACGCTGTGTTTTAGAGGCTTATACATATTACAAATTATTTGATTTGAATCAGATAGAATCTGCTCAAGATCATAACGGTATAACTGAATTGAGAGCGTTAAAGGATTATAAGCATACCAAGAACGCTGAATTAGTAATTTTATTTGATGAGAAGTCTCGGGCTAAAAACGATGGTGGAGAAAACTCAAATTTAATGCTACGGATAGATTTGCCGAATAAAGATAAAGCAGATAAAACAAAGAAAGTATATTATCCGTCTAAAACAGTTGAAAGCCAACAACATAAAGAGTGCCAAGAGTTACTTACAACTGATAAACGTGATTCTTTACGAACCTTATGTGAAGCAATCTTAAAGCAAGAGCCTCATTTAAAACAAATTCGATTTGTTGTATTACGTGCTGATACAGATAGTAAATCTTCTTATCCAACTAATATAAAAGGTTGGTCTAGAAAATTAGATCGATTATATCGAGCAGAGACATTACTAACTATTCCTAGCAAAGGTTAAGTATGAATATAATTATCCATCGTGGCACTCATCAGATTGGTGGTAGTGCCATAGAAATTAGTACAGCATCTACCCGCATTATACTGGATTTTGGTAACGAATTGAGTCTAGATGAAAAGTACATACCTATAAATTTAGATATAGACGGTGTTACAAAAGGGTTACCAGATTGTGATGGTATTGTGATTTCACATTATCATATGGATCATTTAGGACAACTAACCTCTGCACTACCAGCAATTCCATTATATATGGGTGAATTAAGTAAGGAAATCGCACTAATAGGTGCTGAGTATCAAGATAGATGCTTATACTTGCGCTTATTAGGTGCTAATACATTTCGGGGCGGAGATGCCTTTTCTATTGGTGACATACGTATCAGACCTTTAGTTATCGATCATAGTGCTGCTGATAGTTATATGTTTGTCATTGAAGCGGAAGGTAAACGCGTCTTATATACAGGTGATTTCCGGATGCATGGGTTGCGCCATCATATATTAGACCAATTAGTTAACACATATATAGGTGAGGTTGATGTATTAATTACAGAGGGGACTTCTTTCTCTAGAGACGCAGATAAATACATATCTGAAGCCGCAGTATTAGATGATATTTCTTCATATATCCAAGATGGAAAATATGTTTTTGTTATGTGTTCATCTACTAATATTGACCGTATTATGGGAATTTGGCAGAATATGCCAACTGATAAAGTTTTAATTTGTGATGCTTATCAGAAAAGAATATTAGACACTGTGATTAATAATGTATATTATAAAAGCTCTTTGTATCGTAGACATGATAGCCCGCTAGTTCTTAATAAAGGATCGTATCCTAAATATTATATGGATCATGGATTTGTATCCTTAGTAAGAGGAACCGAAAATTTTATTTCTCAAATTAAAGAATTTCCTAAAGATTATGTACGTATCATATATTCCATGTGGACAGGATATATTGAAGAAAACCTAGCATTGAAAGCTTTGTTAGAAACCTACCCAACCTATATATGTCATGCCAGTGGTCATGTGTCTAAAGATGATTTGATTAAGTTTATAGAACTAGTTAATCCCGATGCTATTATTCCGGTTCATACTGATAATCCTGAGAGATTAGAGGAATTAGTACCTCATAGAAATGTGTATATCGTTAATGATAATGAGCCATTTATCATATAAATTTTTTAAGAAATTCTGTTTATGTTATATAATAAAGAAAAAGGAGAGTCATCAACGTGTGGGTGTGTTAGGCTCATCTTATAAACAGTTTTAAGAGGATTGCCTAGCGGGCGAGTATTTTGTATACTCTGTTGCGTTAGGCTTTTACCTTTACTGTACTTTTGGCGTAGTATTTTACTACGCTTTTTTTGTTAGAATTATAAAAAAAATATATATCCATATGTATATTTTTGATATAATGAATATATATTTAGTATAGTGCGGTTTATATGACAGTTCATATAGTTGAATATGGAAGTGGTGACTGTATGCATACGGTTAGCAATAAAAGTTGGCTTTTTATTTCTATATTAAGTGCTTTGATGGCGTTTACGTCGTTATCGACGGATATTTATTTGCCCGCCATGCCTGCTATGGGGCGGGATTTAAATGGTGATGCGGAGCTTACGATTACGGGGTTCTTAATCGGCTTCTCTTTGGCTCAGCTCTTTTGGGGCGCCGTCAGTGATAAAATTGGTCGGAAGAAACCTCTCATAATAGGGCTAGTTTTGTTTATTATAGGCTCTGTAGGCTGTGCGCTGAGTTCATCGATGATTGAACTGTTGGCATGGCGCGTATTCCAAGCTTTTGGAGCTTGTGTAGGGCCCATGTTATCGCGAGCCATCATTCGCGATCTGTATGGACGGACTGAGGCGGCAAAGATGTTGTCTACCCTGGCTATCGTCATGGCTATAGCACCTATTGTAGGTCCTTTGTTTGCCGGTCATTTGCTTGTGTGGTATACGTGGCATGCTATATTTTGGCTATTGGTTATTATAGGTGTATTCATGCTGTTAGCCGTCCTATTGTTGCCTGAAACACTCCCCAAGGAAAAGCGTAGCCGAAAGGATATGAGTCATACTTATATTAATTACTGGATCTTGTTGCGCAATAAAGAATTTATGAAATACACGCTTTGTGTAAGCTCCTTCTATATTGCTATCTATGCTTTTTTAACTGGTTCACCCTATGTGTACATCGATGTGTTTGGAGTGCCTACAGAGTATTATGGCTATTTATTTTCCCTTAATATCATTGGTGTAATGCTCATGAGTGCAGTCAATCGGCGCATTGTAAGTGCCATGCGCCTCGATAAGTTGTTGCGCTATGCTACTATGTTTGCAGCCATATGCGTAACGATTGTTATGATTTTAATGTTTATGGGCGAACACTCTTTATGGCTTATTGTAATCGGCAGTTTCTTATTCTTCTCTATGAATGGTGTTATTGCAGCGGTTACCAATGCATTGGCATTAGAACGGGCTGGCAAGATGGCTGGCTCTGGTGCAGCTTTACTAGGGGCAATGCAATATGGTAGTGGTATTATTTCATCTTTGGTGTTAACATTCTTACCAAATAATTCGGCATTCCCTATGATGTCTGTTATTGCCATTTTTGTTATTATTTGTGCTATTCTAGCATTCCCTAGAGATAAACGATATGATCATTAATAATTGTGAAAGCAAGAACTCAAAATGGGTTCTTGCTTTCATCGTTTATTTAGGTTATAATAGTAAGGCTTATTGATGGTAAGCACTTCCTACCCCTATGTGTCGATAGGGGCATTAGTCCGAAAGAGGA
>OBWG01001145.1_pt1 | contig 12698 bp, 10 predicted proteins | sample 1495221 | NCBI WGS metagenome assembly OBWG01 (sample SAMEA2580053, study PRJEB22360) | human gut metagenome | reverse complement strand
GCGTATCATACGCAGGACTACCCCGCCTGTTTTCCTAGGGGCCCAAGGGAAAGTGGCAGTTGGTCAGGAGTTGGCACGCAAGTTGCTTTTTTGTGAGTGTCCAAACAAACACAAGCCTTCACACATTTTATTTATAAAGAAAGGGGCAAAAGCATCCATGAAGAGCAGCAGCTATTCCGGATTTTTCAAACTCTCTGTTGAGGAGCGCATGAAGGAGGTGGCCGAGTTCTGTGCACTGACGCCGGAGGAGCAGGCCATCCTGAAGGAGGCTGATTCCCTGGACATGGACAAGGCCGACCACATGATTGAGAATGTAATTGGCCGCTTTACGCTCCCCATGGGCGTGGGAATCAATTTCGTAATCAACGGCAAGGATTACGTCATCCCCATGGTTACGGAGGAGCCATCCGTGGTGGCGGCCTGCTCCAATGCAGCCAAGATGGCCCGGCCTGGCGGCGGCTTCACTACCGACTATACCGGCAGTGTCATGATTTCCCAGATCCAACTGCTGGACGTGCCTGCCCCCTTCTACGCCAAGGGGAAGATCCTGGAGAACAAGGAGAAGATCGCCGAGATCTGCAACGCCAAGGACCCCATGCTGGTGAAGCTGGGCGGCGGCGTGAAGGACGTGGAGGCCCGGGTGCTGGACTCCCTGGTGGGGCCAATGGTGGTGGTTCACCTGCTGGTGGACACCGGGGACGCCATGGGCGCCAACGCGGTGAACACTATGGCCGAGGCCGTGGCACCCTTCCTGGAGGAGCTCACCGGCGGCCGCGCCGAGCTGCGTATCCTCTCCAACCTGGCAGACCACCGAATCGCCCGCGCCCGCGCCGTCTTTAAGAAGGACGCCATTGGCGGGGAAAAGGTTGTCGATAAAATGATCGCCGCCTATGCCTTTGCCGCCGCAGATCCCTACCGGGCGGCCACCAACAACAAGGGCATCATGAACGGCATCATCCCCGTGGTCATTGCCACCGGCAACGACACCCGCGCTATCGAGTCCGGTGCCCACGCCTACGCCGCCCGCAGCGGACAGTACTCCCCCTTCGCAACCTGGGAGAAGAACGCCGACGGCGATCTGGTGGGCTCCATCGAGATGCCGAGGGCCTCGTGGGCGGCGCCACCAAAATTCACCCCACCGCCAAGGTGGCAGTGAAGATGCTGGGCGTCAAGACCGCCGGGGAGCTGGCCCAGATCATTGCTGCCGTGGGCCTGGCTCAGAACATGGCCGCCATGCGGGCTTTGGCCACCGAGGGCATTCAGCGGGGCCACATGTCCCTCCACGCCCGCAACCTGGCCGCCACCGCCGGCGCCACCGGAGAGCTACTGGAGAAAATTGTAAAGCAGATGGTATCTGAAAAAAATGTCCGGCTGGAGTACGCCCAGGAGCTGGTCAAACAGTATCAGAAGTAACCGGAGGGAGGCACGCGTATGTTAGCCATTCTGGTGTCCCTGGCGCTGCTGATCGTTCTCACCTTCCGTAAGATCAACATCGTGGTGGTGGGCATTGCCGCCGCCGCAGTCATGGCCCTCCTATCCGGTCAGCCGGTGGTGACCGCAGTGACCGATACCTATATGACAGGGGCCGCCCAATTTGTGAGGGACAACTTCCTGCTCTTCTTTTTCAGCGTCCTGTTCGGAAAGGTCATGGAGGAGACAGGGGCGGCTGCCTCCATTGCCAAATTCTTGGCTGAGCTGTTGGGGGAGAAGTTTGCCATCCTGGGCGTCATTTTCTCCGGCGCAGTGCTGGTCTATGGCGGTGTCACCACTCTGGTGGTGGTGTTCAGCCTGTATCCCATTGCCCTCTCCCTGTTCAAGAAGGCCAACCTGCCCCGCTATCTGCTGCCCGGCGCGATTGCCGGCGGTTGCTTCACCTTTGCCTGCGCAAACTTTCCCGGCACGCCCAATCTGGTCAATGTGATCCCCACCACCTATCTGGGGACCAACACCATGGCGGCCCCTCTGGTGGGCGTGATCACCGGAATTGCTGTCATGCTCATGGTGTGTGTTTACTTCCTGTGGGAGGCAAGTCGGGCCCGGGCCCGGGGGGACTGCTTTGTGGAGGACGAGGCCACTACCCAGAGCCTGGTCAAGGCGGCATCCATGGTGCGGCTGCCCAGCCCGATCATCGCCATCCTGCCCATTGTGCTCATCCTGATCCTGCTCAACGTGTTCAAGCAGCATGTGGTCGTGGCCATGCTGGGCGGCATCCTTCTGTGCGTGGTGCTGTTCTTTCGGAATGTCCACGGTGTGCTGGACATGTTCTCTTACTCTGCCGAAAATTCGGCCATCGCCATCATCAACACTGCGGTGGTGGTGGGCTTCGGCTCGGTTGTGCAGGCCTCCCAGGGATTTCAGAAGCTGCTGGACTTCGCCACCAGTCTGGAAAATATCCCGCCCCTGCTGGCCTTCGGCCTGATGACCACCATTCTGGCCGGCGCCTGCGGCTCCGGCTCCGGCGGTTTGGGTATCGCCCTGTCCGCCATGGCGGACAAATACATCTCCCTGGGCCTGGCCCCGGAGATCCTGCACCGGGTGGGCTCCGCCGCCTCCGTTGGCCTGGACAGTCTGCCCCATAACGGCGCGGTAATCACCCTGCTGACTATCTGCGGCCAAAGTCACAAGGAGAGCTACAAGTACATTTTCTTCCCCACGGTTGTCTTTACCCTGGCCGGCATGTTTCTCTCCATTGCCCTGGGGACCGTGCTCTATCCCATCTCATAAGGAGTTATATCATGGAACTAAAATTGCCTGAACAGATTGACGTTATCGACATCACCATGCGGGACGGGCTTCAGAATGAGGAACACTATGTGCCCCTGGAGGCCAAACTCTATCTGGCTGACAGGCTGATCAAGGCCGGCTTTAAGCGCCTGGAGGTGGGCTCCATCAGCCATGTGGCCTATGTGCCGCAGTTTAAGGACGTAGACGAGCTGCTGCTCAAGCTTCCCAAGGACGTGGATGTGGAGTATACCGTTCTGGCCCTCACCCCCAAGGCCATCGAGCGGGTGGGCGGCCTGCTGGACCGGGGGGCCAAGATCGACCGGGTGCTCACAGGCCAGATTGCCACCAGCGAAGCATACGCCATGAAGAACATGCGCCGTACCCACCAGCAGCTCTTTGACGAGGCAGAGAAGAACGTGAAGGCCCTCCACGATATGGGCATCAAGAAGGTGGCTGGCAACATCGGCACTGTGTTCGGCTGCCCGATCCAGGGGAAGGTATCCATCGAACGGGCCTACGAATTTGTGGATCGTATGTTTGATATCGGCTTTGACGAGGTAGAGCACTCCGATTCCGACGGTATCGCTACACCCAGGGACATTGCAGACTACTTCCAAGTCATTTTGGAAAAGCACCCAGACCCCGCACGGCACTCCTTCCATATCCATGATATCCGCGGTATGGGCATCGCCGGGTACTACGCAGCCATGCTGGCTGGTATCCGCACCTTTGACTGCACCGTGGGCGGCATCGGCGGCCAGGTGGCAAACTTTTTGGATGGTGTGCCGGTTAAGGGCGCGGGGGATTACTACTTTGACACCTGCCGCACCGGCTTGGTATCCACCGAAGACTTTATCACTATGGTCAATGGCATGGGTATCCATACCGGCGTGGATCAGGAGAAGCTCTACGCTCTCGGCCGCAATCTGGAAAAGATGCTGGGCCGTCCGCTTTACTCCTTTACCAGCACGGTGCGTTCCGGTTCGGGAGCATAACAGAAGCCATCGGCGGAGGTCTTTCGGTTTGTATGGGACTGGGCTGGAGACTGAAGTTCTAAGCGCAGGGACACCCGGAGCGTATATGGCGCGGTTGCCCGTCGGTGTCCGCTGCTCAAAACAGCTCGGTATAGATTTTGAGCACACGAGTCTCGTCCAGGGGGACGAAGCTGTTGTCCATCAGGCGGACCTGGCCAGTGATGACGCTATGGGTAAAGTCCCGGAGGTCCTGCCTGGTGACGCCATACTCGTGGAGGGACCGTTTTGGAAGAAGCTGGTTGAGCAGCTCTTCCAGGCGGTCATATACGGCTTGGGTGCCGCAGCCCAGAAGGCGGGCGAGAAATTCATTCATCACGGCAATTTCTCCATCCTGGCGGAGCTCCAGATAGTTTTTCAGCACACCGGTGAACATGGCGTAGTTGCTCTCGCCGTGGGCCACATGGTATTTTCCGCCCAGCGGATAGCTCATTGCGTGTACCGCCGCGCAGCCGGCGGTGCCGAAGGCAATGCCGGCGAAGTTGGATGCCACCAGGAAATCATCCAGCAGGATATGCAGGGCCTCACGGCCCTCGGACACGAGGCGCTGGTAGCCATGGAGAATCATTTCGATGGCTTTGTATCCGAACAGCTTGGTGTAGGGGGTAGCCCTGGGGGACAGGGAGGATTCCACCGCATGCACCAGGGCATCAATGGAGCTGGCGGCAAACACGCCGAAGGGCAGCCCCTCCAGCAGTTGGGGAATGAGCACCGCGTGGTCGGCATACATGGCCGGGCTCACCAGACCCAGCTTGGTGCCCAGACGGGTGCGGGCGATGATGGAGAGGTTGGTCACCTCGCTGCCCGTGCCGCAGGTGGTGGGGACGAGCACCAGCTCCCGCCGCTTATCCAGGGCGGGGGCCCTGTCAAACAGGGTGTCTACCCCCTCGCCGCTGGAGACTGCCAGGATCTTGGCGATGTCGAGCACTGTGCCGCCGCCAATGGCAATGACACGGGTACAGCCCATTCTGGCCGCGTCGGCCAGAATGGCGTCTACCATCACATCGGTGGGTTCTCCGGCGCCGTATTCCTCCTGATAGATGGTGTGAACCGGAAGTCCCATCTGGCCGAGGTAGGGCTCGTAGATGTATTTATTAGTCAGAACCAGGTCCCGTTCTCCCGGATGAAATTCCTTTACAAAGTCCAGACAGGTCTCAAAGCGGTGAAGCGTGGGGCGGATTAGAAGTTCTACCATGGTGTTTCTCAAATCCTTTCAAGCTTGGTTTGTCTGCAAAACAGATGTGGTATCTGTTGTTGTCTGTATGCAAAATATATGCCAAATTGCACCCGCTCAGAAATTCTGAGCGGGTGCAATTTTACAGCAGGCCATATTTTTTGAGCTTGTACTGCAATGTTCGACGGGAGATACCAAGGTATTGGGCGGTTTTTTCGCGGTGTCCGCCGTGCAGACGGAGTGCCATTTGAATGCGGAGATACTCCTCATTGAGGCATTCCGGGCCGGATTCCGGGGAGGGAGGCTCCAGCTGAAGCATACCTGTGGGAATCTGGTTGATTTTGACCACGGATGACTCGCTCATAACCACCATGTGCTCTACAAGGTTGCGCAGTTCGCGGATGTTTCCCGGCCATTTGTAGTGATTCAGGATTTGATAGACGCGGCTTGAAAATTCCTTTTGAAGACCGTATTTCTGACAGAAGTGGTCTAAAAAGTAGTCGGCCAGGGGAGTAATGTCCTCCCGGCGCTCTCGGAGAGGCGGAATGGTGATGGGAATGACGTTAAGACGGTAATACAGATCCATGCGGAACGTTCCCTCCTTGACACACTGAGCGAGAGCCACATTAGAGGCGCAGATCAGCCGGAAATTCACGGCCCGCGGTTTGACTGAGCCTACCGGAATAACCGCTTTGGTTTCCAGAACCCGCAGCAGCTTGGCCTGGAGAGACAGTGGAATGGAGTTTACCTCATCAAGAAGGAGGGTGTTGTTGGCGGCGGCTTCAATCAGGCCGATCTTTCCGCCGGAGGCTGCCCCGGTGAACGCACCCTTCTCATAGCCGAAGAGCTCCGCCTCCAATAGGGATTCGGGGAGAGAGGTGCAGTTGATAGCCACCATCTGCTTTTTTCTGTAGGGGCTGTGCTGGTGGATATACTGGGCCACGATCTCCTTCCCGGTTCCGGATTCTCCCAGAAGGAGCACGGAAGCGTCGCTCTGCGCCGCACGTGCGGCCTGCCTCAGAACGCCCACCATGGCGGGACTTTTGGCAATCACCTCTCTGCGGTCGTCCCAATTGCCGCGTATTCCTGTAGCAATGGCGTTGATGGCCTTGGCGTGGCTGTATTTCTGGTTCATGGCATCAACCTGGATCTGGCAGGAGATGGCGTATACAATTTCACCCTGCGCGTTGAAAATAGGGGACACGGTTACCAGACGGCCCACCTGTTTCCCGTCGGCAGAAACTGTAACATGAATCTGCGTGACAGCCCGCTTCTCGTGGTAGACCTTGTCTACGACGCTCTCCTTGTAGAGTCCGCTTGCGATGAAGTCATATACCGTGTGATTTAAGTAGTCCTGACGGGTTCGCCCTGTGTATTGCAGGAGCGTCTTATTGACAAACAGGTATGTCCCTTTGTTATCAAAGATGATAATTCCAACATCCAGATTATCCAGGATGTTTTCCAGCCCGGGCAGATTGCTTGCCATAGCTTCCAGCCCTCCTTATGCGTTCTGCTCCTATGCGTTTCCCCTTTAAAACTATCAAATGGAGGGCAAAAAATCAACCACAATTGTAGTGAGTTGCACAGGCGAAATTGGAACTGCACATTGAAATACAAGGATTCCTGAGTGAGCATTTGCACAAAAATTGCATTGTCATGCCCTGAATGTGCAATTCCGGCGGGAAGTCGTGAATTTGCCTCGAGAAGTGGCCGAAACAGGGGCGAAAAACAGGGGGATACGGGCTGGCATCCGGTTTGCTACCTAAGATGGTCAGACACGACCTATGTCCTGTCACACGATTTTAGCAAGGAGAAGGAGGACTGCAATTGATGAAAGCGGCAATTATGGGCGCTGGAGCAATGGGAACCGTCTTGGGTGCCTTTCTTACCAGAAACGGGTTCCCGGTGGATCTAATCGACTCCTATCCGGCCCAGGTGGATGCACTCAACGAAAAAGGGGCCGGCGTTGTTGGCTGTGCAGAGCTGACTGTCCCGGTCCGTGCACTGCTGCCGGAGCAGATGGAAGGGGTCTATGACCTGGTGTTTCTGATGGTCAAGCAGACCAACAATGAGGCGAGCCTTCGGGCGCTGTTGCCCCATTTGGGAGAGAACAGTACGGTATGTACCTTGCAGAACGGAGTGCCGGAATTAGCTGTGGCCGAGTTCGTCGGCCGGAACCGCACAGTAGGCGGAGCCTGCCGTTGGGGGGCCACGTTTGTGGAGCCCGGTATCTCCGAGCTGACCAACGCCCTCTCCGCCCGCACGGTTCTGTTTGAGATCGGGGAGATCGACGGACGTATTACCGACCGCATCCGAGCGGTGGCCGAGGTTTTGGGCCATATGGACAACGGCAAGGTGGAGATTACCGACAACCTGATGGGGGCCCGGTGGCTCAAGCTGATGCTCAACTGCTGCATGAGTGGCCTGTCCTCGGCCTTGGGCTGTACCTTTGAGTCGGTAATCTCCAGTGAAAAGGCGCTGGCCTGCACCTCCTATCTTGCGGCTGAGGTGGTCCATGCAGCGCGGGCCGCGGGCTTCCAGCTAACGGATACCAACGGACTGAATACCGCAGAGATCGCCGACTTTCAGACGGCGGAGGAGCTGGAGCGCTCCAAGGGCTACATCTACCGCAACTACTATCCCCTGCGCACCGCCAAGGCCAGCATGCTGCAGGATCTGGAGCGGGGCAAAAAGACGGAGATCCAGATGATTAACGGCTATGTCAGCGCCATGGGCCGCAAGTACGGTGTTCCCACCCCGCTCAACGACCTGGTAGTGAAGATAATTACTGATATAGAGGAGGGCCGCCGTAGAGCGGAATTCGGCAACCTGGCTCTGTTTGTCCTGCCGGAGTTGCAATAAGAAAGAGACAAAAAGGAGGAAAACCTATGTCCTACGTCCGCAACGACAGCCTGATGTACCAAATGCCGGTTCATTTCGGGCCCTGCGTAACTCCCCGACAGAACAAAGAAGGGAAGCGCTTTATCTATGACCAGGCTACGCGACTGACCAAGCATACTATTGTCTACGAAAGTGATCCGGAGGCCCTGTCCGCTGTCCTGCCCCAGCGGTTCGAGCTGGCTGCCCCCTACGTCATCATCAATATGAACATGCTGCGGGACGTGGCTTGGCTGGCTGGACACGGATACAACCTTACCGGCGTCTCTGTGCCCACCCGTTTCCATGGAGAAAAGGGGGTGGTGGAAGGCAACCTGCTTCTGGTTATGTGGGAAAACCATGCCGACCCCATTATTACCGGCCGGGAGCAGCTCGGTTACAGCAAGATATTTGCCTCCATCGACGACATCCATACGTACGGGGGGGTATCAAAGACGGAGCTGACCTCCTGGGGATTCCGCTTTCTGGAGCTGGAGTTTGATGCCAACCGCCAGCCGGAGAATCTGGAGGAGCTGAAACGGGTGCTGAATAACCCGGATAGTCAGGGCATCATGCACTATAAGTACATCCCGCGTACCGGCGGCGGCTTCACTCAGGCGGATGCGGAATATGTCTGCCTGAATCCTAAAGCAGCCAAGCTGCCTGACGACGTAAAGAAGTATCCGGCGGATCAGCTGACCTATATGGGCGGTCAGGTGCGCTGGCATATACCCACCTGGGAGGATATGCCCACCCAGTACCATGTGGCACAGGCTCTGGGCAGTCTGCCAGTCAAGCGGATCGTCGGCGCGGTACGTTCGGAGGGCTATACCCTGGGCGATCTTTATGGGCAGACCACCGTCATGTGAGGCCTGCGGAGAAGCAAAAGCAAAGAGAATGAAGGAGCGCATTACCACGGAAGGAGTGATTGTATGTCCCCCAGCGTTATCAGCCTGATCGGTATCCTGTTGGGCATGGTCATCTTGGTTTTCCTGGCATTCAAAGGCTATAATGTCATTATCGTTTCTGTTATCGCCGCACTGGTTGTGGCCGTTTTTGCCGGCACCGACATTCTGCCGCTGATTACAGACTCCTATATGACCAAGTTCGCTGACTTTGCAAAAAATAATTTTATGATCTTTCTGCTTAGTGCCGTCTTTGGAAAGCTCATGGGCGATTCCGGAGCGGCCGACGCCATCGCCTACTCCATGCTGCGCGTGGTCAACCACGTTCACAGCCAGCGAACCAAGCAGTTGGTCGGCGGTCTGATGATCACCGCCATTGTAGCGGTTCTGACCTATGGCGGCGTCAGCCTGTTTGTCGTCATCTTCACCCTGATCTCCATCGGCCGCAAGCTCTTTGAGGAGCTGGACATCCCCTGGCGGCACTACCTTACCTTCCACGGCATCGGTTCAGCTACCTTTACCATGACCATGCTCCCCGGTACGGCAGCGCTTCAGAACATTATTCCCACGCAGTATCTGGGCACTACGCCAATGGCGGGGGCCGCCATCGGCCTGACCGGCGCTGCTATCCAGATTTTACTGTGTGTTCTCTGGGCAGCCTTTATACTCAAGCGCGCCCGCGCCCGGGGTGAGGGCTTCCGCCCCTCCGGCGAAGCAGTCAAGGCCGCCTACCGGGATGAGGATGAAAAGAAAGCCGCCGCAGGAGAAAGCCAGGTCGGCATACCTCTGCTGCTGGCCCTGATTCCTCCGGTTGTCCTGCTTCTGGTGCTCAATGTCTGCAAGCTGCATGCGGTTATCGCGCTCTCCTGCGGCATTCTGGTATGTCTGATCCTGTTCGGCCTGATCCTGCGCCGCCTGGATAACCTCAAGGCCACTCTGGCAGCCGGCGCGGTGAATTCCATTTCCACCATCGGTACCACATGTGCTGTAGTGGGCTTTGGAGGCGTGGTGGCTGCGGTCTCCGGCTATCAACTGATCCTGGGCTCTCTGACCAGTATCCCGGGCCCGGCCATTTTCAAGCTGATTATTGCCGTGAACGTGGCGGCCGGCCTCACCGGTTCCTCCTCCGGCGGCCTTTCCATCGCTCTGGAAAACATGCAGGATTACTTCCTGGGGCTCGGCTTGTCTCCCAATGTCATTCACCGCATTGGCGCCATGTCCTCCGGCGGACTGGACTCCATGCCCCACGTCAGCGGCTTTGTCAATAACCTTCAGGTGTGCCGCCTGAATCACCGCCAGTCTTACCCCTCTTATGCCATGGTCTGTCTGGTCATTCCCATCGTCACAACCTGTGCCTGTGCTGTACTGCTCCAACTGGGTATTCTGCCTGCTGTTTAGTGGATTTAGAAAAAATGGATTTGAACATTTGCAGAAAGGAGTCTATATTGTTATGGAGCTCAATCTGAACGGAAAAGTCGTCGTTGTTACCGGCGGCTCCAGCGGTATCGGGGAGGAAACCGCCATGGAGTTTGCCCGGGAGGGCTGCGAGGTGACCATCGCCTCACGCAGTGAGAAAAAGCTGGCGGAAGCCGCCGGGCGGTTCGAGGTCGAGGGCTTTCAGGTCCACACCCAAGTCGTGGACGTATCCAAGCCGGAAGATATCAGCGCCCTGGGCGAGAAGGTCTTTCAGCAGTTTGGCCGTATCGACGTGTGGATCAACAACGCCGGAGGGAATATCACCAAGCCCTTCCTGGAGCTCACGGTGGAGGACTGGAACTTTGTTATCAGCACCAACATGACTTCCGTATTTTGGGGTACCCATGTGGCAGTCGACTACATGAGACGGACTGGCGGCGGCGTCATTCTCAATACCTCATCCTACATGGCGCTTATTCCTGCCACACAGAAGATTGCCTACGCAGCTACCAAGGCGGGCATTGTGAACATGACCAAGACGACTGCCGGTGAGCTGGCCCCCTTGGGTATCCGGGTCAACTGTGTGGTGCCCGGCCTGATTCAGACGCCAATTGCGGCCGAGCGTATCGCTGCCAACCGGGAAAAGCTGTGTGCCCAGATTGCGCTACAGCGCTTCGGAGTCCCCTCTGATGTATCTCGTGTTTACACCTTTCTGGCGTCCGATGCTGCGGCATTCATCACCGGCGCCGCAATCGAGGTCAGCGGCGGAAAGCTCTGTGTCCAGGATATCGGCGCTCCCTGGGGAAAGCAGATCTGACCGAGGAAGGCAAATGGTAAATTTGTTTCTTTATCATCTGCTTGTATAGGACAGCCTCCACAGATGCTCCATTTGACAGATGGCTCTTACTTGTACGGAAGTCAAAGTTATAAATACTCTATATTTGAAACCAGAGAGAAGCAGCCGGGATGTGTGTGTTCCGGCTGCTTCTGTCAGATTTTAAATTTATTCACTGGCTTTCTTTGCATTCTGGCACTACCCCAAACCGTGAACCCTACAGGATTCCGGAGCTAACCGAGAGCGGACGCCCCTCATTCCCCGGCCGCATGGCGCTGGGAGGTGGTGGCCGCGTTGGTGCAGGCGCCTGGGGGGAGCCACGCTGACAAGTGCCCCTGCGTCCCGGATTGCGTTCCTGGTGTCCGCCCAGTCAACTGCTTTTTTTGATGAGCGGCTTATGGACGTTTGGAGCGTGTAGACGCTTTTCAGACCCGAATTAGTGGTGGGGCTCTTTACAAACAGAAGTGCCTATATTATCATAGGGGACATCTGGATAATAGGGAGGGTTTTTGTGGAACGTCTCACTTATACGGCGCTGGAACAGGGGAGATATGACGGATACCTGCTGCGGCAGGCCCCTGAGCGGGTACTCCAATTCGGTGAAGGAAACTTTCTGCGGGGATTCGCAGAACATTTCATTGACGTGATGAACGAGCGTACAGACTTTCAGGGTAAGGTAGTGGTGGTTCCCCCCGCCTCTGCCGGAAAGACCGGCCGCATCAACGATCAGGAGGGGCTCTACCAGCTCTGCCTGCGGGGGCGGCGCAACGGGGAGACGGTGGATCAGTGCCGGATAGTGAGTTGTATCAGCCGGGCGGTGGACGTGTTTGAGGAGTATGACGCCTTTCTCCGCACGGCCCATAATCCGAATATGCGCTTTATCCTCTCCAATACCACCGAGGCAGGAATCGTCTACGAGCCGTCCAGCCGGATGGACGACCGCCCCCCCGCAGGGTTCCCGGCCAAGCTCGCACGGCTGCTGTGGGAACGCTACCAGACCGGACTGCCGGGGTACATCATTTTTCCCTGTGAGCTCATTGCGGACAACGGCGGGACGCTGCGGGACTGCGTACTGCGCCACGCCCGGGACTGGGGGCTGGAGGCGGGCTTTTTCCGCTGGCTGGAGGAGGAGAACGCCTTTTGCAGCACTTTGGTGGACCGCATTGTTACCGGCTATTCCCCGGAGCAGGCCGGGGCGGTGGCGGAGGCCACAGGCCTGGAGGACAAGCTGCTGGATGTGGCGGAGCCCTTCGCCCAGTGGATTATTGAGGCTCCGGAGTGGGTGCAGGGGGAGTTCCCGGCGGAGCAGGCCGGTCTGCCCGTGCGCTTTGTGGCCGATCACCGCCCCTACCGGGAGCGGAAGGTGCGCATTCTCAACGGGGGCCACACTGTCCTGACCCCGGCGGCCCTCCTCTCCGGGCATACGCTGGTGCGCACCTGCATGGCGGACCGGGGGCTGAGGAACTTCCTGGATGGGGCGCTGTTTCAGGAGATTATCCCCACACTCTCCCTCCCCCGGGCGGAGTGCGAGGACTTCGCCCGGGCGGTGGAGGAGCGGTTTGACAACCCCTACGTGGACCACCGCCTGGTGGACATTGCCCTCAATTCCGTCTCCAAGTGGCGGGCGCGGGTGCTGCCCAGCGTGGAGGCCTTCCACCGCCGGCAGGGGGCGCTGCCCCTCCGGCTGGTATTTTCTTTTGCGGCCCTCTGCGCCCTCTACAGCCGGGGAGAGGGGG
>OBWG01001125.1_pt1 | contig 12929 bp, 8 predicted proteins | sample 1495221 | NCBI WGS metagenome assembly OBWG01 (sample SAMEA2580053, study PRJEB22360) | human gut metagenome | reverse complement strand
GATTAGGGTGTCAAAAGACACATTAATAAATATCTGATTTTGTTTGTACCTTGAAAATTTAACACGAATTGAGTTGAGAAAGTATTTTTGAACTGTTTATAGCAAATATATAGATAGTACTCGTTGTTCTTGTTTATGCTGTTTTTGTTTTTTGAGCATAGTTTTCCAAGCCATTGACATAATCCAATAGCTTTTGAAAATTCAATGCGGCTATCTTAAATCCAAAATGAAATCGGCTACGATTCTTACCTCTGGTTGGAATCTTATCCACGTTATATCTCCTTCGTAAAAGAGATGGGATTGCTTCCACGCCGTTGCGGAAACGTGCATACTTGCTGAATTCCTCTGTCTTCATATACTGCAATTGTTTTGCTCTTCCTACCGATTTCCAAGAAACTTCCTTGCGAACTCTGTCTTTTAAGAAACGAGGATTACATCTTTCTTTGTATGGGCATGAATTACACTGCTCCGTTTTGAAGTAGGCAACAGAACGTTCATTTCCAGAATCATAGGTACATTCTGTCGGAGTACAACCGTGGATGCATTCAATTAAAAAACGACCGTCTTCTGTAAATTTAAAGTCAGCGTATATTTCATCCGGTTTGCGACCAGTGAAATTTGTGGTAACTAGCTTAAGGTTATGTGACGCTGCCATCTGCGAATTCATCTCACTATTAAAAGCACCATCAGCAACTATGAATGAGCCATCATCAAATCTATCTTGTTGATTTAGATAATCTTTCATAAACTGGTTGTCGGCATATATATTTTTTTCATATGCATAGTCAGTTATAAGGCTATTGTTTTCACCCACGGATTCTACGAGATTTCCGACATAGCCTAAATGTTTTCCTCCAGCCTTATATCGGAACGTAGCTTCTGGATCCGATGGGTTTAACAAAACTTCTGATGGATTTTCAACTTCTTCCTTTTGGCGGAGACGTCTGCTTCCGTCATCATCAATGATAGTTCGTTCTTTTAAAAGACGAATTAAAAGCTGATATTCGCTGGTATCATCAAGCTCACCTGTTTTATCGCATATTTCAATCAGTTTTTCTGCATCATGCATTACAACGACAGTTCGTTCTGTGGCATCAAGCTCACGCTTGTGATAGATACAACGATTGTAATCATCTTTTTCGATGTAATGGTGTTTCTCTTCCGGAAGAGAAATGTCACGTTGTTTCATGATTTTAGCAAGGTTAGCAACACAGGTATAGAATAGTTCTAATAAAGAAAGATTTTTGATGTTAGCTGCAATCATCATGCTGTCCATTCGTTGCATATTTGGAGATAAGTTCATGAATTCGGCGATTTCTTTTGCCATTTTTACGACGCATTTATGAATCAGGTCAACATCATGTTCTGTTTCATATGCTAATACCCTTGCTCTGAATCTGCTCAAAGTACGATCGCTAAGCGGCTGTTCTTCAAAACTTGTTGTATGAAGTGCATACTGATAACGAATATCGAACATAAGAGCTTCAACTAATTCATCATCCGTATCGCCAAGAGCTTCCTTCAAAATCAAAGCACCAACAATTACATTGACTGGTGTATTTGGCCGAGAAGCTTTATCGCTATACAGGGGCGAGAAAATATTTTCATCAATAGCAGGAAATACTTTCTCTGCAAATATTTTTGCCCATGATTTTTCTAAAAATCTTTTTTCTCTTTCTGTAAGGTTGAAGGTACTATCCATTAGTATTAGTTGTTGTGTAGTATTTGCAACGAAAGCCATATAAATCACCTCGACATTTGATACTTATATTTTACCAAATATCTAAGTGAGATGATATATCGTGTTAAATTTTCAAGGTACAAATTTATATCATCGGTCAATGACCTTTTGACACCCTAATCTGATTAATAAAAAATTTTCCCGTCTTTTTACCTGCAATTCTGTTCCGATGCTCCTCATAATCCTTATAATCTGATTTTATTGACATTTTACTGTTCCTTCCTGATATAAATTCCATCGGCTGCTGGCCGGCACAAGCCGCAGACCCGTGGGGTGGTCTGCAGCCGTGTAATCTGCAAGTATATTTGTATGATGTACTGTTCGCGAAAACAATGCACAACAGGAAGTACAGTTTCATTATAACATCTGCTATAATTCCACTATACTTCCTACTATGCGGTTTATTTTTTAACTTTAGAAGAGGAATGCTACTGAACTTACAGTAACTACTGCGATCAATATGATCAGCAATGGCCCGCCAATCTTGACAAAGTCGGAGAATTTATATCCGGCCGGTAAAATCTGCATGTTGACAGCTGTTCCGTAAGATGTTGCAATTGCCAGATTCGAACACGCCGCAATTACGATAACCCACGGAACCGGACTGATTCCAAGACCAAGCGCCATTGCGATAGCAATTGGGCTGATCATAGCCGCCGTTGCATTGTTCGACATAAAATTCGTCAGTACGCTTGTTAAAACTGCAATTACAATTGTAAGAACTACTACGGAAGCGTTTTTCCCTCCGAAAAGATTCAGTACTGCGTTTGCGATCAAAGCTCCGCCGCCTGATTTATCAAGTCCCGCTCCAAGTCCGCCGATACCGCCGATTGTAATCAGTACATCCCAAGGAAGCTCTTCATAAGCTTTCTTGACCGGAATACATTTTGTTCCAAGAACGATAACTGCACCTAACATACCGATAACGCCGATTGTAAAATGGCTTTTAAATGGTTCAAATCCACTCGCCACGAATAAGAAAATGCACAGAAGCATTGTAAATACTGAAATAGCTCCTTTCTTGCCATCCGCCGGATCATTTGTGCTTTTTTCTTCAACTGCCGGGGCATCTGCATACATGTTTCCCACATTGAAGTCCGGACTTTCCGGTTTCAGAACTTTCTTCAGCAAAGTATATCCGATCGTCCCCCAGAAGACAACCTGCACGATAGATGCCGGAAGCATGATTTTTGTCATATCAAACATTCCAAGTCCATCTTTATATCCGTCATATCCCTGAAGCACCGCGTTCGCTGCAAGCTGTGATGTAGACCCGACCAGCGTACATGCCCCCCCAATGACTGCTGCAGTTCCCGCCGGGAAAATAACCATCTTAGATCGGATCCGTCCGTTTGATCCAGCCGCTACAACAGCGATCAGAGGCATCCAGATAGCTACTGTTCCGTTATTGCTCATAAACGCTGACATCAAACAGCATACAGCGCTTGCTGTTACGATAAATCTGCGTTCCGTCTTTGCTAAAAATGAATTTCCAATTCTGTCGCCGATTTTCTGAGCCATGCCGGTCTCAAAGAGCGCCGCGCTTACGATACACATCCCAACGACCATTGCCCAGCCAGGAGCGCTGAATCCGGCATATACTTCCGAAAGTTCCATCTGCGGAATCAGAATTCCCATTGCTACGGAACTTCCCATAGCCACAACGCTCATTGGCAATTTATTCCACATGAACAGTACAATTGTAATTGCTGCAATTATAATTGCTATAATACTTGAACTCATAGTTTTTTCTCCGTTTCCCCACATAGTTTTTCTTGTAACTTAACTTTATACACTCATATATAAGAGTTCAGCCCTTTATTATGGCTTCTTATACTTCTGCATACTCCGCGTCTTTCCACTTCGGATGATCATATACCGACCTGTCTGCTACGAATGGCCATTTCTTTCCCTCTGCTACTGCCAGACAGCCTTTCACACACATTTGAGCCATCTTAATGACCGCTTCTCTTGTCTGTGCCGCCGAATGAGGGCTTACAATCAGATTTGGGCAATTCAAAAGCGGATCATCTGTCTTTGGAGGTTCATTGCAGAATACGTCCGTTCCTGCCCCTGCAATTTCACCTGCCTTCAATGCCTCTGTCAGATCTGCTTCGTTGATGATTTCGCCGCGGCTGCAGTTAATGATCAGTGCCGTTTTCTTCATTTCTGAGAGCTGCTTTCTGGAAATCATATTTCTGGTTTCCTCGGTGAGAGGCACATGAATGGATACTACATCACTGATTTTCAAAAGCTCTTCATAGTTCTCATAGTACTCTGCGCCGTAACCTTCTACCTGTTCTTTTGACAAAAACGGATCATAGGCCGCTATTTTCATTCCACATCCTTCACAGATCTTTGCAGTTTCACGTCCGATTGCCCCAAGTCCAAGAATCCCAACGTTCTTACCTTCCAGCTCAAATGCTTTTTTAGCTCCACGGATTTCCCAGTTGCCTTTGCACATTTCCGTCTGAGCTTCCACCAGATTTTTGGAAAGTGCGAACATCATCGCCACCGCATGCTCTGCAACGCTTCTGTTATTGGCTCCCGGTGTGATAACTACAGGGATCCCATGCGCTGTAGCTGTCTTCACATCTACGGAATCATATCCTACGCCTGTACGCCCGATAACCTTCAGATTCGGGCTGTTCTCGATGGCATGTCCGTCACATTTTGCAATCCTTACGATCAGAGCGTCTGCATTCTTCATTTCATCCAGATAATTGTTTGGATCCTGATTATCTGCAACATAAACATCCGCGATTCCGTCCAGCATCTGAAGCCCTTCCGGGCACACGGCCTGTGTCATTACAAATTTCATCTTCTATTCCTCGCTTCTTTCTAATCTTTTATTTAGTTCATACCCTTATCAGCGTTCTCTTTTAAAACCCTCTTAAGCGCTTCTACGCCTTCATCGCACAGATAGTTGAATGGCCTTCTGCAGTCTCCTACCGGATATCCAAGCATCGCAACGGCCTTCTTAACTACTGTGTTCGGATTCCCATATTTGAACACTGCGCGGAAACTTGCGATAGAATCCTGCGCCGCCTGCGCATCTTCCAGTTTCCCTTCTTTGAAAAGATTGTAAATAGAAGAAAGTACATGAGGATATACATTGGAGCATCCGGCGATCCCGCCAGTTCCCCCTTCTTTTAATGCCGGAAGGATCAGGGAATCATTTCCTGATAATACGAAGAAATCTTTGTCAAGATCCTGAGTCTGATGAATGTATGCTTTCAGGTTCTCCCAGTCCCCGCTGGAATCCTTTGCCCCGACAATAATATCTACGTCTCTGGCGAGCCTGGCGACCGTCTGCGGAAGAAGTTTGTTGCCTGTGCGTGCCGGAATGTTATAAAGTACAATCGGCGTGTCCACATGTTTTGCAACTTCTACATAATGGTCATACAGTTCTTTCTGAGATGCGACCGCAAAACTTGGCGTAATAATGGAAAGCACGTCTGCCCCAAGCTCCTCAGCTTTCCTGCTCATACGGATGGTATCTGCTGTGGAAATGCATCCGGAGCCTGCATATACAGGTACACGTCCTTTTACCTGATCGATCGTTGCTTCAAGCACTTCAACCTTCTCATTCTCGCTTAAGATATAACCTTCCCCGTTGGTTCCAAACGGGAAAATACCATGCACACCGCCGTCAATCAGACGTTCAATCTGTGCGCGGAGTTCCTCTGTATTCATACTTTCATCCGCTTTCATCGGTGTTAAAATTGGTGTGATAATTCCCTTCAGTTCAACTTTTTTCATGATGCGTTCTCCTTTCAATTTTGAATTTTTATGAAGCACTTTCTCTGCGATTCGGCACAGGATATCGACTGTTCCGAATCCACCTGATTTTGATATTACCTGTATGGAATGGCCTCCGCATTTAATTTTTGATACAACAACGCCTTGTTCAATTTCGCATATTGGTTCGATCTGCGTACATCCGATTTGCTTCATATATCCCATCAGCGTATCCCCGCCCGTCATCAGGATCGTAAGATCCAGCCCCTGGTTTACCAGTTCGTTGACAATGCCGCCATGCGCATCTGAGATTCTGAATCTGACAGATTCCTGTTCTATCTTGTGGTCTTTCAGAAATTGTTCTTTGCTGTCATCCGAATCAAATGTATCAACAATCACTTTCTTCCTGCGCTGGCAGAGTCCCGCTATTTCGCGTGTAAATGATCTTCCCTGCGCCGTCCCATAATATTCCGGCATCAGTTTCTGATGCATTGTCAGATGGATTCTTGTAAATCCGCCGTTCTTTTCCGCATACGAAACCTGCTGTTCTGTAATCTTGTTCAGACTTCCGCATGCTACATACATCCCGTCAGTCTTGTGAAATACCATCTCTCCTTGCCGGTTGAAAGATATTTTTTCTACCAGACGATCTGCCAGTCCTGCGCACCCCGCCAACAGCCCGAGAGCGTTCTTCTCAATCAGCTCGTCCAGTCGGTTATCAATGTCTTCTGTACTGACCGTATCACATACGATAATCTCCGGTTGGTCTTTTGCCAGTTCAGGAATCTTCTCGCTTCTCTTTAACACCTCTACGGCAACATCGCTCTCTTTTTTGATGATATCCGGTATGTACGACATATTTACCGGTTCAAATGGATCCTTTCCAAATACACTGTTTTCCAGCAATTCACCGTCTATATAATGAGTCCCGTTCTTTGTAACTCTGTGAATTTCCGGATAACCGGGAAGGAAGAACACTTTGCCGTTTCCCGCTGCATCGGCGACAGCTTTTACCTCGGCCCCTATGTTTCCCCTGAGCGCAGAATCTGTTTTTTTGAAAATAATCTGTACTTCGCGGGCAATCGCCCACTCTGTAATGTTTTTTACTTTCAGATACGCGTCTTCTTTCTGCATTGGCCTTGATTCACTGTCGATCACAAGAACCTCTGTGTCTGGTCTGATTTCACTATTCTCCAACTTTGTTTTTGTGAAAACCTGTGTGCTGATGCCACGTTTTTTAAACTGGATTCCTGTATCCAAAGCACCAGTAAAATCATCGGCTATAATCAACAGTTTTACCACATCGTTTTCCTCCCGCTATTATTTGTTTTCTGCAAGGCGGATCGCATAATCAATAGAATTTACAAGGCTTAATTCGTTACATTTTCCTGTTCCTGCAAGATCAAATCCGGTTCCATGATCTACAGATACGCGTATGATTGGAATGCCAAGCGTTACATTGACGCCGGATACGGCGTCCCATTTCTTTTGCTCCTTATTGTATTTGAATCCTTCTACCTTAAGCGGTATATGTCCCTGATCGTGATACATTGCAACGACAATATCATACCAGCCCCCGATTGCTTTAGAGAAAATGGAATCCGGAGGCGTCGGCTTCTTCTCCGGAATATGAATCCCTTCTTCCAGCGCCGCATCAATAGCCGGCTGAATCTCTTCAATCTCTTCCGTACCAAACATTCCGTTCTCCCCGCAGTGCGGATTCAGGCCTGCCACGCCAATCTTCGGCTCTTTAATTCTGATCGCTTTACATGCATCGTTGGCAATTCTGATGCACTCCAGCACGCGTTCTTTTTTTACCCTCTCGCATGCCTGACGAAGAGAAACATGCGTGGACACATGTACAACTCTCAGATCGCCATGGGCGAGCATCATGGTGTATTTGCCGGTATGTGTATAATCTGCGTAAATCTCTGTATGTCCGGAGTAATGATGCCCTGCCATGTTAATGGCTTCTTTGCAGATCGCATTAGTTACAGTTGCATCAATCTCGTTTTTCATTGCAAGCTCGATCACCTTCACAACATACTGGAATGCGGCTTCCCCACACATTTTTGAAACTTTACCGTATATATGCTTTTTCATATCGACCAGTTTCATATCATAGACGTCGATCGTTCCGTGTTGGAATACCGCATCTTTTACATTTTCTACAGCATGGATCCGGATTTCATTGTCTTTCCCAAGAAACTCCACTGCGTTTTTCATGCAATTCGCATCTCCAATAATGATTGGCTTACATCTTTCGTACACAGCCGGGTCTGAAAGTGCTTTTACGGAGATTTCAGATCCATTTCCCGAGGGATCTCCCATTGTAATTCCGATAATTGGTTTCTTTTCCATTTCTACTGCCCTTTCTTTGATAATTGTTTTATTTCAGAACTCTCAGGTAAATACCCCTGATATCATCCAGTGATAATTCTTTCATGTTATTTACCAAAAGTCTTTTTTGATCGCTTCCTGCCTTTACAAGGAAATCAAGGTTTTCCATTTTTACTCCGAATTCATTCAGGTCTGTTGGAATGTTTGTCACTCTTACAATGTCTACAATCTGTTCGATCATATAGTCCGCCTTTTCATCCACATTTTTTTCGAAAAGCTCCGGGAACACTCCGTCGCACAATTCCGCAAGTCTTTCCCTGCAGGCGTCTTTGTTGAATTCCATTACATGTGCAAAAAGGATTGCATTGGATACGCCATGCGCAATATGGTATTTTCCGCCCAATGGATATGACAGCGCATGTACAGCCGTTGTACCGCTTCCTGTGATAGCGACTCCGCCATAGAACGCGCCAAGCATCATATTACCCTTTGCTTTCATATGATCTGCATCATTGTAAGCTTCTCTGATATTATGAAAGATCAGTTTTGCACCGGCCATTGCATACGTATCGGAAAACGAAGTCGCTTTTTTTGAGGTAAAGCACTCTACTACATGGGCAAGCGCATCCACGCCAGTTGCTGCAATGATAGATTTTGGAAGCTTTCTGATCATCTGCGGATCCAGAAATACGTAATCCGGAATCATGTTATCGTTCACAATTCCTTTCTTTGACTGCTCTTCCGGAATGGCTACGATAGCGTTGCATGTTGCCTCCGATCCGGTTCCGCAAGTAGTAGGAATCATCAGGGTCTTAATCTGTTTCTCAGCAATTGCAGGATCTCTCAGAAGATCTTTTATCGTATAAGAAGCGTCTTTTAATATACTGCAGAGCTTTGCCGCATCCATAACGCTTCCGCCGCCAATCGCGATAATAAAATCACCATTGTAGCACGCGACCTCATCCATGACTCTTTCTACATCCTGATATGCCGGTTCCGGAGTCAAATTGTCAAATACTTGATATTCGGCCGTTGTTTTATGAAGTATTTTCGTCAGTATATCCAAAAGTCCTGTAAGTCTGATGCCTTTATCTGTAAATACAATAATCTTCTTTGCATGTTCTTTTTCGATGATTGCAGCTACATTTTCAATGCATCCCTCCCCTCCGCAGATATATGACGGAATTTTAATCTGATAACTCATTTTCTTTCCTCCTTTGTTTCGTTTTGAAATATTTTGTGTTTCTTTGCTTTTCTTGTTTAACATATTACTTCTTAAAACCTCGTTATTCAATTGCACAATTTCATTTTATTGTTTTATTTTGAAACATCCAGCTTAATTTTTGTTGCATTTTGATACGTTCAAGTATATAATGAGTCTATATGAAAGCGAATATCTCAACGATAAAAATCCATTTTTTACAAAGGGGAAATCCATATGCAGAAAACCAAGATACTTGCAGTAGCTCCTTATGAAGGAATGGCGGATGCCATATCTGCAATCGCACAGACAAGAGACGATATCCGCATGACGGTACAGACAGGCGATTTGGATAACGGCAAAAAAATCGCCCTCGAACTGGCACATAATAATTATGACGTTATTATTTCAAGAGGCGGAACTGCCGAATTGATACGTTCTAACGTCGAGCTCCCGGTAATCGATATCCCGATTTCCGTGTATGATGTGCTCCGCACAATTAAACTTGTGGAAAGCTATTCCGGCAAGTTTATAATCGCCGGATTTTCTTCGATCACAAACTGCGCCAAAGTGCTCTGCGACCTACTGCAGTATGATATTGATATTGTAACGTTTACCAACGAATCGGATGCTCTGCCGGCATTCAGGAAGGCGCAGCAGAACGGCTGTACATTGGCTCTTTGTGATATGACAGGTTTAAATGCAGCCAGGAAGCTGGGGATGAATTCTATCCTTCTTTCTTCCGGAAGCGAAAGTATCACTTCTGCAATTGATGAAGCCGTCAAACTCGTGGCGTCTTCTGCTCATGTTCACAAACAGAAAGATCTGTTTCAGGCTCTTCTGACCAATGAAGACCGGGAATTTCTGATTTTTAATCCAGCCGGAGCCTTATGGTTTTCCAGTCTTCCAAATAACGACAGCAATACAGTCCTTATGAATCTTGTACAGACTTATCTTCGGGCTTTTTTGAAAGTTTCGGGTCAGACAGTTACCAGACAGATCCGCGATAAAATCTTCATCCTTACAAACCGGCATTTATTCTATGAAGACCAGAAATATACAGCAATAACCATCCAACAGAAACATGCCGTTTTTTCCGAAGAAGACTCAGTAATTACTATTTACAATCATTTGGATTCGAACTCAGAAGATTTCGCCGATGAATACAACGGCTCTCACCAAGTGGGACGTACGGCCGATATTATCGAAGCATATGCAAAGAGCACACAGCCGGTACTGATTATAGGAGAATCCGGAACAGGGAAAGATAAAGTTGCAAAGCTTTTATATTCCAACAGCTCCGGGAATTCTTCCCCTTTATATATCATCAATTGTGAACTTATGGGGGAACGAAAATGGAATGCCCTGATCAATAATTCAGATTCGCCATTCGCAAATGTGAATACAAACATCTATATCAAAAATCCGGGAGCGCTTTCGAAAAATCAATTGGACAAGCTTTTTTCTTATATTGATAATTCAGAGCTCGCCAGAAGGAACCGGCTGATTTTTTCGCTGATCCTGAATTCCTCAGAAAAGGATCAGACGGAAATATGTCGAAATTATCTCGAGAACAAATTATCCTGCATGACTTTGAAGCTTTTGCCGCTTCGAGATCGCATTCAGGATCTATCGAGCATTGCCACGCTTTATATTCATCGTATGAATGTCGCTACCGGCAAGCAGATTATCGGCTTTGAGGCGGAAGCTATGGATTTGATGACTGCTTTTTCATGGCCTAACAACCTCGATCAATTGCACCATATAATCAAAGAATTGGTGGTTATAACCCACACTCCATATATTACGTATGAAAACGTAAAAGAAATTTTGGACAACGAACCCTCCGCCGATCCTTCTGCTGATATTTCCGGTCTGGATCTTACCGGCACACTAAATGAGATCAATGACCAGATCATCCATATGGTGCTTACGGAGGAAGCCGGAAATAAAGAACGAGCCGCTAAGAGGCTTGGAATCAGCCGGAGTACGCTTTGGCGAATGTTAAAGAAGTGATTTACAGATACGGGCATAAATAAGACAGGAAGAATGCATCCCTTATACCTCTTTTTCACAATGATTCAGGCTGATCCAAAGGATCGGTAAAAAGGACAGCAGATCGCTGATCATATGAGCTGAAAAAGGTGCTTTTAAGCTGTGATGCTTCTCATACACGAAGTAAAAGACGTTCCCCCACAATGCTGCATAGATCCCCTGGATCACATGTCTGTGACACAGCCCGAAAATAACACCGGAAATCAGAGACGACTTTTCTTTCCCCATCGGTTTTAATCCTTCGTACAGAAATCTGCGGAATAAAAGTTCCTCGGTCGCCGGGCCAATGACCCCTGCCGCAGCTGCGTTTACTAAAAGCGGGCTTTTCTCAGCCCTTTGATCCATTATGAATTTGCTGTTATGGAAATTTTCTGTAAGATAAATAGAAATGTATTGTGTGAGAAAAAAGAAAGAAATCGTAAATAAAAGAATAAATTCCTTAATACCTTTACTCTCTGCAAAAACAGTATGCTGGATGGCTATCCCCTTGTCCCGCAGGGCATTCACTCTGTCGGGATCGGACGCGATCGGTACTAACGCATCCAAACCTTCTTTATTTCTCTTCTCCATGACTTCAAACCAATAGTCTCTCATCTGACGGATCTGTTTTCTTTTTGCAGGGTTGTCTCCATATAGATCGTGACATCTGGAGCAAAGGGGGGGCGCAGCATTCTCAATCGTATCTTCATCTCCCTCATTCTGAGGAATAATATAATGTACTTCTTCCTTTACTTTTTCTGAAAATCCCATCTCAGACAGTCCGTCAACCGCCGCCTGCAAAAGCTGTCTGCCATATCCATTCCCACAGTAATCCGGAAGCAGATAGAGGGATACAATTTCCCCGAACCCCTTCAGACAGATGGATCTGGAAGCACAGTAGGAGGCCGTGCCGATAATCTTTTCACCATTCAGCAAAACTAATGAAATCAATTCAGAATTTTGAATTCCCTCACGCCATTTTTCTTTATCTATGTTATCCAGAAACACCTGAGGGATGATGCCTCTATATGTACTTTTCCAACTGGCTGCATAGATACCACAGACTGCATCGATGTCATCTTCCTCGTTTAATAACCTGATCTCCATTTAATATCCCCATATTTCAAATGCTTTGTATTCATGGTCAAAATGATATCCTAATTTCTCTGCAAGTGCAGCGGATGCTTGATTTTGGGCATCCCAGCTCGGATACAGACCTTTGTTCAGACATTCCAGTATCAGCTTTGCTCCACAAGCATAAGCCAGTCCATTTCGCCGGAACTCTTCCTTCGTGTCAATCTCTATTTCAATTCCTTCTCTGTATCTTGCATAAGAAGAAGCTCCTGCTGCGAGCGATTCTCCTTTTAATACGGCAATTCCTATGCCGAGCTTTTTATATGTCTCATAGTCCTCAAACTGTGAGACCAGATCCTGACACCATGCACTTGATCTGCATAGCGCAAAAAGGTCTGCATCAATCATTCGCAGGGTATATCCCGGCTTTAATGAATTGACGGCAGACCTTAAAGTATCTTTATCAAAAATATTCTGTTCTTTTTTTATGGCATAACGTGTTACTGGTTTTGCTCTGTCTCCATACTTTTTGACGATCAATTCTGCCCATTCCTCAGACTGCGGCACCATAATGATAAAGTCCTGGAAACAGTTTTCCGGTTTATAAGAGACTAAATCTTCCTCTGCATTTCCGGCAAAAAAACAGAAGTCACCAAGAACAGCCATAGCGGACTGTGGATCTGAAGTATTGTCCACACAGATGTCTCCCATGACCTTTTGAAGACAGGACCAGATTAAAGTTTTGATATTGTCAATATTAGTTGACACTTTTTTCTCAAAGATATCGCTGACTATGCT
>OBWG01001124.1_pt1 | contig 12931 bp, 17 predicted proteins | sample 1495221 | NCBI WGS metagenome assembly OBWG01 (sample SAMEA2580053, study PRJEB22360) | human gut metagenome | reverse complement strand
GAAGATGTGAGGTGAATTAAGTGGGCAAAGTTATAGCTATTACTAATCAAAAAGGCGGTGTTGGTAAGACTACAACATCAGTAAATTTGAGTGCTTGTTTAGCTGATGCAGGTAAGAAAGTATTACTTGTTGATTTGGATCCGCAAGGTAATGCAAGCTCTGGTTTAGGCATTGAAAAGGATGATTTAGAACTCTGTGTACACGATGTTCTAATTGATGGTGAACCTATTGCTGATATTGTTCAGCCTACAATGCTTAAAAAGCTATTTGTGGCGCCTGCAACGATTCAATTAGCTGGTGCAGAAGTAGAGTTGGTTTCCGTTGTTTCACGTGAAACAATGTTGAAAAAAGCTTTGGCACCAGTGCGTGATGAATATGATTTTATTATCATCGATTGTCCGCCATCTCTTGGTTTACTAACATTAAATGCTTTTACAGCAGCAGATAGTGTATTGATTCCAATTCAAAGTGAATTTTATGCACTGGAAGGGGTAAGTCAGTTAGTTAAGACTATAACTATCGTACAGCAAACTTCTAATAAAAATCTTGAAATTGAAGGTGTGTTGTTGACTATGTTTGATGGTCGTACAAATTTATCTATTCAAGTAGCTGATGAAGTTAAAAAGTTCTTTGGTAGTAAAGTATATAAAACAATTATTCCTCGTAATGTACGACTTAGTGAAGCGCCAAGTTATGGGGAGCCGATTATCGTATATGATCCAAAATCCAAAGGTGCGGATGTATATACTAAATTAGCTAAAGAAGTTATTAAAGCATCTAAGTCTTAATAAATGCTATATGTAAGGTGAGAGAGGTTAGTTATATGCCTAGAGAAGTTAAAAGTAAAAAAAGCAAAGCGTCCGGATTGGGTAAGGGCCTTGGTAATTTGATGAAAGTTGACTCTGTAGAGTCTGTATTGCCTGAAAAGGAAATACATGAATTACCGATTTCTGAATTAGTTCCGAATGCAGATCAACCTCGTAAAAGTTTTGATGAAGATAGTTTAGCTACATTAGCTGAATCTATTAAAAATCTTGGTATTTTCCAACCAATCGTAGTACGTAAACAAAAGAATAAATACCAAATCGTAGCTGGTGAACGACGTTACCGCGCAGCTATTATTGCTGGTTTAGAAACAGTTCCAGTTATTGTAAAGAAATATAATACAGAAGAGATGACTGAAGTAGCCCTCGTTGAAAACTTGCAACGTGAAGGACTAGATCCAATTGAAGAAGCTTTGGCTTACCAAGGTTTAATGGATACGTATAAACAAACGCAAGAAATGATTTCTGCTCGTCTTGGCCGCAGTCGTTCTTATATTGCCAATATGGTTCGCCTTTTAAAACTTTGTGACTCTGTACAAAAAGACCTTATTGAAGGGGATTTAACAGTAGGTCAAGCTCGTCCATTGTTGGCACTTCGTAGCGCTGCTCAACAAATCGAAGCAGCTGAACGCATTAAAGAGGGCGAATTAAGTGCTCGTCAAGCAGAGGCTCTTGTTAAGTCTATGCAAAATAAATCCCCTAAGACTAAAACAAATAAACCACAAAGTACAGCAGAAGTACGTGCCTTGATGGATCGTTTAAAATTAAGCTTAGGATCTCCTGTAAATATCAAGTTCCGTGCTGGTAAAAAGGTACAAGGCAAGATTGAAATTGCTTTCTCCTCGGAAGCCGAATTGGAAAGACTGATCGCATACATGGATGGTCAAGATCAAACTGAAGATACAGAAGTAATGGAGTTCCGCGTATAATATACTTTACATACTAAAATTAGCATTAGCCTATGTGAAATTAGTAATGACAAGTTGATAATATTTCTGTATAATGTAAATACAATTTACAATCCACGGTAAAAGCGTAGTCTACGGGCTGCGCTTTTACTGTATTTAAGGGTTTAGTAAAACAAAATGATTCTAACAAAAGAAAATAATTCTAGCACAAGAAAATAATTCTAGCACAAGAAAATAATTATAGTAAAAGAAAACAGTTTTAGTAATACTAGAAGGTTTTATAAGATATATACGTTAAGTTACAAGGATAGACTATGGAACAAACACCTAAAGCAAACCGCGTTCATATAGGTTTTTTTGGCCGTTGTAACGCTGGTAAGTCTACATTGATTAATATGTTAACTGATCAGCCTGTGTCTTTAGTATCTGATGTAGCAGGTACGACGACAGATCCTGTGAGCAAGTCTATGGAAATCTTGCCGCTCGGTCCTGTAGTTATTACTGACACAGCAGGTATTGATGATACAACTGAACTTGGTACATTGCGCATGGAAAAGACAGAAGAGGTTGTAAAAAAGATTAACCTTGCTGTCTATGTGCTTCGTACCGATGAAGAACCAACCTCTGATGACATGCATTGGTTAGGGCTTTTAAAACAAAATAATGTGCCTATTGCGTTATTCGTAAATGAAATAAACGATATAAACGAAATCAATACAGAGAATAAAGAAAAATTTGAATTAAATACAGCTAATACAGATAAAGTTGAATTAAGTACAGCTGATAAAGAAAAACTTGAATCAAATATATCTGCTTATATTAAATCTCATAAGGGGTTAAGTGATCTTGCTACCGTAATTGGTTCAGCTGATTTTACTTCTCATGAAAAACGGATTGAATTGTTAGATTTACTTGGCGGCTTAACTCCTCTTAATGTAGAAGGGGAGCAAACACTGTTACAAGGCCTTGTAGAAGAGGGGGATGCCATCATTCTTGTGTGCCCTATTGATAGTGCAGCGCCAAAGGGCCGCCTTATTTTGCCACAAGTACAAACGATTCGTGAAATCTTAGACTACAAAGGCTTAGCCTTGGTGTGTCAAACAGAAGAGTTACCGTCTATGATTAACTCTCTCACTCATCCACCTAAAATGGTTATCTGTGATTCTCAAGCCTTTGATCGTGTCGATGAATTGACACCGCATACAATTCCGTTGACCTCTTTTTCTATTTTGATGGCTCGTTTTAAAGGAAAATTACAGGACTTAGTAGCTGGTGTTAATGCCATTAAGAATTTGAAACCAGGTTCTAAGGTTCTTATTAGCGAAGGTTGTACACATCGCCGTCAATGTGATGATATTGGGACTGTAAAAATTCCTAATCTCCTTAAAAAGCAAGGTCATACGGATTTACAGCTGGAATTCACCAGTGGGGGAGCTTTCCCTAAAGACGTATCACAATATGATTTGATCATCCACTGTGGCGCTTGTATGCTCACACGCCGCGAAGTACTACGACGTATTGAATGTGCTGTTGTACAAGGTACGCCAATCGTAAATTACGGTGTACTCATAGCGGCTCTACATGGTATACTAGAACGGGCAATAAGCCCATTTATTGACGAAATAAAAGGGTAGATATAATTAATCTATCATTACGCATATTAAATTAAATTGCATGCAGTCATTTAACTTTCACGATTAGAATGGTATAATTAAGTGTTGGAGTTTTGATGATTGTATAGGAAGGAATATACATGTTCGAATCGATTCAACCGTGGATTGGTATGGCCACTATTGTTCTTGTTATCGCTGTATTGGTGTATTGTGTAATCTTACACATTCGTCTAGGCAGCTTGAAAAAGAAATACGATTTCTTTATGCAAGGGGACAATGGTGCGAGCCTAGAGCGTAAATTATCTGTAGAGGTTAGCGAAATTCGCGATGCTGCGAAGGGCCTTGAGTCCTTGCTGACTGAGCAAGCGGCTATCCGCAATACGCAGAGCAATACGATACAAAAAATTGGCTTTATTAAATATAACGCCTTTGAAAATATCGGTAATGATCTGTCCTTTGCGCTTACCTTGCTTGATGGTAATAATAACGGTATCTGCATCTCCAGTATTTACGGTCGTAGCGAATCCCGTATTTTTAGTAAACCAATTGTGAAAGGTAAAAGTCTTGTTAGTCTTTCACAAGAAGAATTAGAAAGTTTGAACGAAGCGTTGGGCGAACGTACCAATGAGGAAGCGTTGACGAGCGCCATCGTTTCAAAATAAGGAAGGGTTATATTGAATTTACCGGCATTCATTTCAAACAAAGTTGAAAGAAATGGTGACAACTGCATATTGACGTTAACCACAAAGCAGGCGAAGATTGCAGCTATTGTTGGCTCTATCCTAATCGTTGCAGCAGTGGTACTCGGCATTTGGGGCATCGTGCGCCAAGCTGAGGTGGTGCAATTACGGCAACAAACGCAATTGCAATCGGAACAATTGAAATTGTTACAACAAAAAACAGAGGTTCTAGATAAAAAAATCCAAAACTTAAATCAAATTAGTGAAGAGAATAAGCAAATGCTAAAAGGCGCTGAATCTGGCACACCGGCTCAAGGTGGCGGGGATGGTAGCGACCCAAAGGCGGTAGCCGCTGATGAAAGCGAAGTAAAGACGCTAACAGCGGCACAATTATCAGCTCGCTTGTCTAAAATGGACAAAGATGCGCAAAAATTACTCGTTAGCTTCTATACGATGCGCAACATCCTTCGCGATGGTGGTGCACAAGACTTGATGGCATTGCAATCCATCAACTTCTCCGCTGGTTCTGGTGGTGCTGTGAACAGTACGACACCAAGCATCTGGCCGAGCAAGGGCGTTATTACATCTCCATTTGGTAGTCGCGTAGACCCTGTGACAGGTGCTATTGGTGCGTTCCATGAAGGTATCGACATCGCGGATGACTATGGTTCACAAATCGTGGCGACCGCAGCTGGTGTAGTTACGTTCGCTGGTTATACTGACGGTGGTTATGGTAACCTCGTTGAAATCGATCACGGTAATGGCTTCGTAACTCGTTATGGCCATAACAGTGCTGTACTTGTGACGGTAGGTATGAGTGTAAAACAAGGCCAAACTATCGCCTTGATGGGTAGTACTGGTAAAAGTACGGGTGCTCACGTTCACTACGAGGTACGTTTAAATGGCGCTCCTGTAGACCCTATGATTTTCTTGCCAATTAGTAACTAATCGTTACATTATTTAGGACTCGACGATGATGTAATTTTCTAATTGTTGAGTAAATAATCTAATAGACTTAATATAAAAGAACTTGTTATATGTGCAAATGCACTAATAGCAAGTTCTTTTTCTTTCTTTTTGCATATATATATTGTAAAATAAAAGTATATGAACGGAGGTATATCTATGAAGGCCTATGTACAAGTTTATACCGGCGAAGGCAAGGGCAAAACGACCGCTGCTATCGGTCTAGCAATCCGTGCCATCGGCGCTGGCAAGAAAGTCCTCTTTTTGCAATTTATGAAATCTAAAGTATATAGTGAGCATACTATTTTACCTACCTTAACTAATTTAACGTTAGAAACTGTGGGCAAGCCATTCTTTATCATAAAAGAAGGGATGAAGAGCAAGGACGAACTCGCTAAATGGGGCGATGAAGTCGTTGTCTTTGAATCTGGCAATCCCCCTAAGGATTATGTAGCACTCATTGAAAAAGGCTACGAACGTGCTCTAGCTGCCATCGGTAGTGGTGATTACGATCTCGTCGTTCTTGATGAGTACAACATGGCACTCTTCTTTGAACTCATTTCTTGGGATAAAACAAAGGCGTTGCTCGATGCTCGTCATCCAGAAACGGAACTCGTATTTACGGGGCGTGGGGCTCCTCAAGAATTGATCGATGAGGCAGACCTTGTAACGGAAATGAAAGAGGTTAAACATTACTACCTTCAAGGCGTAATGGCTCGAAAAGGTATTGAAAACTAATCATAGGAACACCTAAGGAGGTGATGTGGTTGAGTACAGTGGCTATTGTGGCCCTCGTTATCGTGGCCATCATTGCAGCACTCATCTTGATTATCCTACTGACACCAATCACATATAGCATCGAAGTTGACGGCCGCTCGCCGTATCGCGCAGAAGTTCGCGTTAAATGGCTGTGGCGTGTACTTTCACTTCATTTAGCGTATTTACAGGGCAAACCATTTTTTAAGGAATTATACGTTTTGGGCATGCTCAAGATAGGTCCTGTGAAAGACTATGAAGAATGGCTTGAAAATCGCGTTGACGAAGAATACCAAAAAGTAATGGACGATGATGATATGTCACAAGCAGAGGCTTTTGCTAAAGCTATGCAAGGGGGCGGACAAGGTCCTTCTGCAAGCTCTAATGGCACTAGCTTTGAAGATTTGAAGAGCTCTCAAGGTTCTACTACAACCTTTGGTGACGAAGAATCACCAGGGGCGGGTAGCTCCCAAAATCCAAATGAGCGCGTTGAACGTCCTGCACCAGGTTCTAAAGATATGGATGCACAGGCTCGTGCTGATCGATATGACTCTATTCAGCAAGACCCAACGGCCCATATTCAAGACGATGACGAAGTGGTAAGTCGCGTTACTTTCAACAGTGACGGTTCCATTAAGGAAAAGGTATTTACGAAGGTAAATGATATCAAAACAACTGTGAAAAGTCGTTTTGCAAAGCCAGATCCAAACGATCCGGTAGCATCATTCAAGTCTGAAATTCCTACATTATGGTTCATGAAACATGTACGAAATACAGAATTGTGGCGTCAGCTATTCCTTGTGTCAAAACGATGTTATGACCACTCTAAACCACGGGATGTGGCCATAGAAGGTCGATTTGGTATCGGTGACCCATATCGCATGGGGATTATTGCATCTATGTTGTACAGCATTTGGCCTGAACAAGCTGAGAATATTGAACTAGATTATGTGAACTGGGCCGGCGAAGGTAGCGGTCACATCAAAGGGCGCATAATTCTCGCTGTATTAGCTTGGCATGGTACTAGATTCTTGGTATCTAAACCAATGCGTTCCCTATTGGGTGAAAGCGCTCGCGTCTTCTGGGTTAAACGGAAAGAAGCAAAACAGTTAGAAAAGCTGAAAGCCGCACAAGGCCAAACAGCGTAAGGATATATTAAGTCAACTAAGTAAATGAGCTGTATTAAGACAATATATAAGGTCTACAAATAATGTATATGTCATATAGAAGTAAATACATAGTATGAAAACCTAAGTATTGAACGTACAGCAATGATACTTTCACAAAAAGCGGAGGTACTGTGATGGAAAACAGTAATGTAAAAGAGAATTTGGAAGTCCTATTCGAGAAATTCAGAAATATGATCAAAGTGGAAACTGTAGTAGGCGAAGCTGTACAAATCGGCGATACTACGCTCGTTCCATTCGTTGACGTAACATTTGGTTTCGGTACTGGTACAAACCACAACACGGCGAACAAAAACCACGAATGTGGCGGCGGTGGCGGCGGTGCCAAAATGGAACCAAGCGCTATCCTCGTTATCAAAGGGGACCGTATCGAGTTGTTCAACATTAAGGGCAATCCTTACAGCAGCAGCTTCGATCGTCTTATCGGTTTGGTACCTGACCTCGTGTCCAAATTGAAATCCGATAAATATATCTATATTAACGATGAACAATAATTCGTTACTAAATTATAAATAATTGGTGAAAGCCTCAATACCCACATGTGTGTTCTGAATATGTCCATCATGACTGCCCTAAGGGCTTCAGAGCATATCTGTGGGTATTGTTTTAATTTCTATAGACATTCATAAGCATTTCATAGGGCTTTATTATGCTATTTAACAGAGTCTTGTGAAAGTTAGCGAGATTTGATATAGTAAAAATAGTACACTATTGGATTGTATAGTGACACTTTTAATCGAGGAGGATTTCAGATGAAATTATCTAAAAAATTGACTACCTTAGCTATCGTTGGTGCTATGTCTGCTACTGCTGCAGTAGCAAGTGCTGCTAACATTGGCTTAGTAAATATGAGCCAAGTAGTAAATAGCTACCCTGGCTACGGTGCATTAGATATGAAAATGCAACAAGTAGACGCTCAATACCGTCCACAAATTGAGAAAAAAGTACAAGAAATTGAAAAAATTCAAGACTCTGCACAAGCAGAAGCTGAATTCAACAAAACTGTAGCTCCATTGCTTCAAAAAGAAAACGAAGAAATCAACAAAATTGCTCAACCTATGATGCAAGCAATTCACAACGCTGTTGAATCTATTCGCGTTGAAAAACAAATGGACGTAGTATTGGATGATCCGTACACAATCCGTGCGGCTGACGCTAACAGCAAAATCGAGAACATTACTAATGAAGTAATTAGCCGTCTTAAAAAATAATATGAAATGGCCCTTGTCTGATTTTAGATAAGGGCCTTTTTGATTTAAAGGACTTTTATAGTAAGATAGAGAAATATATTAACAGAAGTAGTCTGTATAGAGATAACATATAGTAGCTTACATTTATATTGTCACGTAAACTAAGGAGAAAGACTTGTCAGTTTTATATCCAATAGCTATTGCTTGTGATAATGTGAAAGCCATTCTAGAAAGGATTTATTATGAAAGATAGTATTGTGAATGAAGTTATGGAAATGGTCGATACATTCCTTAGTTTAGTTACGATAGAGGATGAGCTTGATAGACAGTTAGCGGCAGCATATATTTTTGGAATGGTAAATGGGACGGCTCAAAAGGAGTCCCTTACACCAGAGGATGTCCAAGCCTTGATGGTTCATATTGGTATTGATAAACTTACTTATTCAGAGGAAGTTGCTTATCAAATGACGCAATTCGTTATTGATGCCACAGATGAGGAGTTTCACCCAACAGTAAATGCGATTATTCATAGAGGTTTAGAAGGTTATTTTTTATATTCAGACCATCAGTTTGATGCTCTTTCAGAAGATTTTAGTGAAGTTGTTCAAGTGGTAAAAGAAGATCTATAGTAGTAAATTAATATATTGTAAGTAGTATATAGGTGTTTTCTTTAAAATAGATTAGCTTATTTCAAATAGGGAGTGAGTTCTAATGAAAGATTTTAAAGCATTAGCCACAGAGCGGTATTCAGTTCGAAAATTTGATACGAAGCCCGTTGAGCAAGAGAAATTAGATATCTTGTTAGAGGCAGCGAGATTAGCACCTACGGCTCATAATTATCAGCCGCAACGCTTACTTGTGCTGAATACGACAGATAGTCTTAATAAACTAAAAGACTGTACTAATGGTCACTTCAATGCGCCGTTGGCGATTATTGTTTGTTATGATAATGCAGTGAGTTGGAAACGGGAATACGATGATGCGGATATGGGTGTTGTAGACGCTAGTATTGTAGGTTCTCACCTCATGTTTACCGTGGCGGATATAGGTCTAGGAACAACTTGGATTGCTCATTTTGACCCGGGTAAAGTACGAGCAGCCTATGCTTTGCCAGATAACATCATACCTGTAGCGATATTCCCAATCGGTTATCCTCATCCAGATTGCGTACCTGCGCCAGGCCATACAAAACGCTTTGATGTAAGCGACTTTACAATCTATAACTCCTTTTAAATGATACGGCCATTGTTTTAGTGCCCTAATCATTTATATCCTAATCGTTTATATAATGTATTATTAAGAATAGAGTATGTTAGAGAGAGAATATGTTAAAAAATTTAGTAAAAAAATTCTTTGGATCATCAGAAGCGGTGTCTACAGGTGCTGAGACATCAAATGTTTTATCTTTATATGCACTACAACATGCTGAGCATTTTAAATGTGCCTCATCAACTGACGAGTCAGCGATGTTTATTGATTTAAATTCCGTACGAAGTGTGGAGCATAATCCGCCAAACTATACCTTGCAATTTAATATGTATCTTGTAGAGTATAAAAAGAAACATACTATTGAGTGGGTTGTTACGGCAGACTATGATTATGAGTATTCTGTTAGTTCCATTGTAAAAAAGGAAAACCTAAAAGACTATTCTCGTGAGCAGGCTAAACCAATTATCGTTAAACATAAAGAACAAGAATCTGGTATAAAAGGGATTGCTCGAGCGACTAAGTATTATGATTTTGATGGTAACTTAGAAACAGATCTTAAGGCTATGAATGTTAATGTAAAGCATGAAGGTGCCTTTGAGTACGGTGACCCATTTTATACAGCGGCACATTATGCATTTGATAGGGCTTATCATGTGTTCTTCTAGTTGAAAGATACTGATTAGATAATACATAGATTAGATAGTGCATAGATCAGATAGTATATAGATTAAATAGTATACAGATTAGATAGTACATAGATAAGTTAGTACATATAAAAAAAAAGGACAGTTGATTAGCTCAACTGTCCTTTAGTATGTTATTCAGGTTTGTGGATAAGGTTTACTACGAATTCGCTGTCTTCAACAAGTGTTGCTTGGATGTAGTTGTCGCCGTTGAATTCTAATACTTGGCCTGGTACGAGTACGTGTTCTTCAGTTTCGTTAAGGAATACTTGTACTTTACCTTTTACTACTGTAAAGATTACGTTTGCTTCTGGGTGATTGTGTTTTTCAACTTGTTCACCAGCTTTGCCGCCTTTTTTTACGATTACATAGTTAGGACCTTGGAATAATAAACCTAATTCTTGATTAACTGTGCCTGCCATAATAGACCTCCTAATTCTAGCTTTTTATGTTTTGAAAGCTGACGCTATCACTTAATTAAATGAACTTATGTAATTACCTTATGCTTATATTATAAATGATATTACTTATCAATGCTGTGCTTATAGCTACAGTTTTGAAAGAAATATATATTAAATATAGATTTAAAATGGATGCAAAAACGAACGAAAATATTTACGTTCGTTTTTGCGCTCGTTTTATGATATAGTATATTCGGAAAAATCGATAAGAATTATTTTACCTGTCATTGAACAAAATTTAGATAAATTAACAGCTGATGAAAAGAAAATATATGATATTCTACAATTTAAGGCTTTGCCTTCAGGAAAATTAGTAGAGTATACAGGGTTTGGAAAAACGAAGGTATTACAAATTGTTAATAAATTAGTGAAATCAGGTTTTTTAAGAAAACAAGGTTTAGGACGTGGTACTACATATACTGTTAAGTAATTGTAGAATATAAATAACAAGATAAAAAGCGAACGTAAAATTTTACGTTCGCTTTTTGCTCGTTTTCGTTCGTTTATAGTCTCTAAACAAAATGTTATGTATTTATTATTTATTTTTTCTTAATTGTATATAAACGTGTGCCGTTTTCTTCAGTCGTTACAAGTTCAAAGGCTGGATCAATAGCTTTCACAAAAGCTTCGAACCATGTTTGGTAAGCTACAGCCATGAATTTAGGGTCAACGCCCGCTGTGCGCCAGTAGCCTGCTTGTAATCTGTGGTCACCCACCCATGTGAACTCATCTGGGCTTTCAGAAACCACTTGGTCACCGCCATCGCAAGGCATGCCATTTACGTAGAAGTTTTGCAACGCATTGTAAATCGCTGGAGCAGTGTGTTCTTCAAGGTTGTCTTGCGCCACAACGCCACATGCTTGGCCTTGTACAGCAAACGCATCGAGAATAGCTGTTACTACGTTCACCGCTTCGTCGCCGGAGTTAGTGTCAAGCAAATCTCTGATGAAAGCTGCTTCGCGAACGGATGCGATGTTGATTTGGTTAGCCAACCAGCCGTGGATATTGCCGTGATCGATGATGTTTTCCAGAGGAATGCTTGGATTGATTGGTTCGCCGTATGTATCTACGGAGATAGAGTGTAATTCCTCTGCCAAATCATCAACAACTTTAGTTGTTTTTTCTAAAATCAAGTTTTCACGCTCTACGAGCAATTGAATTTTACGATATAACCAGTAATGGATGTGACCTAAGAATGCGGACATATTAAGCTCCTTTTCGTGCTGTTTCTAATTTCTCTACTAAATCGTATACATTAAAACCGTGAATTTCTGCGGCTTGCCATAATGGCTCAGCTGTGGCAGAAGGGCAGCCTAAGCAACCCATGCCGATGCTTTGCAATACAGGCACAACATTTGGATATGTTTCCACGATGTCGCGAATGATTGTGTCTGGAGTAATAGGAGAACCTACTTCGAGGCGAGGTGCTTCGACTTCAGGATCGTTACCTTGACCAGGCAAGAACACAGCTGGTTCTTCGGATTTGCTTTCAGCTGGAGCACCTTCAAGGTCGCCCAATACAGCTGCTTTGAAAGCCTCTAAACCAATGCGGTCAATGAATTCGCCCATGCGTTCGATTTGAGCATTTTCTTTATAGTATGCAATGATACGATCTACCAATGCAAGAGCTTCTTTTTCAGTTGTTACTTCAGCGATGAGGTCGCCAATGCGAGGGTGTGCACCGCCGCTACCGCCAGCGTATACATTCCAGCCCTCTACAGTACCGATAATACCCACATCTTTCAAGCGGCTTTCAGTACAAGAATTAAGACAACCGGACACGCCGATTTTCATTTTGTTTGGCATTTCTTGAGACAAATATTTGCGCTCGATTTGCATGCCAAGATGTACGCTATCTTGTTTAGCACGTTTACAGAATGTAGTACCAGGGCAGATTTTTACGCTGCGCACGCGGTTAGATACAGTGTACGCTGGCTCCATGCCAAGCATCTCCCAAGCTTTATCTACGTCTTCTGCTTTCAAATTCGTAATCATAATGCGTTGGCTGGCAGTCAATTTTAGAACGGCGCCGAACTCATTGGCTACGTCGATATATTTTTGTAATTGTTCAGGTTGAATGAAACCTCCAGGAATGCGAGGTGTAATTGCATAACGGCGTTGGCCGTTTTTAATGCGTTGTAAATTTGCTGCAATTTGTGCCATGTTAAATCCTTTCTCGAGCCCTCTCTGCAGAGAATTGTGGCTAAAACTACTTAGTTAATCTATATGATTCTTTGTTTGTAAAAAATATACGCCATTGGGTTTTGTGAAAGCTTCGCACGTATACGAACAGCGTGATGAGATCAACTAGGCGATGCCTCATCAAAACCCGGCGTAACGATCAGTACGGGTATTAAATACTGACCCGATGTTCCTAGTATAAACTATTTTAACACGTAATAATGTAACCTAAGCTACAAAAATAAAAAATTTCAATATTAATTATTAATAGCA
>OBWG01001117.1_pt1 | contig 12994 bp, 9 predicted proteins | sample 1495221 | NCBI WGS metagenome assembly OBWG01 (sample SAMEA2580053, study PRJEB22360) | human gut metagenome | reverse complement strand
TATTTTTTCATCAAAAAAATTATAAATATGGTATTTTAGATACTAACAGGTATAGTGTAATTATATAGGTGTAAAACCTTGGATATAGATGGTTTGGCGGGATATCAACACGGATGCCTGACATGAGCCCGGGACTTTATTTGCGCGTCGAGTAAGGTCTTTTTTTGACAGCGGCGCAGGATGGGCAGGAGTATGCCAGCCGCGCAGGCCGGACAAATCATGCAGGAGGGAGGAAAGAACGTGGCTACAAATAAAAGAATACGCCTTGGTGATTTACTGGTTCAAAAAGGCCTTATTACGGAAGAGCAGCTGATGCGTGCGCTGAAGGAACAGAGGCAGCGGGGGACAAAGCTTGGAGAGACGCTGATCAGCCTTGGCTATGTCTCGGAGCGGGCGATTGTGAAGATACTGTGTGATCAGCTTCATATCGAGTATGTGGAGCTGCGCAATATGAAGCTGGACGAAGCCGCCGTCTATACGATAAACGAGACGGTTGCAAAAAAATACAGCCTGATCCCCATTGGTTTTGACAAAGACAATCCCAATATGATGCGGGTAGCCATGTCTGATCCGATGGATTTTATGGCAATAGATGACATTGCCATTATCACGAATTTCAAGATTATCCCGGTTCTCAGCACAAGCAGCCAGATTGCCTTTCAAATCGACCGGTATTTTGGACGCCAGTCGGTGATCGCGGTTGCGGATCAATATAAAAAAGAACAGGGAAGAGATGAGGCGGCGCGTGACGCCGCAAGAGGCGAAGTCTCCCTGACGGAGTCGTCCCCGATTGTCGTGATGGTACGCTCCATCATCGAGCAGGCCGTGCGCCAGAGAGCCAGCGACATCCACTTTGAGCCGATGAGGGATGGAATCCGGATCCGGTTCCGTATCGACGGAAATCTGGTGGAGGCCATGAGCTATGATATGTCGATTTACACGGCAATTATTGCCAGGCTGAAGATTATTTCCGGCATGGACATATCGGAGAAGAGAAAACCGCAGGACGGCCGTACCACGATGGACATAGACCATGTGGAATACGATGTCCGTGTTTCCTCCATTCCGACTGTGTACGGCGAAAAGATCGTTATGCGTCTGACTAATAAGGAGAAACTGACAAGGGATAAGAGAGAACTGGGACTGAGCGACGACGATATGAAGCGCTTTGATCAGATGCTGGCCCATCCTCATGGGATTATTCTTGTGACCGGCCCTACGGGAAGCGGTAAATCCACGACACTTTATACGGCACTCAGTGAACTCAACCGTGAGACGGTGAATATTGTTACGGTAGAAGATCCGGTGGAGGCGAATATTGACGGAGTAAACCAGATTCAGGTGAATCCGAAAGCGGATATGACCTTTGCGTCGGCTCTGCGTTCTATTCTGCGTCAGGATCCGGATATTATAATGATTGGAGAAATACGAGATCCCGAAACCGCGGAGATTGCGGTTCAGGCATCGATTACCGGCCATCTTGTGGCCAGTACTTTACATACCAACAGCACTTCCGCCAGTATTGCCAGGTTGCTGAACATGGGAATCGAGCCGTATCTTATGGCCGATGCCCTGGTGGGCGTGGTGGCCCAGCGTCTTGTAAGAAAACTCTGCCGCTGTAAGAGGGGCAGGGAGGCGACCGCGCAGGAAAAGGAAGAGCTGGGAGTGAATCAGGACGAAGTCCTGACCATCTATGAACCGGCCGGCTGCCAGCTTTGCAGCCAGACAGGATATTTCGGGCGGACTGCCGTCTACGAGATGATGCCTGTAACACCGGAACTTCGATGGGCAATCACAAAGATGCAGCCTTCATCCAAGGTGAAGGAGATTGCACAGAGAGAAGGTATGATTACTCTGAGGGGAAGCGCAGTCAGACTGGTGAGGGAAGGCGTTACCTCCTTGGAGGAGATGAAAAAGATTGCCAGCGAGGAGGACTAACAGATGGATCTGACAGAACTTTTGGGGGAGGCGAAGAAGCTGAATGCCTCCGACCTTCACATAACAGTAGGAGTGCCGCCCCAGGTGCGTGTCAACGGAGCGCTGATTGCGATGGAAAACTGCCCGAGACTGATGGGGGATGATACGCAGGAGCTTGTTGAAAGTATCATGGGAGAACGGCAGAAAAGCCTGTTTGAAGATAAGGGGGAGGTGGATTTCTCCTTTGGAATCCCGGCACTGGGCCGGTTCAGGGTTAATGCCTTCCGCCAGAGGGGAACAGTTGCAGCAGCATTCCGTCTGGTGAGTACAGAGGTACCCACCCCCGAATCCCTGGGACTGCCCCAGTCCGTTATTGACCTGTACCAGAAGAACAGCGGACTTGTACTGGTGACAGGGCCTACAGGAAGCGGTAAATCCACGACGCTTGCGTCACTGATACAGCGGATTAATGAGACAAGGAGAAACCATATTATTACGCTGGAGGATCCGATTGAATATCTTTACCGCCACAGCAAATCCCTGGTAAACCAGAGGGAGATTGGACTTGACACGAGAAGCTATGCGGCCGCCCTGCGCGCTGCCCTGAGGGAGGATCCGGATGTCATTCTGGTAGGTGAGATGAGGGATCTGGAGACAATCAGCACGGCCATCACGGCTGCGGAGACGGGCCATCTCGTTTTTTCCACGCTGCATACGATAGGCGCAGCGTCTACGATTGACAGAATTATAGATGTTTTTCCGGCTGAGCAGAAAGACCAGATCAGGGTCCAGCTCTCCATGGTTATGGAGGCTGTCATTTCACAGAGGCTGCTGCCGAAGGCAGACGGGAGCGGAAGAACCGGAGTATTTGAGGTAATGCATGTGAATACGGCGGTCCGCAGCCTGATCCGGGACGGTAAAACCTATCAGATCCCAAGTATCATCCAGACAAACAGGAAAGCCGGGATGATTACGATGGACGACGCCCTTCTGGAAAAATACAGGGCAGGCATTATCACACGAAAGATGCTGGTAGACTATGCGGTGGATCCGGTGTCGATAGAAAAACGCCTGTTATATTAAGGAGACGAGCGGAATGGCTAATTACCGTTACCATGTTATTACCCCGGCCGGGAAAGAAAAAAAGGGAATCATCACAGCGTCAGACAGGCCCCACGCGATGGCGGTACTGAAAAACGACGGCAATACCGTGATTTCCATTGATGCTCCCAGCATATGGGATAAAGAGTTTGAACTTCCGTTTCTGAATCCGGGAGTCAGGCCCAGAGATATGAGCGTCTTCTGCCGCCAGTTCGTCACGCTGACGGAATCCGGTATCAGTATCGTACGTGCTATGGAGATGCTGGAAGAGCAGACGGTCAATAAATTATTAAAAGAAGCAATCCGGGAAACCAGGGCCTCTGTTGAAAAGGGGGATACGCTGGCCGGGAGCATGAGACACCATGAAAAAGTTTTCCCTCCGATGTTCGTCAACCTGGTTCAGGCCGGTGAGGAGGCAGGAAAGCTGTCATTGTCATTTGAACGGATGGCGGCGCATTATGAGAAGACGGCCAAACTCCAGAATATAATCAAGAAGGCCATGATTTACCCGATTATCCTGTCGATCGTGGCTGTGATTGTCATAATCGTCATGCTTGTATACATAGTGCCGATGTATTCCGATATGTTTGTGGATATGGATGCAGAACTGCCTGCGATTACAAGGGCAGTGGTCGGACTGAGTAATTTTATGACCAGATACTGGTATATTATATTGATTGGCATTTTTGCTATTGTCATGGGGCTGAGAGCCTATGGAAGCACGGAATCGGGAGATTACGTCTATTCCAATCTCGTTCTTCGGATACCGCTTGTCGGAAAGCTGAAGAAAAAGACAGCCTGCGCCCAGTTTTCAAGGAACCTGAGTACGCTGCTCAGTGCAGGCGTGCCAATTATAGAAGCCCTGGAAATAACGGCAAACACGATGGATAACACGGTTTACCGGCTGGCAATCAGCGACGCACGCGAACAGGTGGCAAGAGGAATCCAGCTTTCGGTTCCATTACAGGAAAGCGGCGTCTTTCCCTCCATGGTTTATCATATGGTGGGAATCGGTGAGGAGACAGGCGGATTAGACACGATGCTTGATAAGGTGGCGGAATATTATGAGGAAGAGGTGACCGCCGCAACCGAACAGGCCGCCGCCGCGCTGGAACCGCTGGTCATTATCTTTATGGCTGTAATTGTAATCGCAATTATTGCGGCCGTATTTACTCCGATGCTTACGCTGTACAGCAGTGTGGATAATCTGTAGACTGGCGTGAGGTACGCGGAGGACTTAAGAGATATTTAACTCACGTCGTGCGCCCGACATGGCGGAGTTACATATATAAAACTAAGAGAAATCTTAAAGAAAGAAGGAGATTGGAATGAACAAGAAAAAGAATAACAAAGGTTTTTCACTGATTGAATTGATCATCGCGATTGCGATACTGATCATTCTGACAGGACTGCTGGCACCGCAGTTTATGAAGTATATTGAGAAGTCCAGGGAAGCGAAGGATATGCAGACATTGGATACTGTGTATTCTGCTGTGCAGGGAGCTATTGCAGACGAGGCGGCTTATGATGAATTAGTTGCAAAGATGGCTGCTGGTGGAGATTTTGCAACAATTAATAAGGGAATGTCTATTGACGATGTTTTAAGTAAAGGTGATGATTTTGCTGATGAATTAAAAGCTATTCTGGGCCAAGATAGTTTTAAATTTACTTCGAAAGCATCAGGCGCCAATACAAACAAATTATATATAATTATTGATGATGCTATGCAAGTAGGAGTAGTATACGGCTCTGCTGCAAATGCGCCTGAAGGAGATTTCCATGTGGGAATAGCAGCAGCAAACTAATTTTTATAATTTGGTAAGTATATTTTATATAGGGATATAGCATGCACAAGGTGTTGCATGCTATATCCTAATATTCGTATGAAATATAGAAATTAGTAAAGAGCAAAGGAGAGCAGTGTAATTGAATTTATTGATTGTTTTCCTCTTCGCCATCACCATCGGCAGCTTCCTCAACGTCTGCATCTACCGCATACCACGCGGCGAGGACATCGTCCATACCAATTCCCACTGCATGAACTGCGGATACAAGCTGGCGTGGTACGACTTAATTCCCATATTCAGTTGGATATTCCTGCGGGGACGGTGCAGAAAATGCGGAGAGAAAATATCGGTTCAATACCCGCTTATTGAGCTGGCCAACGGCATCTTATGGGTGGAATTAATTTATAAAAACGGTTTTACAGTGACGGGAATCTGTTATGCAATTGCAGCTTCCTCCCTGCTGGTACTAAGCGTCATTGACTGGCGTACGTTTGAGATTCCGGTGGGATGTAATATTGTAATAGGAACAGCCGGTCTGGTAAACCTGTGGTTTAACAGGCAGGACTGGCTTACATATATGATAGGGCTTATCTGTGTCAGCGGCCTGCTTCTTCTGATTCTGCTTCTCAGCAAAGGCAGAGCCATGGGAGGCGGAGATGTGAAGCTGATGGCGGCGGCCGGTCTTCTTCTGGGATGGCAAAATGTCATCCTGGCTTTTGCGTGCGGATGTATTCTAGGTTCTGTGATTCATCTGGTTCTGATGAAGATACAGGGAAAAGAGCGCATGCTGGCATTTGGCCCTTACCTGTCCGCAGGAATATGGTTTTCCATGATGTGGGGGCAGGAACTGATACAATGGTATATCAATCAATTTTAGCATCCGGTTTCAGGCTGAGTCATAATAATGCGTAACCGGTTTAACAGTGAAAAGAATCATGCTCTGCCGAGGCAGACATGTTCAGAATAAAAGTTACTGTTCACATACTGCTAAAAAAGCGGCGTGCTGTGAACAATAACACGCTTCTCGATGCACAGAAACGGCAAAAAACGCCGTTGATTGTGGTGGAAAGTTTACTTTTCATCGCGCCGCGCCGTGAAACTTGGGATTTTCGTGCAAAATGCGCACGAAAACACCCCGCGGAACGCAACCGTGTGAACAGTAACGAATAGAACAACAGGTGAAAGGACAACTTATGGGCAAGCTGCTATCAATCGTATTGACTGACAACCACATAAGAATTGCAGAGTTATCCAACGGCAGGCGAGGTGTTTCGGTATACAGGCTGCTGACCAAAGAAGTGCCGGAGAGCCTTGTTTCAGGCGGATTAATCGTGGATGTGCGCGGCTTTGCCGAGTATCTTAACGCCACTTTGAAATATGCCAATATCAAGACAAAGAAGGTTGTCTTCTCACTTCCCTCTGATCGGATTATGAGCAGGGAAGTAGTGCTTCCGGAGATGAAGGAGGAGAAACTCAAAACAGCCCTGAAGGTGAATGCACCGGAGTATTTTCCGGTGGAGCTGACGGATTACGTACTCTCTTATTTTACAATATCGAGAATCCTGGAGGACGAGACAGAAAACGGGGAAGAGGACGAAGAGACGCAGGAGAGAAAGAAAGCGAAGAGGAAAAAGCCGGGAATCGGCGGGAGCCGATCGAAGCTGCGTCTGATGGTGGTGGCGGTACCGAACGAAATGGTACAGTCTTATTATGATGCCGCCAAGCTTGCACACCTAAAGCTTATCTCAGTTGATTATATCGGCAACAGTGTTTTCCAGTTGACCTCGAATCAAATTGGCGATGAGCCATGCCTTGTAATCCAGCTGGATGAGGAGCATACGGTTCTGACAATTTATAATGAGACGGTTATGGTACTCCAGCGTCATGTGGATTTTGGAAGCATTTCACTCCTTCAATCCATTATGGATAAGAAGAACTGCAGCCAGGAGGAGGCTCTGGAACAATTGGAGCGCAGGCAGTTAATCCACGACAATTTCGATGATGGGGATGAACTGACAGACACTCTTTATTATCTGGTCAGCAACATCAAACGGGTAATTGAATATTATACAGGCCGTAATGCGGACCATCCTCTGGAGCTTGTTTACATAATCGGGGACGGCTCACGCATCTCCGGTTTGGATGAGCTGTTTGACAAACAGCTGAATCTGCCGGTTGAACGCATCACGGCGCTGAAACAAGTGTCGGTAAAAGAGAGTGCAGGACTTTCCATGAAGGAAGTCCTCAGATATATGGATAATATCGGGGCTGTTGTGGACCCGGTGGATCTGATACCGAAACAACTGGAGCAGGATATCAGGCGGAAGCTGGAGGCCAAGGCTTACCGTGTTATGATTCTGCTGGCATTGTTCGCGTCGGTTGTAATTGTCACTGTTCCGACAACCAATTTTTTCAATGAGGCAATGGAAACCATTGATCTACAGAATAAATTACTGACGGTGGAGGACGTAAAACCGATACTGGATAACTACAGACAGGCTCAGACGCGTTATTCCGACGTTGTGCAGGTTCAGTCTCTGGTAAGAACCAATAACGAGAGTCTTTCGAACTTTATTGATATATTTGAGCAGCTTCGTCCAAGCAATATTTCGATTCAAAGCTTTAGCTGCAGCGAGGGTCAGGTGAGCTTCTCGGCACTGGCCCAGGGGAAGAAGACGGTGGCGAAGCTGATTCAGCAGCTAGGTATGCTTGCCAATGTATCCGAGGTGAAGGTCAGCGCACTTTCAAGCGTATTTGAAGGAAATCAGGAAACGGTTGCATTTTCCCTGACCTGTACTCTGATCAATCAGGATTCCATCTTGAATCCGGGAACAAAGGAAGAGGCATTGGAGAACATGATGCCGGATGAATACAGTGAAATATGGGCGCCGGATGAAGGCGTGGAAGAAGACGGAACCGGCGGCGATGATACGGATGGAGCCGGTACGGAAAACGAAGTTTTGGAGAAGAATAATGTCCAAAGTGCGGATATAGAAGAAGGCGGACTGGAATCCGGACAGACACAATTGGCAGCTCAGGTAAATGCTGCGGCGGTGGCTCCGGCTGGCGAGGCTGATGCAGCGGCCGTGCCTGTGACGGAGCAGACTCCTGGGGGACAAGTGCCTGATGCGCCTGCAGCAAATCCAGGTGAGGCAAATCCGGGTGAGGCAAATTCGGGTGAGGCAAATTCGGGGACGGCAAATCCGGGGGCGGAAATTGGAGGGACCGGGCCGGAACCGGCGCCGGTTACTGTACCTGATAATACAAATGCCGATATTCCGGCAGGGGCGGCAGCGGAGGGGAGCGGTCCGGCTTCCGCAAAAGGTTTAGAAAGCGGGGGGACGGCATCATGAAGATAACTTCGAGAGACAAGGAGCTGATTTTTCTCGTACTGTCCATAGGGATTGTTGCCGTATCATGGTTCCTGGGAGCAAAGAATATTGAGAAAAAGACAGAGGAAATGACAGCCAGGAAGGAAGAGCTCCGGCAGGAATACGATGAGCGTATCCGGATTCTTCAGCAAAAGGATGAGTATATTCAAAAGACAAAGGATTATAACGAGGCTTATACACTGATGCTCGGCAGGTATCCGGGAGACATCTCACAGGTGCAGCAGATTATGTTTGTGACGGGGCTGGAAGAACGGTTCGATACTCAGGTGGTATCCGTCTCCTACACGGATCCGGCCGAAATCTATCAATTTCAGACCACAGAACAGGGAAATATTATGCCGTATACGCTGGCAATGAGTACCTTGCAGATTCCGGTCAGTCTGGAGTATGGGAAGTGGAAAGAGTTACTGGACTACGTATTCTCCTATCAGGATAAAAATACGATCCCCCAGATTACGGCTTCCTATAACCAGGAAACGAATGTGGTGGATGCAACGGTAACAATGTACCAGTATGCAGTGCGTGGAGAAGACCGGATATTTGAAGAACCAAAGATTACGGTGCCAATCGGTACGGACAATATTTTCCGCTCCGGTACGGCTCTATCCTATAATGGCGGCACGGTGGAACAGATCGAGGCGATAAAGAGCGATTACGACTGTTATATCATGCTGTTCCCGTCTGCATCGGATGTGAATGCCAAGGTCGTAGCAGGCCCGGATGACAGCGAGAAGATAATATCCGACAAGAATGAAGAGGAGACATTGACCATAAAAGCAGAAGAAAACGGGGAAAACAGCAGTATCACTTATACGCTGGGTGAAAACGGACGTCCCCGCGTGCTTTACACGAAGGGAGACACGATTGACATCTATGTACTCAGCTCTCCCAGAATGGGCGGCACGGATCTGAGCCAGGTAAAAGTCCGGATTGAGAACCGGACTTCGAAAAAGATGCGGATTGCCGTGACCGGCGATGATGACGCAAGGCCCAGATTCGTGGTCGAAAGCCGGACGGGTGATGTGGAGATACTGAAGTGACGGAACACTTTAACAGCAGGGATTGTGATAGGAGCGGAACGGTCTGGTGTCAGGCCGTTTATGGAAAGGAGCACGGCTGCCATGGAGAAAAAGGACGGAGGATTTACGCTGATTGAACTGTTAATCGCGCTTGCTGTTCTTTCTATCATGGCAGGCGTGCTCCTTCAGTCGTTTGTAGTAAGCAGAAGGATGAATACCAAGGCCAGGAAAGACGAATTGCTGCTGGATGCGGCGAAGCGGACGATGGAGGAACTGAAAGGGTATCCGTTTGAGGAATTGGAGAAGTTTCTGGCAGAGGGTGAAGGTACAGCCGGTGGCCGGATTATGATAGGGAATACGATGTATCGAATCGAGCGCCTGGAAGAGGAAGGAGCCGGAAGGGAAGCCGGCGGCGGAGAAGGCGGAGGACAGGATGGCGCTTCAGAGACCGGACAAAGACAGGGCTACCGTCTTACAGCCGAATACGGACACAATCCGTCGGGGGACGGGAGAGCGTCCTATATCATCAGCGCAGAAGCTGATTTTGGAAAGTACAGCCGGGAAGATGAGGAGATGAATCGTTCATACTCTATCAATCGCTATGAGATGCCGAATATTGCCGATGTAAGCAGCTTTCAGAATGCGGTAATCGATCCGCAGACACTGATGAAAGAGGATGAGCTCTTGACCTCGCAGCTTCTGATGAAGGTGAACGAGGAAGAGGAGACGGGTGAGGGGCTGGATGCATCAGACGGCGTGACAGGGGACGGCGCCGGGGAGAGTTCCGGCGGGGACAGCTACAGCGAAAGCGAAGTGGAACGATATTTGCGGGTACATATTTTAGAGACGGCCGGCGGCCATGAAGGAGAGGCAGATGACAGCGGAGTTTTGACCGTTCAGGCGGAAGTAGTATATACGGTGGAAGCGGATAATGAGGGACATCCGGATCCGGATGTTTCAATCGTGGCAAGCCTGGCATCAGTGAAGAGAAACATTGTCAGAGAGGACAACGGCCGGCCTTCCAACCGGATCTATCTTTTTCTTCCGGATAAGGATATTAAATACATAAGGACTGAAGTGAGGGAGAACGGCAGCGGAGAAAAAAGCATTGCTCCGGAAGCGGCCGGCGAAGAATCCGGTTTTCCCGGTTTCGACAGAATTTTTATAAGCTATGACCTGGAGGATCCGATAGAATTCTTTTTGGTAGCAGGCAGTCCCGGCGCATATGAGCAAGCCGGGGATGAGAAGATAAAGATCGAGTCATCTGAAAACAGCGGGATGTTGATTTATACGAATATCGGTGAGGAAAATGAACCGATATCCTACCACGAACCCGAAAACAGGCTATATCATTTGACTGTGACTGTTTACGAAGCCGATTACAGCGGGACGGAGGGAACAGGCGCAGAACCCGGCAGGGGCCGGGAAATATTGAAACTGGATTCAACAAAATCAGAGTAAGAGTGATAGAAAAGTGGTGAGGCCGGCAGAATTACGGCAGCAAAAGAGACAGGAGGTTCCGGAATGAGACGAGTTAAAAACCAGTTGCCGGAGAAGAAAAAACTGAATAATTCAGGTTCCGCCATGATTCTGGCGCTGACTGTCCTTTCTCTGATTGCCATATTGGGGATTATGGCTTTAAGCTCCGCGCTTTTGAATGTCAGAATGAGAGATTTGAACCGGAAATCGGACAAGAATTTTTACTATCTTGAGACAGCGCTCGATGAGATTTATGCGCAGACAGGAAGAATGGCGAGTGACATCCTGAAAGAAAACTATCTTGGCGTGATGGAGAAGCTTTATAAAGATGGCTACAGAACGAACGATGAGGCGAACGCCTGGCTGACAGCCGGTTTTATGAAGGAACTGACAGGCGAAAACGCTTTGGGGTTATCACTTCCTCTCACTGATGAAAACAATGAGGAAAATCTTAAAAATGCGGCTGAGAAACTGGCCTCTTTTTCGGATACGATACAGAAACAGAATCTGGAGGTTTTTATCGATTCAATTATCATGGAGAAACAGGTTATGCCGGAAGGGGAAGAGCTTGCGATGACCGGCTCCGGCAATGCGGCGCCTCTGTCCGTCCCCGGTCCGCGGGACAGCTACAGCGGTATCACCCTGAAAGGATTCTGTCTGATTTATACAAATCCGGATACCGGAATTGAGTCGGCAGTCACCGTGGATTTAAGAATACGGGCGCCCTATGTAAGGTTCATGAATGAAGGCGATGCACTGCTTGACTATGTCCTGGCGGCGAATGGGGATATAAAAGTAAACCAGAACGGCACAAGCAGAACAGTGAATGAGTTTACCGGAAACATATACGGCAATTCAATTACGGTATTCCACAGCGAGCTTGACGCGGCGGGCCGGTTAATTGCGGCAAAGGGAAATATAACGGCTGACAACCGTGCGGAGCTTACAATTTTCCCTGCTGTGAATACCGGGGCGAAGAGCCGCGTCTGGGCAGACGGGATTGAGCTTAACGCCTCATCCACCCTGACTGCTGAGGATGCCGACATATTTGTCAAGGATGATTTGACCCTGAAGGGCGATAAGAATAATGTTACCCTGAAAGGCTCTTATTACGGCTACGGAAACGAAGGGGACAGCAGCGCGCTGGAACAGGAAACACCGAATAAAAGCAGCGCGGTTATTATAAATGACAGGGGGAGCAGTCTTGATTTGACGGGCCTTGACTCCCTGATACTGGCCGGACGGGCCTATATGAGATTTGACGATACGATTACGAACGGGCAGTACGTTTACCCGATGGGAGAATCACTGGCCGTTAAGGCCACTCAGACGATGTATTTGATACCGGAGACATCCATTCGCCTGGCATGGAATGGAAATACACAGGCTGCCGTTTCCAACCCGGTACTCTTGCCCGATGAGGAGGATGGCTATACACTGGCGCTTCAGGTCGAGCTTCCCGATGAAATGGGCGGGAAGAAGGCGGAGTATCAGATACGGATAGACAATCCCCAGGCAGAAAGCGATTCGGAAAAAGAGATTACAGTTACAGGACCCGGAACACAGGACTCCCCGGTTGTCCCGGTAATTTTAAATGGAAAGGTTTATATCTATTATAATTTTGATTCGGAAAGTGAGAGAAGGGACTATTTTGTCAATTATCTGGATAAAAACGCTTCATCTTTTGACGATCTGCTGGAAAAAAGCCGTATGGGGAAAAGCGGCGGGACAGCCGGCGGTGACGGCAGCGGAATATATATTAAAGGCAGCGGGTCCCAGCAGATTCATACATCAGGCGCCCTATATCAGGTAGCCGGGGATAAAGGGGAGGATGAACATCTTTTTCAGCTCCTTAAGAAGGGGGAGGACGGTGTCGGCAGTAAACTTGAATGGGTGAACCTGATTGGAAATCTGAATGCCTCTTTTAAAAATATACAGGACAATCTGGCGGAGACAGACCGTGTCGGAGGGCGTGCCGGAGAAGCTGCCATGGGAATTTCATCGATACTGCCGATTGGAAATTATGTTAAAATTGATGAAGTGAAAAAACTAATAGGAGAACCGGTCTATATCAAAGAAAACGGATGCTGTGTGCTGCTGAGCGGGGACTCGGTTCATGTAGAGCTGGGGGCCGGTGGGGACAGCGCGTCAGTAACAACTCTGGGGAGAACTTTTTCTATGGACGGAGGGCTGGTTGTATCGGCAAAAGATATTGAGATTGGAGGAGAGGGAGCGTTTAATGGCCTGTTTATGGCGGCAGGTCAGATATCTGTTACGGGCAGCGCAAGGCTGACCGCCG
>OBWG01001112.1_pt1 | contig 13010 bp, 10 predicted proteins | sample 1495221 | NCBI WGS metagenome assembly OBWG01 (sample SAMEA2580053, study PRJEB22360) | human gut metagenome | reverse complement strand
TGACGGAGCCATTGCGATAAACAGTGTGATCCAAGAACATCCTTTTTCAAGGTAACCTGCCTGTACACCACCATAAGATACAACTGACTTCTCAACTACGTCAATACCTTGATCGATTCTCATCAAACCTTGGTAGTAGATAGAAGCAACCGGGCCTCTGGTGTTACGAGCAATGTCTTTAGCAGCTTCAACATCACCTTTTTCCAAAGCAGCTTCGATAGATGCCATGAATTTTTTTGTGTTGATTTCAGCCAAACTCAAATAAATGATACGTTCAATACAGAAAGCCAAACCGATCACTAAAGCGATAGCTACCAAACTCATGAAAGATGCAGTACCTTCGATGAATTTAACTTTGATTTCCTTGTGAATACCACCCTCTTCTGCAGCAGGAGCAGCAGCTGTAGTAGCTTCAGCGGCAGGAGCAGCTTGTTGTTCAGTTTGTTCTGCTGCAGGAGCGTCTTGAGCCTGAGCAAGTTGAATTGAGCCAAAAGTGAAGGCCCCAATCACAGCAACAATTGCAAATAACTTTTTCATTGTGTGTCTAATTTTTAAGATTAATTAATTGATTATTATTATTGTATTTACTTCTCATCTCTCTTTCATTTCTGCGGAGAGACGGGGATTCGAACCCCGGATACGCTTTTGGCGTATACACGCTTTCCAGGCGTGCCTCTTCAACCACTCGAGCATCTCTCCCTCTGTGTTTTCAGCATTTTCAGCTACAAATGTATTCTTTTTTTTCTTTTCAAGAAGCATTCTCCCCCTTTTATCTTGAATAAATACTGCAAATTAATATAATTTAAAACCTTTCGAACCTTATTTGCGGATTCCGAACACTTTTAACGCATTCACAGAAGTGACCTGTGCCACATACTCCGGATCCCTCTGATAAATATCCGCCACCTTCATGAGTGTGTCTCTCACATTGGCACTTTCATTCCTCTTTCCCCTGTTCGGCACGGGAGCCAAATAGGGAGAATCGGTTTCAAGCACAATGCGCTCTAAAGGAACAGTCGTCAATGCCTCCGGCAAAGTCGATTTCTTGAAAGTTACAACTCCATTGATACCTAACATAAATCCTTCAAATTCCAACAATTTCGCCGCTTCTTCCGATGTCCCGGTAAAACTATGAAAAATGCCGGTTAATGGGGTATTTTTATAGGGTTCCATTACCTTATATATATATTCAAACGCTTCTCTTGAATGGATTACAATGGGAAGACCATATTCCAGCGCCCATTCTATTTGCTTTTCAAAAACCAAGATTTGCTCTTTCAGAAAAGTCTTGTCCCAATAAAGATCAAGACCTATTTCTCCGATAGCCACAAACTCACGGGAAGTCGACAAGTATTTGTGAACAATCGCTAATTCCTGTTCATACGATTCATTGACAGAAGTAGGGTGCAGTCCGATCATCGGATAGCAAAATCCCGGATAATCCCTACAAACCGACAACATAGCATCAATGGTCGTACTGTCTATATTGGGCATAAAAATATAGGAAACTCCCGCTTTCTGCGCACGTTCCATCACCAATGGCAGGTCTTCGGTAAATTCTTCAACAAAAAGATGAGAATGAGTATCGATCAACATGATATTTCTTTTTCTTCTTTTATTTTTTCGCTGGAGCGATAATAATATATCAGTCCATAGTCGCGGCATTTTTCTAATCGGGTATCATTGGGAGTGACATCCTGGTATTTGGCTTCTACCTGATTCCAGATATCCAAAATCAATTCATCGGCACGGTCACGCATAGACGCCAGTTCATCAAGACTACGATTGGTTAATGCCTGATAGTTCTTCTGCCGTTCATAGCTTTCCAGAAAAATATCATAATGCACTTTTACGCGTGCAATAGTCGGATTATAAATAGGTATGCCACCTTGAGTGGTCCTTAATTGTTCGCCTTCGATTATTTTCTTCCCCCACTCTACCAGAGAGGCTTCACTCAACAGGTCCGGTACGGTATTGGAAGCAGGCAAGCCATATAACTCTTTATGTGCCACCTTGATTTCATCACGAAGCACTGCCAAATTGAGCACCTGAATAAAATGAGAGATATACAGCCGGGCAGTCTTCACATTCATCTGGTGTTTACGGCTGGCACGCGACTGATTATCGTAGCACTGGGTATAATAAATTTGCGCTGCCTCAAACCGATGCAAAAAGTTACGCGCTTCAAATAATGTCTTCAATGTAATAGCCAAGTCACGCACATTATACATCTCTCCCTTTTCGACAGCCGCTTTCAGCGCCCGAACTCTTGCTTGATCTGTATTTGGTAGTCGTCTATAAGGCATATCTCCGATACTTAACTACATTTCACGATACATTAATAATTTCACCAGATTCTTCAGTTCTTTTTTTCTGTCTTCCGCAACAGCTACCGCCGCTAGACTTTCCATAGCGAACGTATAATATTCACGCATTTTGCTTTCACAAATATTGCGGATATTCAACTGATTATAGATTTCAGTTACCGCTTCGATTTTTTCAGAAGGTTGAAAAGCCTCCGCATTCAACCAACGATTCAATTCAGCATGCTGCTTTTCATCCGCACGGTTCAGTGCTTTGATAAGCATATATGTTTTTTTATTGCAGAGGATGTCTCCACCTATCTTCTTCCCGAACACTTCCGGATCACCATATACATCCAACAAATCATCCTGTAACTGGAATGCTACTCCAATATGCATTCCAAAATTATATAGATTTTCTGCATCTTCAGCAGTCGCTCCTGCCAGAATTGCACCTATTTTAAGACTACCCGCAAGCAACACGGCTGTTTTCAAACGAATCATTTCAATGTATTCGTCTTCTGTAACGTCACAGCGAGATTCAAATTCCATATCCAGTTGCTGTCCTTCACAGATTTCGAGTGTAGTCAAACTGAATAAATCCATCACTTCTTTCAGGTGTTCCGGTGGACAACCCGTCATATACCGAAATGCCAGAATCAACATAGCATCTCCCGAAAGTACAGCAGTATTATCATTCCAGACCTTGTGCACGGTAGGTTTCCCTCTGCGCACATCCGAACGATCCATCAAATCATCATGCAACAAGGTGTGATTGTGGTAAACTTCAATCGCAGTGGCAGGATCGTATATAGACGCAACATCCTCCCGATACAAGTTATATACCATCAACATTAATACAGGACGTATCCGCTTCCCACCCAGAGAAAGGATATATTCAATCGGTTCATAAAGTCCTTTCGGCGTCCGGGTAAACTGGATTTCAGAAATATGATTATTTATCTTATCGAGTAATTGAGAAGCTGTAAACATGATGAATAAAAAAATTAATGAATAAAAAGAGGCTGCCGAAAGCAGCCTCTCCATTTATAGTGTTACAAATTACTGCAATCTAAACATCACAGGAACTGTAAATTTAACACGTACCGGTTTTCCGCGCTGCATACCTGGTTTCCACTTCGGCATGGTATTAATCACACGGAGGGCTTCTTTATCCAGATACGGGTCGACGCTACGTACAACCTTCGCATCTACGATACTACCGTCTCTGTTAACAACGAACTGTACGATAACACGTCCTTGAGTTCCGTTTTCCTGTGCGATAGTCGGATATTTAATATTTTTTGCCAGATACTGCATCAAAGCTGCTTGTCCGCCCGGGAAGTCCGGCATATTTTCTACAACCTCGAAAATAGTCTGTTCTTCCGGTTCTTCTTCAACCACTTGTACAGGCACATATTTTACTTCTACACGAGCTTGATTATCTTCATTGATAATAGTTGTTGTTTCCTCAATATCAGCTTTATCATCCACAATCTCCAGCAATTCTGCTACCTTTGGAGCTTCAGGTGGTGGTGGAGCTGCTTGTTCAGGGGTTTCGGTAATAGGAATAATTTCCTCTTCAAACACGACATCGGCTACTGCCTGGCTTGTATCTATCTTCACGTCACGCTGGGTCCATTCGAACGCCACGAACATGAAAGCTAGAACTACCACGTAACCAACGAGCAACCATGTAGACTTCTTGCCTTCCAGGTCTGCCTTGGGTGATTTTTTAACTTCCATAAATTTATTAATATAATGATTAAAAAAAAGTGTCCTTTCATGTGTCTCCGGGCAAATATAGTACATTTTCATGTATTCGTTCCCCTCTTTGCCTCTTTTTATCCGGCTTTTTAACTTTTTTAATTCTTTCGTACTTGTCTTGCTCCTTTTAACGGCAAACTTATGGTTGATTTTCAAATTTGCCGTATCTTTGGCGAACAAATCAGATGAACTGAATATGAAAAAGATAACAATTGCAATCGATGGCTTTTCCTCTTGTGGAAAAAGTACAATGGCCAAAGATCTTGCCCGCGAAGTGGGTTACATTTACATTGACAGTGGAGCCATGTATCGTGCGGTCACTTTATATAGTATAGAGAACGGGATTTTCAACGGAGACGTGATCGATACGGAGAAACTGAAAAAAGAAATCAAGAACATTCGTATATCTTTCCAGCTGAATAAGGAAACCGGACGTCCCGACACGTATCTGAACGGCGTGAATGTGGAGAATAAAATCCGTTCAATGGAGGTTTCTTCCAAAGTGAGCCCTATCAGTACGCTTGACTTCGTACGTGAAGAAATGGTGGCGCAGCAACAAGCAATGGGAAAGGAAAAGGGCATCGTCATGGATGGCCGGGATATAGGAACTACCGTTTTCCCGGATGCGGAACTGAAAATATTTGTAACCGCTACTCCCGAAATCCGTGCTCAACGTCGTTATGACGAGCTGAAAGCAAAAGGACAGAAAGCCAGCTTCGACGAAATTCTGGAAAACGTGAAACAACGGGATTATATCGATCAAAACCGTGAAGTAAGCCCGCTGCGCAAAGCAGAAGATGCGCTGCTCCTGGATAATACCGACTTATCGATTGAAGAGCAGAAAAAATGGCTTTTCGAACAATTTAATAAGGTAAGTAAATAGTTTGTTTTATGATCAAGGTAGAGATAGACGAAGGTTCCGGCTTCTGCTTTGGTGTGGTGACAGCCATTCATAAGGCAGAAGAAGAGTTGGCAAAGGGAGAAACACTCTATTGCCTCGGAGACATTGTGCATAATAGTCGGGAAGTGGACAGGCTGAAAACGATGGGATTAATCACCATCAATCGGGAAGAATTCAAGCAATTGAAAAATGCAAAAGTATTGCTCCGGGCGCATGGCGAGCCACCGGAAACTTATATGATTGCCCGTGAAAATAAGATCGAGATTATCGATGCGACCTGTCCGGTTGTATTACGTTTGCAGAAACGCATCCGACAAGGGTATCTGGCAGACAGTGACGAAGAAAAGCAAATTGTCATCTACGGCAAGAGCGGACACGCTGAAGTGTTGGGACTGGTAGGGCAGACAGACGGAAAGGCAATTGTGATTGAAAAGGCAGAGGAAGCCAAAAAGCTGGATTTAAACAAAAGTATCCGCCTTTTCTCACAGACAACCAAGTCACTGGACGAATTTCAAGAAATCGTAGAATACTTCAAACAACATATTTCACCGGAGGCGACTTTCGAATATTATGATACGATCTGCCGTCAGGTTGCCAACCGTATGCCTAAGCTCCGGGAGTTTGCGGCTACACACGATTTGATCTTCTTCGTCAGCGGCAAAAAGAGTTCGAACGGAAAGATGCTGTTTGAAGAATGTTTGAAGGTGAACGCTAATTCGCATTTGATAGATAACGAGAAAGAAATCGATCCTTCTCTTCTTCAAAACGTAAAATCGATTGGTGTATGTGGGGCGACTTCTACTCCGAAATGGTTGATGGAGAAGATTTACAATCACATTCGGACGCTTATCAAAGAATAATTGCTTTATTCATATAAAGAATAATAGCAAAGCAACATAAGAAAAAACGGCAAAGTAACACGAATGAATAAAAAGAAAGCAAGAAAGGGCTATTTGAACATTTTTAATGTTTTCTTCATACGAAAAAAAACTTCATAACCGCTGCTTTCAACTTTTTATTGTACATTTGCCGCGTCAAACTAATTAATGAGAGATTGTTATATGGGAACAGTTAAGTGTATCGGAATTTTGACCTCCGGAGGTGATGCTCCGGGAATGAACGCTGCTATACGTGCAGTGACACGTGCAGCTATCTACAATGGATTGCAAGTCAAAGGTATATACAGAGGCTATAAAGGTCTGGTCACTGGTGAAATCAAAGAATTTAAGAGTCAGAATGTGAGTAATATCATCCAGTTGGGTGGTACTATCTTGAAAACAGCCCGTTGTAAAGAGTTCACGACTCCGGAAGGTCGCCAGTTGGCTTATGATAATATGAAAAAAGAAGGCATTGATGCCTTGGTTATCATTGGTGGAGACGGTTCACTGACAGGTGCACGCATCTTTGCACAGGAATTTGATGTTCCGTGTATCGGACTACCGGGAACTATTGATAATGACCTTTACGGTACAGATACTACCATCGGATATGACACTGCATTAAATACGATATTGGACGCTGTGGATAAGATTCGCGACACGGCCACTTCACACGAACGTTTGTTCTTTGTAGAAGTGATGGGACGTGATGCCGGTTTCCTTGCATTGAACGGAGCGATCGCTTCGGGAGCGGAAGCTGCTATTATTCCGGAATTCAGTACGGAAGTCGACCAACTGGAAGAGTTTATCAAGAACGGATTCCGTAAATCAAAAAACAGTAGTATTGTATTGGTAGCCGAAAGCGAACTGACCGGAGGAGCCATGCATTATGCCGAACGTGTGAAAAACGAATACCCGCAATACGATGTACGTGTGACGATCTTAGGTCACTTGCAACGTGGTGGTAGCCCGACTGCCCACGACCGTATCCTGGCAAGCCGCCTCGGTGCTGCTGCTATCGATGCTATTATGGAAGATCAACGTAACGTAATGATCGGAATCGAACATGATGAAATCGTTTACGTACCGTTCAGCAAGGCTATTAAGAATGACAAACCAATCAAGAGAGATCTTGTCACTGTATTGAAAGAGCTTTCAATCTAATCTTTTTATTTTTAGGAGTTCAGCTTATATCAGTATATAAGATAAAGAGCGGTGGATGAACGGGAGATTTCCTTATCATTCACCGCTCTTCTTTCATTTATTCAATGCTTCTTTTCACCACAGAGGACACGGAGGACACAGAGGTGAATTTGTTTTATGACTTACGGTTGCGACCCTAATTTTGATGCGTAATCCTCCTACTATAAAGTTGAAAAACATAAAAACATCTGCCACCTGCAACCAAACGTGTGTAATTCACTAGTTAATAGATAGTTGTAACGTTGCAGATACTGTTGCAGATAGGTTGCAGATCAAAGTATCTGCCACACAGTATAAGCCTTGCAATGCCAATTCTCCATGGGTGCAAAAGTTTATTGTATACATTAACTTCCCGTTTCCAGGCGGGGAACTGTCGTTTCCGGCATTAGAAATTACAATTTCCACGGCAGGAAACGAGAGTTTCTAAGGCGGGACACTACAGTTTCTACGTAAGGATACTGTCGTTTCCCCGTAGAGACACCACCATTTCTCCATAGAGTCACCCCAATTATCCCATAGCTTTGCATCAAGGAATCAAGGCTTTTTCTTTGATTATATAACGTGTTGCAGATACTTTATCTGCAACCTATCTGCCACAGGTATCTGCAACGTTACAACTATCTATTAACTAGTGAATTACACACGTTTCGTTGCAGGTGGCAGATGTTTTTATGTTTTTCAACTTTATAGTAGGAAAAAATTTCATTCATTTCCGTACCTTTATGAGTCTTTTTATCCATAAATAATATCCAGTCAGTGGTAGTGCAGCCCCCAATAAGGCAGCAATAAAGGTAAGTATGCGAGTAAACATTCCTCCCCAGTTACCAACATGCACAGAATAAATCCAACCACGAATCTTTCCCGACTTGTCTTGATGTTGATAAAGACTTGTTTCTGTAAATTCACCATTATCCGTATTGAAAGAATAACGGTCAGATGCCCGCTGATTCCCGAAACGGTTGAAAGACACGCTTGCCGTACCAGAAGAAATACTGATTTGCTTATACTCCGGATTCTGACGTCTTAGTTTATCATAAATCTCCTGCCAATAAACGAAGGGTGAAGTTACCGAGTACATATCACTGTGATTGTTTTCCGGACGTCCGCCTCTTTCACCCTTTCGAACCTCATTTCCTTCTCTTTTCTTTTCCCGATGGGCTGCCAGTTTGGTATCCCTCTTTTGAGCATCACTTTTCTGTTCATGTCCTTGGGCGGCACGTTGCTGTACTTCTACCCCGAAGACCTTATAGAAAGCCGTCCGATACCACGGAAAAGACCAGGTCAACCCCGTCAGTGCCATAGCCAGTAGAAAGATCAGAGCATACATTCCACCTGCCACATGCAAGTCATACCAAAACCTTCTCCAACCTTTTGTTGCTGTTATTTTCAGGCTATTCTTCAATGCTTTACGTGTACGCGGCCACCAAATGACAATTCCCGAAATCAGTACAAAAACAAGTAAAAGCGTACTGACACCTACAATCATTTTGCCCCAAAAGATTCCTTCATTTCCCGGATTCATACTATCCAGCAACCAGCGATGCATTCGGAACATAAACATAAAAAAGCCGCTACGCTCGCTTTTTCCTTTTACTTCGCCCGTATACTGGTCTACATACAAAGATGCACGACGTGTTTTGGAAAGACTAACCTGATACGCACGTCCGGGATCAGAAGATATGCTGACACCGGTCACCGATACACTGTCAGGCAATGTCGTCGCCACTTTTTCAAGCAGCTTATCCATAGGAAGAGGAGACTCCTTTACCGTTTCTACGTAGTAAAGATCGCGTCGAAACCACTCATTCACCTCATTTTCAAATACCAGCATGGCACCGGAGAAGCAGACAAGAGTTATTATCAGTCCGAAAGGGACGGAAAGCCACAAATGTATCTTTCTGAATATTTTTTTCATGTTTTCAATCCTATTTCTTGAAAAAACCTGCAAAGCTTTCCGCTCGGCAGGCTTTTATATACAAAAGATTCTCTATTTAACCGACTGTATTATTTTGAAAGATATTCCATCTTACCTACCGTAGTGATAGCGTCAGCTTCTACCGTCAAACCTTTGACTGCCTTGCCTGTTTTTGCGTCTATTTTATAGAAGGCCGGTTTCTCGCCCGTAGTCACAGTGACAGCCATATAAGCATACCCTTTTTCTCCATAAGGCTCGCCACCAAACTTTCCGTCAGCCGGCAGACCTGTAACAAGCATAATCGTCTGATCTTCCGCCTTGAAAACAGCTAATTCGCTGACATCTGCACTTGTACCGCCACTAATCATATCTTCCGCTCCCTTTTTATACAATTGAAGCAGGAAGTAATCTTCAGAGATGTGCCAGCAACGGAAAATAGGATGTTTAGTGCCTATCTCTTCAAAGTTCACATAGTAATCCGGATCGAAATCTGTTGCGCCTGCTTTGATACGCATTGCGCCCGAAGGCTTCTGTCCTGTTACCTTCTTCAAATCTGAAGATGAAACTGCCGTACGTCCATATCCGGGAGAGAACACATAGACGTCACCATTATCAGCGGCCCAAATGGTCTGATAATATTGTGAACGCATACGACCGCATGCATAGCCTATTTTATCAGTCTTGGCAATCACCGGAGTCTCATTGAAGTTCGTGCCACTATAAATTGCCACATAAGCATTATCCGGGTATTGTGTAGAAGGAATGACACCGGCTGTATATGCACCGCTGCCGCTACCACCGTCAGTCTTAGTCACAAGTTCCTGATCTGTCACAGCTTCCGGCCATTTTTTAATACCGTACTTACTCATTCCCATTGGGATGACAGATGTATAAATCTTATTGTTAGCTTCAACCAGACCTGCCCATGAAACTTTTTCACCATTACCCAAGTAATTTTCGGCAAGCAAGGTACCCTCTTCCTGACTGCCATCGGTCGCATCCAAATAGTTGAACAACAATGCTTGAGCCACATTCTGATCCTCATCTGTTATTTTCGAGTCCCCGGTGGAAACAGTCACCACTTTATCCCCCCAGGTTCCATAAGACGTGATACGATTATAAGTGTATGTGTACTTTTCTTTCATTTTACCATCTGCCCCCAGATAATAGGAAGCTCCTGTACCTGCGCCACCTTTATTATAAACTAAAGCAAACACATAATCCAATCCTTTATATACCCAATAGGTACCGCCAATCACCTCGGTTCCATTCCCTTGAGTCGACACTGTTCCTTCATCCAAAGAATTGGCTACTACCAAATAACTTGCTTCACCGGTTGTGGCAGCCACCACATAAGCCGTTTCTCCATCAATTGGCGGGTTATCCACCGGATTATTATCATCGTCGCAAGATGCCACAAACACACCGCTACTCAAACAAAAAGCTACGGCAAAAGCCTGTAATAAAAACTTCTTCATATATTCTTTATTATTGATTGATACTAAAAACTTACTCTTATTATTTACCGAAAAACACTCTGAACTTTCCATAGAATGCGCGCCCCGCTTTTTGCAGGCTAAAATTGTCAAACAGTTGGGCATCGGTGAAATTCCGACATTCAAATGATACATTATAACGTCCATTCTTCATGGTGTAGGACAAAGACAGATTATGAGAAAACTGTTCCGGCACCATATTCTTTGAATCTTTATCTCCGAGATTTTCCCAATAAAGAGGAAAATCGTGCTGCCAGTAGCTATCATAGCCGATGCTCAACACATTTCCTTTGACAAACAGGTCATTCCAATAAAAATTTGCATTGATATTAGCATAACGATAGGGCAGATTCGGCATACGCACTTTATAGTGCATGCTTTCCTGCAAAGAGGAACCCGCCAGAAACTTTTCGTAATCACGAGTATCGATGCTATTGAATGTTCCTCCTATATCAAACCAACGCGAGAAGCTATAAAGCAATGACAAATTATACCCTTTGGTCCTTACGTGACCGTGGTTCTCATAATATCCGTAGCTTGTTCCTCCCAATACGTCCAGTCCTCTTTTTATGTAATCTTTCGTATCCCGATATATCAAACCGGCCTCGGCATACAATTCATGCTTGCCAAACTGATGATTATAGCTGAAACTCAAATTGACATTATCACTTTTCTCCGGTTTCAGATTCATTTTGCCAGCTTCAAGGTCTTCATCTCCAAAGAGTTCGTCCGTGGTCGGCAGGCGGAAAGCCTTTTCGTACGAAAGTTTCACCTGAAGATCTTTCCATATAAAATAGGTACCTGCCGCTCCATATCCAAGAGCGCTTGCCGTATTGGACAGATTGATATAATTGCCTATTCCATCCGTATTCTGCGATACCGGTCCCTTGTTGTATTGCCGATAATATTTGGCAAATGCCGACACATTCCATCTGTCCGACGGCATCAGACGGTAAGAAAGCCCGCTGACGTTTTTACGGGTGATTTTAGGAATAGAAAAGTCCGTGAATTTGGAAGAAGCACCGATGGTAGAGCGGCTCGTACGTTCAAAATCACTGATTACATGACTGAAAGTAAACGTATGCGCCTGTCCGATATGATAATTCATCTTCAGCGTCCCATTCCAGTTTTTATTTTTAGATTCACTGTTCTGGTAAGACTGTTCTCCCCGGCTACCTTTTTCATAAAAATCTCCACGCCAGTTGTAAGCCCGCGAAGCGGTATCGACATTGTTGGTGATATTATGATTATAATTGGCAGTCAACAGTAGATCCAGGTTTTTCACCAATAAGTTCTTTTTGTAATATTCTAAAGAAGGGACCAACGAATGTCCTTTGCGGAATTTTTCACCGAACACGACATCTTGATAAACGCCTGTTTGTATCTCTTTATAGAAATGGGAATAATTAAAACTCAACGCCAGACGGTCTGCCCATTTCTTTCCTACCAGGCCGATTTTTCCAATCACGGCTTCATTATGATACTGGTCATTAAAACGTTTCAGATGATAAATCTTATTTTTATCAAGTGGCGGAAAACGTACGCTTCCATCTTCTTTAATCTCAAATTCGCGTACGTAAGTGTCTACATAATAATCATTATCCGAAAAGTTTTGAAAAGCATTAACCTCATACATGAAACCATTCTTGAACGTTTGTCCGAAGCGCACGTATGATTTATGAGTATTAAACGAACCGTAAGAATAGGAAGCATCCATAAACCACTTTCCGGGTTGTTTGTTGGTGACAATATTAACCACTCCCCCAATAGCATCGGTTCCGAATCCTACGGGAACTACTCCTTTATAGACTTCTATACGGTCAGCAAAATTAATAGGAACATTGTTCAAATCGAATGCAGCACCGGCTCCTTCCTGTGGTATGCCGTCAATGAAGATTTTCACATGTTTTCCGCTAAAGCCATCGATATACAATTGCATATCCGATCCCACTCCACCTGATTCGCGGAGTTTTACACCGGGCACTTTAGTCAGTGCACCCGCCAAAGTCTGCGTACTATTATGCAATTTCTTCGCATCAATGGCTACCGCATTAAAAGCAGATTGATTCACACGACCGACTCCGGATGTCGTGACCAGCACCTCTCCCAGTTCTTTTACCGCCGGTGCGATAGTGACGTTTACTTTTATTCTTTCTCCCTTGGCTAATTTAACTTTCTTTTCTACCGTTTGATAACCGATAGCCGAAACGACGAGTGTATATTCACCTGCTGTAGTTTTCAAATGATATATACCTTTTTCATCTGTATAGCATCCTTGGTTGGTTCCTTTCAGATAAACTGTCGCAAAATCCACCACTTCTTTCTCTGTGGACATCACTCTGCCCGAAATTAAACTACTACGGTGACGCCCCTGTTGTGAATATACGGATACGGAAAACAAGAATGCCAGAAAAACCAAAAAACATTTATTGCTCATCTCCTTTTTACCTTTTTACTTTATAGAAGGTGTGTCAAAATGCACACCTTCTGTTTTTTACGCACAAAGCCCCGACTTTCACAAGCTGGGGCTTTGTTATTACCTAAAGA
>OBWG01001101.1_pt1 | contig 13110 bp, 23 predicted proteins | sample 1495221 | NCBI WGS metagenome assembly OBWG01 (sample SAMEA2580053, study PRJEB22360) | human gut metagenome | reverse complement strand
GCCTTCCTCCTCCCACTCAAGTGCCTCGCCGCATATCTGGCAGTAATTCTGCCCCGGCTCAATCCTCTCATTCTCACATGCCGGGCACATAAATCTCTCCTTGCCCTGTATCCATATCTTAGCCATATCTATTTCCCTTTCCTTACCGGCATACACCCATAATGGATATGCAACACTGTTCCTCTCCTTGTTTTGATATATACATGATCCCCGGCTATATCCTTCCCGCATATGCTGCAGATATAGACCGGTTCACTCTTTGGCTGTTTCATTTCTTCTGCCCCTTTCTGTTTCTGGCCTCCAGTTCATCCATAACAAAATTAACAAGTGGAGACGCTACCGGCTCTTCCTCCGTTGTAGGGGATGTACCTTCCCACTTCCGAACCATATGGTTCCCGTACTTTTCCTTGATTGCATCTGCTTCCGCTCTCAGTACATCCCATTCCCCTGAATCTTCTGGCGGCACACGGTCGCGCCATTTCATCCAGAACCGGTTATAGACATCCACGAAGATATCTGATATAGTTTTATTATCCATTTTTCCTCCTGTCGTCACAATGCGTTACAGCTTCATGTAACCAAATGATAGGCCTCAAACCCGCATAAATACTGGTTTTTTTATGACCGGTTACAAAGTTACAAGGTTACAAAACTTTTTTCCCTATACGCGCGAGGCACATAGATGATTAAATTGTCTGACTTCTTTCACATACATATGCCTTCCTATAAGCTTATAAAAAACCTGTAACTTTTGTAACTTTGTAACCGCACCCCTCAAACCCGCATAAACACTGGATTTTTCGGTTACAAAATACGCTTTTTAAATTGTAACCCTGCCTCAGGATTCTGTAACGGCTTCATTTAAACGGCAGTTCGCCGTCCTCCACAGGGATAAATTCTTCCTGCGGGTAAATCTTCTCAGCCATGTTGATACACGCACACCGGGCTGCCTTTCCGTTGACCTTGGCAGATTTATACAGGTTATCCTTCCCTTTTGACAGCCTTCCCGCCTGATCCAGCCATGACAGCAACGCTCTGGGATTGTATCCCCCTTCTTCACAGATGCGCTCAAACACGCTCTTGATTATACGCACCTCATCACCGGATACAGAGCCGTAGCAGGGATCTGCGCTGGGGTCAAACCTGGCAGCATTGCTGACATAAAAATCCTGGATATATTCATATCCGCGGGCACCGATATCTACCGCCTCCCTGGAATGGAGGTATGGTTCTATATCCCCAACCGTCAAACCCCTGCCATCGCAGAAGATCCATTCCGTAGCCAGCGCATCGGCTGTCAGCAGGATTGCAGCTGCCATGGTCTGTTTTTCCGTGCTGGATGTCCCTATATCACGGTAAAACTGCTTATAGAGGCCGGCCGCCTTTTCTTTTGCCTGATCGGTGGATATAAATGCCATGAACAGTTTCCCGGCATACCCATAGTTAGACCGGATCACATCCAATACCTCAACTGCATCCTCAAACAGCATCTCCCTGCACTCAATTTCTATGATACGGTTTACCGCACCCGCACCGGATGCAGCATGGGTAATGGGGGATTCTCCTGATGTAATAGTGCAGTTCTTCCATGTAGGGGTCTTCTGTAAGCCTCCGGCTTTTGCCCCTCTTGTCTTCCCAATTCCTTCACACAGCATATATACGGTTTGTTCAAAGGATTTTTTATCTTTCACAAGCTGGAATTCATCCAGTATCAGGGGCAGGTTGTTCACAAAACCGGCCAGCTGCTCCAGGCCTACAAGGGTGCCGTTAAATGTCTGGAGATACCCGGCCCCGTCATTTGGGTCAGCCCATACAGAAACTGCCAGAAGCTGTGCCACTGTCTTTCCTGTTCCAGATCCGCCCCACAAATGCAGGAGGAAATTCAGCTTTCCAATGGCTTTAATGACGATAGATGCAAAGGCTGCTGCCAGAGCGATCCTCGCCGCCGATCCTGCCTGCCTGACTTTTCTTGCCATGCCGAGCCATTTCTCATAATCTCCATAAGGGTGCACCGATTCAAACACTTTCCGAAAGTTCTCCAGGCCGTCAAACTCCAGGTTTTCCATATACGGACTGAACAGCCCGTTGGATGTCCATCCCAGATGGCTCACGGACTGGGCCTCCGGGATGGTGTTATGGTTCAGATCCTCCAAGTCCTGAAGGTATTCCACCAGGAAGGCTGCATTCTTGTCCGAAACCGAAATGTCCTTATCTGCCAGTTTCTTGATCTCCCTGGAACTGAAAAGGGTGCTTTTATTGGCAATCACCTCCCGCCAGCCGCGGAAATCCCTCCGAAACATAATCCGCAGCCGCACGGTCCCGTCATCAATATTTACCAGGCGCTGCACGGGCAGGATCGGGTGCACACAGGCAACATCCATCCCCTGTTCGCCGTTCCTCCGGAGGATCCCGTCATCATTGGCAATCCAGTCTCCGGTCAGCAGTTCAATGGGCTGGTCCTTAAAATCCGTCAGGTTATTTACCACGCTGCTCAGCCCGCTCCTGCGTTCTTCGTGCTGTTTCATATATGCCTTTACCATGGTCCCGAAACGCCTGAACCCGACACGTTCTGCGTTTGCATTCAGGTCATTATAAAGCTGCAGGTATGCAAACCCATTGTCCTTATGTTCAAACAGGAGACGGTATGGCTCTTCTGTATTAAATTCTTCCCTGCTGTACTCCTTCCTGATCTCATCCATCCCTGTTTCTCATTTCCTCCTGTTCCTGTTTCGTTCCAAATGCCAGTATCTCGTAATAATAGCGGTTCCTCTCCCTCAAGCTGACTGCTGCCTCCCAGACCTCCGAATACGGCTCCATGCCAGGGATCAGCCTGTCCAGCATCCGGAGGGTCCGGCAGACTTCGCCCAGACGGCTCCATTTCCAGGCGGTTTTTTCCCGCTCCGCCTCACGCTGCTCTTCCCGTTCCCTTTTTATCTGTTCCCTCCGCCTCTGGGATGCAATCCGGCTGCAGGGCCGGTATGTTCCTCCCAGGCTCAGGAATGCTTCTTTGAATGAAACGCCCTCTATTTCCTGAACAAACGTAAAAATATCCCCGTTTGCCCCGCAGGCATGGCAGTGGTAGTCTTTTTCATACACCTTCAAGGACGGGGTTCTGTCCCCCTGGTGGAATGGGCAGCTGATAAAGCCGGCCCGGTTCGGATGGAACCCATAACGCTCCACGATATCGCGCATACTGTATGTATTCTTAATCTCATCTGCTGTCAAATCACTCACATCCCTGCAGATATTCTTTAAGCTCACGATACAGAATGTCACGGATCAGCCTTCCGGATGTTTCCGGCTTGCAGAAATCCAGCTGCATCCCATACCGTGCCCGGAACGCATCAATGCTTGCAATTAGGGCCTGCGGCTTAAGGAGGCTGCGGTACTTGCCATTGTAGGCTTTCTCCCAGTTCTCTCCTTCCACAAGCAGGTATACCCTTATTCCAGCTTCTCTGGCACGCTCAAATTCCCTCTCAAACCGTTTCCGTTCTCTTCCAAAACACATACACAGTTCATCCAGATTCATCTTGCGTTCAATGACCGCCCTGCCGGAAAAGTCAAGAATTTCTCCGGCAGGAAGTGTGCATTTGCAGGAATAATCCCCTACATCCAGCTTTGTTCTCTCATAAGGCAATCCTACAGTTTCCAGGCGTTCCTTCAGGCGTTTTGTAGGCTGCTCCCGTGTATCTACCAGCAGAACCATCGATTCCAGGCATTGGTCGATCTCAAAATTTGTATACGGCATACAGGGACCCCTTAATTGAACGGAAGGGCTTCATCATCCACCCCGTCCGGTATATTCATAAACCCATCTCCCACGGAAGACGCACACGATCCGGAGGGCTGTCCGCTGTTCTTCTTCAGCAGGGTATCCGCCGGTATCTCAAACTTGCCCGAACGGATCTTCTCTGCAGTCACTAAAGAATGGCAGTTTGTAAAGAATCCATGGCGTCCTTCAAAATCATATTCCTTGTTGTTAAACAGGGCGCCGATCCGTTTCCCTTTCAGGGTCTGTTCGTCCCAGTTCCAATGGTATCCCTGGTTGGACGCTTCAAAATGCATCACTGTTGTCTTGAATCTCCGCTGTCTGGGCTCGTCCTCCTCACTTCCATCATCCTTCGGCACCCGGAGCCGGTATGTACCTTTCCATTTCTTATCTTCCCCTGTCTGGTTCTTATAATTTCTTTCAAAGAATCCCTTCTGCTCCCCTTCATCTATGTCAAAATAAAGGACAATTACATCCCCCCAGTCATTGGACTGGTACTTCACGTCCAGTATGCGGAGAACATATCCCCCAGCTGGCAGACGTTCGCTCTCTGTATATGCCTGTGCCTTTTCGTATCCATTTAATCTTTTCATATCGCATCTCCTCACATTTCTATCGCATCAAAATCATCCATGGCATATTCATAGATCCCCTGGCTGATATAGCGGTTATACCTTACATTATTGATCGCCTTCTCCTCTGACACGGCCCATGTCTTTGCTTCAGGTTCCCTGCCGCGCATAACAAGATAGCATTTCTTTTTCGTCCTGCTGCCGGCCATGGTTAAAATTCCTCCAGAGCCTGAATCACTTTTACAATATCATTTTCGATCTCGAAATCCTCAAATGCACCCATAGGGGATTTCGCCGTGCTGTTATTGGCCCTCGTTTCAAACAGATACTTCCCATCCACACACTTTGACAGAAGTACGGTTGTAAACTTGCTTTCCAGGACAATCTTATTCAGTTTTTTTCCGGATGTCTGGATACGGGTAAACCGGTACCCGGCATCATCTGTCTCCGTCTGGGTATGGGCTGTAAATACGATTGTCAGGTCATCCCGGTAATCATAGCATTCCACAATCAGATCCCATACGCAGGTTGCCAAATCCACCCATTTGTCATACCCTTTTTCTTTGCTTCGCCGCATTTCATCGGCAACCATAAGCCCATTTATGGTATCCACAACAATCGTCCTGATACGCGGGCAGTCCGCTGCAAGCTTTTTAATATACGTCCTGACAATATTGGCATCATCACACTTCAGGTAATTTTTATTCTTTTCGCAGTATTGATTCCTCCACCCTTTCCATGACAGACCCTTTTTATCTGCGTCTATATAGTATGTACTCTGTGGATCCAGGTTTCTCATGGATGTTGTCTTTCCGGATCCGGATTCTCCAGCTATACAGATTACTTTTACCATTTATTCTTCCTCCTCAATCTTAATAATCGTGTCATTGGACGCATATTTAATCATGCTGGATGCCAGTTCCTTTACTGACAGGCTTCCCCGCGCTTCACGGAGGAGCCGCTCCAGGGTATCCGCCGCTTCTGAGTTGATCTTTATCACTGCATCCCCGTGTACATCCCGATTGATTTTCACGCCCTTGGGCTTCCTGACCATAATCACGTTAGGCATTTTCCACTACCTCCACAATCTCTTCCGGCTCCAACGCCAGGGTTGTATATATGCTGCCTGCGTGGCAGTCCACATTGATATATCTTCCATCCGGTTTTACCGCATCTACCTGGAACTTAACCCAGTTCCCGTAATCACCATACTCCACCCGGATCGTCTGCCCTGAGATCAGTTCTTTTGCCTTTACTTTCATTCTGCTTTTCCTCCCTGTTCGTTGTCTTTATTCTCAGCCAGTTCAAAGCCCAGCGCCGCCGCAACCACTTCACGGTCGACGGAATACTTGCTTGCCTGGATAATCCCTGCCAGCGCATTGACCCGGCCCATAAGCATCAGGGCCTCCTCATACTGATTTTCAGCGCAAAATACATCATTTTTTCGATTTGCCATCTTGTTTCCTCGCTCATTCTCCCTTATAATAAGGGTGTACTATTTGTTATCTGGACCCGTCACAGTTGCCGCTGTGCAGGTCCTTTTTCAGTTGCTTAAGATCCTTGAACAGCTTGTCCATCTGGCCTGGGCTGTCCAGATATGCATCAAGGTACTTACCTACATCCATACCAGGCTCCCAGCCAGTCGCATAAGTTTCCACCGTCACCCCTGCGACATGACCGTTAAAAAGAAAGAACGCTGTAGGGTGATCCCCTGTAAGCTCCCGCTTACTTTCCTGCAGCCCGTTGATCTGCAAGCACAGATCCAGGGCCTCGCAGATCTGCTGTCTCCTGCGTTTCTCCGCCTTACGCTTCAATCTCTGATTCATCCTTCCTCACCTCCCTTCACAGCGCGATCACGCCATGCGCCACCAGAAACAGCACCACTGATTCCGCTCCCAGCAGGAACGCCATCGCCGCGGCCAGGTTCCACGCCCAGCGGTTGTCCTGGCGGTATCTCTGAAGCTCATCCCCTACCAGGCTGCCCAGTGCCAGGATGTCGTCATATTCCTCCGGGGTGATGGTGACGGGGGCCTCTGGCTGGGGGTTATGTTTGATTACTTCTGCTTGCATTGTTACCTCCTATAAAAATGTATTTCGCTGTTCCTGTGGCACATCCAACACGTTGCAAATTGCCCAGAGATCATTCAGCCGGAACGTTCCGGGATTCCGCTTACGCTGGACGAAGGTTCCTGGTTTGATGCCTGCCGCCTTGGCAATCATCGCATCGGTCATGCCCTTACGCTGTTTATGTTCTGCGATGATGGCCTTAATGTTCTCGCTTCTCTGCCTGCTGTAGGTCATGTACTCTCTTGCTGTCATGTGGTCTGCCTCCCTTCTTAAGCTTTGCCAGAGCCTTCCAAAAACTTCACTATGCTCATCTGCTCATATTTTGGAATCTTCACAAAATCAGCTGGAAGCTGGATTCCATACTGTTCGCAAACCATCTTTACCATTTCAGCGGATTTATATGGAGCAATACCCTGCTTATCCATACGGTTTGAAAGAACTTTGAGCAGATTCTCCACCTCTCCCGGATGCTCCGTTGGAGGAATCTGTTTTTTCGGATTCTCCATTTCGTGGAATCGGTTGATGTACCTTGCAGTAAATTCCGTTCCCTTCTGTCCAGTCATCTTGTGGGCGATGAACTCACAGCCTTTCTTTGTGACAAGAAAACAGGGGAGCGCCTTGTTTTGCTCTGTAACATATGTAGATTCCTTGAAAAAATCGGAGAATCCAATTTTGGCTTCTCCTAACTGAGATATGTAATTGCGAATATCCCGAAGTAACTTAGAATGTTCTTTTCCACACCACTCAGCTGCTTCCATTGATGTAATGGTGGTTCTTGTTAAATCATGCATTTTATGTGCCTCCTTCCTAAACTATAAATTATCTTGCTTTCCCTTTCGCTCTCTGGTAGTCTCTAAATTTCTGTGTTACAATTCTTTTATCAAATGCAAAGGAGAAATAATCATGTTACTTGCTACTGCTTCCGCTGCAAACACCATCAGCACTTTGCCTCCATTAGATCTATCTTGGGCCATAACAGCCACTATTGCTGTTGTTGCATTTTTGTCTCCGATTGTTGTTGCTATCATAAACAATCACCACTCACGTATAATGCGTCAAATGGATTTAGCGCATCAAGAAACTATTAAAAAAATGGAGTCCGATGCTACATTAATAGAAAAGCAATTCTCTATTTATTACGCTGATAAAAGGGCGGCATTTAGTGATTTTCTACAAGCAGCAGGACATTTTTCTTTAACAACGCAATCCTCATCTGTGTATGAGGCATTGCACTCATCTGCCGATAGAGCGCTTCTATTCTGCAATGAATATAACCGAGACTTTATCATTGATTTTCTTAAACGTGTAGACGAAGAATTTTATGGTGTAAATGCTTCAAGAACACAGCGTAGAGAATATACATCTCTCATCACATCTATTGCCTCATCTCTAAATGACGAATTGTCAGCCACGAAGCCACCTATAAAATGAATACACTGTAAACATCAATGCTACAAACAGAACCCAGACAGGATAGCTCTTGTTATTGGGTTCTATTTTTTTCATCAAACACACGCATACAGCACCAATAATCCAAACGGCTATTAAAAATGCCAAACCCATCTTTTTTCACCTCCCTTCCTCAGTCTCCCTCATTAGTTCCTCGTCCTTATACTATTCCCAAATCAATCTGCGAGTTTGCCTCGCCGATCAGCTCTTCCAAATAAGTAGGCACCTCATAGCAGTCAATCAGCTCATGGGCATCCGCTATGTACTTCCGTTTCAGCGCCTTATAAGACTTCGGCCGTCCGCTATCATCATAAATACCGAACTCCCTCTTGATCTGATCGTAAATATCCCGGTACACCTTGGAACGAATTTCTGTATCCTTATAAGCTTCTGACTGCTTTCCTCCTAATACAGACACGCCTTTGCGCTTAACATGACTGGACAGCTCGTCCGCTTCGGAACCATACAGAGGAATGTCATATTCCAGCTTATCCATACGCTGCTCCATCTTAACCTGCTTCTGGTCGATCATCAGAATGGCTTTCATTTCGGTGGACATATTAGGATTCTCGTAATATCCGTTCTGCCGGATAGCCGGAAGAACCTCATCAAACACCCAGCTTTCAAAACGTTCTGCTGATTCTAACTTGCTGTGTGTAATAAGGCGGTACATATCACCCTCTCCAATAAAATTCACATCCTGCATTTTCCCGCTGATAGGGGTGCGGTGTTTTACCGTAGCCCTACAATGCTGCTGAATTGCATCATTTGGTCTTGCATATCCCAATGCCTTTGCTACATCACTTGCCATAAAGTATGGCTTTCCATCAATCTCGACCGTTCTGATCTGACCGAACTCCTCATTGTTAAAAATCTGTAACTCGTGCATTTTATGTATCCTCCTTCCTAAATTTTAAACCAAGCTTGTCTTTCCTTCTCCTCTGTCCTATACTGTACTCACAGGCGTGCCAGCGCCGAGTACAAAAGAAAGGACATTATTATGAACACTAATCACCAATCTTTCATAGCCGCAATATCTGCATTTCAAAGTTCTTTAGAAAAGATGAATGCAGATTTGACCGCCGCCTACTCTCCCATTATTCAATCTACTTCACAAATACAAAGTATACTTGCTTCTGCCATGTATCCACAGGCAATCTTAGCCACTCAAATGCAAGATATGCTGGATACTTTGTTGGCACCTATTCATGAAATGCAGTGTTCTATGAGTGCGTCAATTACAAAAGAAATTGCTAATTCTCTAGCCGCTAACAACTCTGTTATCCAAGATTTGGCAAAAGATATTCAAAACAACCTTGTTGATTTTAGTTCCCATATTTCAACTGTCTTTTCTTCGATATTGGAAAATATTTCGTTTCAGCAAGAATATGTGGAAGTACCTGAATACCTATACTCTTTTGTTGCCCATGAGAATGAAAATCCACAAGAAATTCCTCTTACCGTTGAGACCCCGCTTCCAAAGCGACGCATAACGCTGGAATTCTTTTTAAGTTGTATATTACCAAATATAATTGCTTTATTCGGCGTGTGGCTGACCATCTACTATCACAACATAGATGCATCTTCTCAAAATACCGCCGCACAAGCTGAAGCCGCTATGTTCGAAAGTTACACTGAATCGTTGAATCGCCTTAATGACTCTGTGTCTGCACTCAACGATTATTTAGTATCTCAGTCAAAGTTGTCTCCAGATTCATGTTCAACTGTTGCAACAAGTTCAAATGCTGTTCCTGTAGCAGCTGAATCTGATTCCGCAACTGCTGGTGAATCCGAAAATCTTGATATGCCCCAACAGCCTGATTAATTGATATAACCACTATTGCTATCCAGACCATAGTGATATGCGGTTTATTTTTTTCTTCTACCTCTCTCACCTCCCTTCCTCAGTCTCTGCGAAATACTCCACCGGAACATCAAAATACTTGGCGAGAATTAACAGCTTATCGAACTTGGGGGTACTACGCCCAGTTTTCCAATCAGATAAAACAGACTGAGCAATTCCTGTATCTTTAGATACCTGATATGCTGTTTTGTTATTTTTTACCAACAAATTAGCAAATTTTTTGTACATAATCATACTCTCCTTTCCCAAAAACTATATTGCAATTACTACGGAAATGTGATATGCTTAGTTTGTCGAACGAAGTAAATAACATTTCCGTAGCTACAAAGGTTTTTATCGATTTTCCTTTGTATGCTCATACTATACTATGCATTTCCGATAATGTCAATAGATTTTTTCGGTTTTTCTTAGTATTGCCTACGGTTTTATGAAAGGTGAACAATTTATGTATGAGATTTTTGAACAACTACTACAAAAGCATGGGATAACCTCTTATAAGGTGTCTAAAGAGACCGGAATTACTCAATCAACATTAAGCGACTGGAAACGTGGTCGTAGCACTCCCAAAACAGATAATATGAAAAAAATTGCTGACTACTTTGGCGTTTCCCTCGACTACTTGACAACCGGAAAGGACACGATCGAACAAAAAAAAGAAAAATCATCAGAACTAAATTCCAGAGATGAACGTGATATTGCCAAGGATCTTGATAGTATCATGGAAAAACTTTCTGCTGGTGAATCTGGCCCGGCAAGTTATAATGGAGAAGAGCTTGATCCAGAAGCAGCCGAATTATTTAGAGATGAGTTAGAAATTGCACTTCGACGTCTTAAAATTATAAATAAGGAGAAATATACTCCCAAAAAATATAAAAAGTAGGTGATACTCTTGGGGGAAATAGAACGCATAAAACGATTAGTTGCTTATTGTAAGCGATTATATAACACATCAGATCCTTTTGAAATCGCTGACCGTTTGGGAATACTATATCAAATCGGAAACTGCACGCATGAAGGATGTTATATGTTTCTCAAAAATCATAGATATATCTTCTTGAGTAATCGCCTAAATAACTTCGATCTAAAACTTGTAATGGCTCATGAATTAGGTCATGCATTATTAGATCGAAAAGCAAACTGCTATTTTATTCGTAACAAAACTCTGTTGCTTAATTCAAAGTTAGAGCGACGAGCAAATTTATTTGCAGCTTATCTTTTAATTGATGATGAAATGCTGGTAGAATATAAGGGTTATACCAAGGAACAATTTTGTAATTGTACTGGATACCCAAAAGAATTAATTGAATTAAGATTAAAATAGCATTCATAATGAAACGAGGGAGTCAAATGAGTATTAAAGGTAAATCCCAAGAACTGTTTATAGGAAAGACAGAGATCAATATACAGGATTTTCAGTGGGGGTATAAATTAAAAAAAATGCCATATGAAACTATCTCCCATATAGAGTATTGTTTCCGTACTATGACGGAAGGCGGGTATATGGATTTTCACGATAGCTATGGACATTTTGAGCGCTTTTTCTTTCCTCAAAAATCCAATGCTGCCATACAACGTGCTGTTGATTTTATATCAGAGCATTACCCTGACCTCCCCATTGAAAAACATGACTTATCAAGTGACCCTTTTTACTCTAAAAATATTTTTATTGTAATAATATCGCTTTTCTTTTTGTGGCCCGTTGGGTTAATCCTGTATTGGTGCACTGGTAAAAGAACTCTGGCAGAAAGGATACTCTTTACTGTAGGAATTTTAGGAATCCATATTGCTATTCTTTGTGTCGCTTATTGGAATGCATTTGTGATAACTCAGAGCGCATTTGACGAAATAAATACATATTTAAATCAAATTAGATCTTTGTACTAAAAAACCGCCCGGTGTTACCAGCACCGAACGGCTTTAAATAAATTTCTGTACAGGCACGGAGGCCGATACAATATAATCTCAACACCCATATTGTACCATACCTCCGTGCACCTGTACAGGTGTATTTTTTTACCCATTTTTAAGGAGGAATGATATATGGCAACCGCAAAGAAACTCCCATCCGGCTCATGGCGCTGTCTGGCCTACAGTCACACGGAACGAATATACGATGAAAAGACTAAAAAGTGGAAAAATAAACGGATCTATGAATCCTTTACCGATGACGACCCCAGCCCAGCAGGCCGAAAACGGGCCGAGCTGGCTGCCGCACAGTTTCAGGCAACCAAGACACCTGACAGGATCCGGAAACGGCAGGATTATGGAAAACTCACCTTATCCCAGGCAATTGACAAATATATTGAATCCAGGGAGAACCTGAACCGGTCTCCCACTACACTCCAGGACTACCGCTGTATCCAGAAGAATGCATTTCCGGATCTGATGGATACCCCTATCAAAGACATAGATATAACGATCCTTCAGGAAGCTCTGAGTGCAGAAGCCCGCAGACCGACCAACAGCCCTGCCAAGAAGGGAAAACCCATATCTGCCAAGCGCGTACGTAATGAATGGGGGCTAATCCGCCCTGTGCTGCATAAATACGGTGTAAATAAGATTGACTTTGAACAAATAGAACTTCCTACTGTTACTCCCAGATTGGTGGAACTTCCACCGGCAAAAACCGTCCTAAACCTCATCAAGGGAACTGATATTGAATTACCGGTGTTATTAGCTACCTGGCTTTCATTCTCCATGTCTGAGGTCCGTGGCTTGACAAAATCCAAATCCATCTCAGGAAACTATATCACAATCCATGAGGTAATCGTGGACATTAACAATAAACCGGTACGCAAAGAGTTAGCTAAGAACCCAACCCGCAACCGGCGCTTACAGATCCCGCCATACATACAGAATCTGATTGATCAGGTAGATGGTGATGTGCTTGTACCGATGAGCGGCCGAGCACTGTATCATCGTTGGATTAAGCTGCAGCATGATAATGGGCTATCCCCTATTACCTTCCATGATCTCCGGCATCTCAACGCTTCTGTTATGGCCCTTCTTCGGATCCCAGACAAGTACGCCCAGGAACGTGGTGGATGGAAAACCGATCAGGTAATGAAAAAGGTCTATACGCAGACATTCCCCGATGAGCGTGTGCGTGTTGATAATACCATAGATAACTACTTTGAAAGCATTGTCAATCCAGAGAAATCCTCTCCAAGTGACAAAGAAAATCTATCGCCGGAAGAGCTCATAAAACTCCTTAAAGAACGCAATCCGGATGGCTGGTATAAGGTTTTGGAAAATGCTATGCAACACGAAATGCAACACGACACGAAAAAAGCCCGGTAAAACCGGGCAAATAAAAAAGCGCGAGACGGGATTCGAACCCGCGGCCCCCACCTTGGCAAGGTGGTGCTCCACCACTGAGCCACTCGCGC
>OBWG01001053.1_pt1 | contig 13580 bp, 11 predicted proteins | sample 1495221 | NCBI WGS metagenome assembly OBWG01 (sample SAMEA2580053, study PRJEB22360) | human gut metagenome | reverse complement strand
AAATTCATCGGCCTCTACCGCACCGAGGATAATCCGGCGGCGGTGGAACGCGGCGAGATGAGCGGAAGCTTCGAAAAGGGCGGCAATCACTGCGGTGCTCTGAAAAAATGCCTGGAACTGGAACCGGGAGAGGAATCGAGACTCATCTTCCTGCTGGGCGAGGGGAAGCGGGAGGAAGGCCGCGCCATGCGGGCAAAGTATGCGGATCACAGCGCCGTCGATCAGGCATACAGCGATTTAAAAGCGTTCTGGGACAATAAATGTAACCGGCTTCAGATCGATACCCCGGACGAGGGCATGAACACGCTGATCAATACGTGGACGCTGTACCAGGCGGAGATCAACGTCATGTTCTCCCGGTTCGCCTCCTTTATCGAGGTCGGCGGCCGGACCGGACTGGGATACCGGGATACGGCGCAGGATGCCATGACGGTGCCTCACTCCAATCCGGAGAAATGCCGCCAGAGGCTGGTAGAGCTGCTTCGCGGCCTCGTATCGGCCGGATACGGTCTGCACTTATTCCAGCCGGAGTGGTTCGATCCGGACACGGAGGTGAAGCCGTTTAAATCGCCTACGGTTGTGCCGACCCCGAAGGTTTCTGATATGATACACGGCCTTGAGGATACCTGCTCTGACGATGCGCTGTGGCTGATCGCCTCCATTGTGGAATATGTGAAGGAGACCGGAGAGTACGGATTCTTCGATGAGGTCATCACCTATGCCGACGGCGGAAGCGGCACGGTCTATGAGCATATGAAGAAAATCCTGGATTTTTCCGCGGAGCAGATCGGGGCTCACGGCGTCTGCAAGGGGCTTCGTGCCGACTGGAACGACTGCCTGAATCTGGGAGGCGGAGAGAGCGCACTCGTATCCTTCCTTCATTACTGGGCCATCGACAACTTCCTGGAGGCGGCTTCCTGGCTGGGGAGAGAGGACGATGTGAAGCACTATACCGATATGCGCCATACCGTGAAGGAGATCTGTGACAGGGAGCTGTGGGATGACGGCTGGTATATCCGCGGCATCACCAAAAACGGAAGGAAGATCGGCACCCATCAGGACCGGGAAGGCAGGCTGCATCTGGAGTCCAACAGCTGGGCGGTATTGTCCGGCGCTGCGGATTACGAAAAGGGAATCCAGGCGATGGACGCTGTGGATGAATACTTATACACACCGTACGGAATTATGCTCAATGGTCCGTCCTACACGGTTCCTGACGATGATATCGGCTTTGTCACCAGAGTTTATCCCGGTGTAAAGGAAAATGGATCCGTCTTCAGCCACCCGAACCCATGGGCGTGGGCCGCGGAATGTAAGCTGGGAAGAGGCGACCGGGCAATGAAGTTCTATCATGCATTGTGCCCTTACTATCAGAATGATATAATAGAAATCAGGGAGGCGGAGCCGTATTCCTACTGTCAGTTTATTATGGGAAAGGATCACACGGCTTACGGCCGGGCACGCCACCCGTTTATGACTGGAAGCGGCGGCTGGGCGTATTTTTCCGCCACCCGCTATATGCTGGGGATCCGTCCGCAGTTTGACTGCATTCAGATTGATCCCTGTATTCCGGCCGACTGGAAGGAATTCTCTGTAAAACGCGTATGGCGCGGCGCAGAGTACCGTGTCTCCGTGAAGAATCCGGAGGGCGTGATGAAGGGCGTAAAGGAATTGATACTGGATGGCAAAAAGGTAAGTAAGATACCTGCTTTCGAAGCAGGAAGCAGTCATGAAGTAACTGTTGTCATGGGAAATAAGGAGGAGAATCATGATTAAATTTGGCACAGGCGGCTGGAGAGCCGTTATCGGCGATGATTTTACGAGGGAGAATATCCAGAAGCTGTCCAAGGCTCTCGTAAACAAGATGAAGGACGAGGGGGTCGCGGAACAGGGCGTGGCCATCGGCTATGACAGGAGATTCTTATCGAAGGAATCCGCAATCTGGGCCAGTGAAGTGTTTGCGGCAGAGGGCATTCCGGTGAAGTTTATCCTCGGTTCCGCACCGACCCCGCTCATCATGTTCTTTGTCATGCGCCATGAGCTAGCTGCCTTACGGCATGATGATTACGGCCAGCCATAATCCGGCGGTCTACAACGGTATCAAGGTATTCACAAAGGGCGGCCGCGATGCGGATGAACTCCAGACCCAAGAGATCGAACGGTATATTCATGGAATCGAAGAGGAGGTGCTTAAAGCGGCCTGTGTCAGCCTCGGCTCTGAAGCCGGGGAACCGGCGGTTCGCATCATGGAGTATGAGAAAGGGATCGAGACCGGAATCATCGAGGAGATCAATCCTTTAAATGAGTATCTGGATAATATTATCGGTGCGGTTGATATGCAGGCCATCCGGGACCGCGGTTTAAGAATTGCCATCGACCCCATGTACGGTGTCAGCAACACGTCGCTGCGGACCATTTTGGCGACGGCACGCTGTGACGTACAGGTGATTCACGAAGAGCACGACACGCTGTTCGGAGGAAAACTGCCGGCGCCGTCCGCATTTACGCTGAGAAGCCTGCAGAATTACGTGGTAGACCGAAAGTGCGACATCGGTATCGCCACCGACGGAGATGCCGACCGCGTAGGCGTTATCGACGATACGGGTAAATTCCTCCATCCCAATGACATTCTGGTCATGCTTTATTACTATCTGGTTAAGTACAAAGGCTGGAAGGGAGCGGTAGTCCGCAACGTGGCGACCACCCATATGTTAGACAAGGTGGCGGAGGGCTTCGGAGAGAAGTGCTACGAGGTGCCGGTAGGCTTTAAGTATATCTCTGCGAAGATGAATGAGACGAATGCCATCATCGGCGGGGAGTCTTCGGGCGGATTGACGGTGCGGGGCCACATCAACGGCAAGGACGGTATTTACGCATCCACACTTCTGGTGGAGATGATCGCCGTTACCGGCAAGAAGCTGTCCCAGATCGCTAAGGATATCGAAGAAGAGTACGGCGCGATCCATATGGAGGAGCGCGATTACAAGTTCAGCCAGGAGAAGAAGGATCAGATCTATGACACCCTCCTAATCCAGAAACAGCTTCCGGAAATGGATCTGGAGATTGATAAGATTTCCTATCTGGATGGCTGCAAGGTGTACTTTAAGAACGGCGGCTGGATTATCGCAAGATTTTCCGGAACGGAACCGCTTTTGAGGATATTCTGCGAGATGGGAGATCCGAAGGACGCGGTGAGAATGTGCGAGAGTTTTGAAGAGTTTCTTGATATTAAGGGAAACAGGAATTAATGGATTGACTGGTAAAGAAAGTAAACAGATTGGTAAACGGATAACGGAGGGCAAAACTGAATCGTTCAGTTTTGCCCTCCGTTATTGAAAAAGAATTACCTTGATCAGCCGTTTTGCAGCATCGTCATCGCTCTTAACTTTTCTTCATCCTGTATAATCAGGCACCCGTCTACCCGGGCCAGGATTCCCGTCTCTCTCAGCTTCCTGGCAATGCGGCTTACGGTCACCGGATGCATACCCAGATAATTGGCGACCTCTACGAAGGAAAAAGCCTTGGGGATCATGGATTTCCCCTGTTTCTTGATGCAGTAGGTCAGGAGCCACTTGCAGAACTGCGCAGTTTTGTCACCGTCCATCATCCACTGGATCTTATTCACCAGTTCCAGATAATTTAAGGTCGTTGCGCCCAGAACACACTGGGTGAAATACGGGGAAGAATCCATCATGGACTCAAACTGTTTCTCCCTCATACTGTAGTAGACGCAGTTTGTCTTTGCTGTGATCCAGAACGGGGAGGGAGTGATGTAGCGCTGCCAGTCATAGGGGAAGTGCTTCACCAGCGCATTGGCGAAGCCGACCAGCCGTTTTTCTCCGAAATAGAGGTAAATATGTTCTTCTCCATCATCATTGATCCGCGTCAGTGCGGCGATCCCTTCATCCAGAAAACAGATATTGTCACAGCCCTCCCGCGATGGATCAAACAGATATTGATTCTTTTTCGCCTCTTTGCGAACTCCGTAGCGAATAAAATCTTCTCTGATCTGATATGGTTCCATGGTCATCCTCCCGTATAAATCCTTTTTTACTGATATAACTATAGCACACCTTGTCTCCGGTATCCACTGAAAAATGCATTTTGAATCTTAGCACCTGCTATTGGTATGAGTGATATCAGTATGTTAATATTGTGACAATAAAACGTACTAGGGGGAAATACCATGAGACAAAAGAAAAATATGTATCCGTTTCACTGCCTGATTGGCATCGCGATTATGCTCCTGTTTCGTCTGCTTCCGATTAACATGCCCAATATTACGCCTGTGGGAAAACAGATCTTCGGCATCTTCATCGGAACGCTCTACTTATGGACGACGGTCGACCCGGTCTGGTCCAGCATCCTCTGTATTTTCATGATCGGCACCTCCGGCTATGCGCCGATGGGAGCCGTACTGAACACCGCATTCGGCAATCCGACGGTTGTCCAGCTGTTCTTTCTGATGATCCTGATGAACAGTCTCCAGACCAACCGGATCAGCGCTTATATCGGCCGCTTTTTCCTGACGAGAAAATTTATTATCGGCCGTCCGTGGGCGTTTACCGCCATACTCTTTGTGGGTTCCATGCTGATAGCCGCGTTTGTAGGCTGCTTTGCGCCGATTTTCCTGTTCTGGCCGATCCTTTACGATATCTTTGATGATATCGGCATGAAGCCCTTCGAGGCGTATCCGACAATTATGATCATCCTGATTGTCGTGGCCTGTGCCATCGGTTTCCCGGTTCCGCCTTATATGAGCAACGGCCTCGCGCTGATCTCCAACTACACAACCGTGTCTCAGAACCTTCTGGGAACAACCGTTACCATTAACAACGGCCAGTGGCTGTTCGTTGCACTGATTTACGGCTTTGCGTGCAGCGCAGCTGTGATCCTCTTCACCAAATATGTCCTGCATCCTGACGTGAGCAAGCTGAAGAATCTGACGCTGGAACAGCTCAACAAAAATCCGCTGCCTCCACTGAGCAGAAGACAGAAGACCGTGGCCCTGATCTGTGTCTGTTTCCTGTTAAGCATGCTTCTGCCAAGCCTTTTCCCTGCTCTTCCGGGTATGGCATGGCTCAGCGCCAATTCCTTCGGTATGGCCCTTTTGTTCCTGGTGATCTTATTTGCCGTGAAAATCGATGGGGCTCCGGCTATCACAATTGAAGAAAATGTTAAGGTATTTGCCTGGGGAACGTATTTCCTGGTGACATCCGCGATATTATTGGGAGGCGTGCTGACGAATGAGAGCACAGGAGTGACTGCATTTTTAAATGCTATCCTTTCCCCGATCTTTACGGGTATGAGCCCGCTGGTCTTCGGCGCCATGCTCCTGATCATCGGATGTGTGCTGACCAATGTCTGTAATTCCCTGGTGATCGGCATGATCCTTCAGCCGGTGATAGCCACCTACTGTCTCCAGGCCGGGATTAATTCCGCTCCATTGGTATCCATCATGGGAATCTTTGTGCTCTCATGTGCCATTGCGACTCCGGCGGCATCTCCGTTTGCGGCCATGCTGTTCAGCAATAAGAGCTGGCTGAAATCCGGAGATATCTACCGCTACAACATCATGTACGTGGTGCTGGAACTGGTACTGGCGCTTCTGGTAGGGCTGCCCCTTGCCAATGCGCTGATTCATTAGAGGAAAAGATGCGGCTGCTATAGCTTTCCCCTGCACTTTATCGTATAATGAAAGAAATACGATTTGCAGGAGGGACTATATGAAAAAGCAATGCAAAAAATTGGCGGTTTATTTCATGAGCGGCAGTCTTCTGGTGTCTACCTTCACCGTGGTTCCCGGAACCCCGTTTTCCATCGAGGCGGAGGCGCACTCCGGGCGTACGGATGCCAACGGAGGCCACAAAGACAACAAGAATAAGAGTGGCCTGGGAAGCTACCATTACCATTGCGGCGGCCATCCGGCGCACCTGCATCCCAACGGCGTATGCCCGTATCAGTCGGGGAATGCCTCGGAGGACAAGCAGACATCAAAGCAGGCGGAGCAGAAGCCGGCAGCACAGCCGGAAACGAAGGCAGAGACTCAGCCGGAGACCCAGGCGGCTGCCATTGGCTGGTATCAGGACGCGAGCGGCTGGGACCACTGCAAAGGGGAGAACCAGTATTACAAAGACGGCTGGCAGGAGATTGACAGCAAGTGGTATTACTTCGACGCCAACGGCTATATGAAAACAGGCTGGCTCATTCTGGGGGACGACTGGTACTATCTGGCCTCTGACGGCCACATGGTGACCGGGGATATGGAAATCGACGGAACCTTGTACTACTTTGAGACGAATGGAGTGCTGACAGACGATTACTACGACTGATGAAGAGATGGCCAGGATTTGTCTTTCTGGAAACTTTTTGGAAAGTGAATTCATATTTCACATATATTTCACAAGTTGTACAAAATTTATTTACATCTTCTACAAACTTACTTCATAACTCTTGCGTATACTATAAACATAGACAAGAAAAACTTGTTTAATAAAAAGACTTTTTTTCATAACTCGCCGGTGGAACCCACATTCCACCGGCTCCTCCCTTTTTATGGGGGATTTTTTTGTTTATCATCTCTGATTGTAAGTTCTGACCGGTCTCACCAGGGAATTTCATATTTAGAATAGAAAAGAGCATGAAAAATATCATATTTTATATTTGAAATATATCGAAAAAAGCAGCCATTTTTTTGTAACTATCAGACAAAAAAACGGCTGCTTTTTTTGCTTTTTATCCATTGACGATACGATCCAATCTTTTTATAATGACAATATCAATTGATTCTACATTTAAAAAGATAATTCCATATATGGAATAGAAGGAGGGGCCATGGACCTTCAGGAACAAATGAAAGAGTATAGTGCTTTAAAAGCACTTCAGATCATTCTGGCTTTAGCAGAGCAGAAAGGTTGGGTGAATATCAGTGATATCGCAGAAGCAACCGGTTTAAGCCCGAGTACGGTTCACCGGATTCTGCAGGAACTCCAGGCATGCGGCTTTGTTTCAAAAAACAAAGAGGCGAGGCAGTATAAACTGGGGATGGGCATGATGAATATTGCCCTGAAAGTAAATATGTCGGATTATTTGCTGGAAGCGGCGCAGGAGGAGATGATCCGGTTGAATGAGCTGTCGTTAGAGACCATTCATCTGATCGCGCCGGATAACGATAAGGCAGTATACATAGGAAAGATGGATGCAAAAAATCAGATTCAGCTGAGATCCAGGATTGGATGGAAGATTCCTCTTCAATGTACATCAGGAGGAAAGCTGATTCTTGCGTATCACAGCAGAGAATGGGTGGACAGTTATTTGAACTATAACCCGCTTAAGCAGTATACGAATAATACGATTATCCATAAAGAAACTCTGCACAGAGAGCTGGAGTTGATCCGGCAGCAGGGATACTCACTGGATAACCGGGAGCATAATCCGGATATCGTCTGTATTGCGGCACCGATCTTTGGAATTGATGGAAATCTTGCCGGAACGATAGGAATATCTGCTCCGGATTACCGATTCTCACCGGAGAAGGCCTGTTCCTTTGCGGAAGAGGTGAAACGAAGCGCAGCGGCAATAACAGAAAAATTACAGGCATAGGAGGACATATGGAGGACTTTACTTATAAAAATACGAAATACAGAAGTGCGGTTGTCGTAAATGGAATGAGTATGGCAGGGCCGAGAGCACACTTCAGGGGGATGGGCCTGTCGAATGAAGAGTTAAGAAAACCATTCATTGGAATTATCAACACACATAATGAGATGCATCCGGGCCACGTCCATCTGGATAAGCTGGCAGAGCAGGTTAAAGCGGGGGTATCGGAGGCAGGAGGCGTGCCGTTTGAGATTAATACAATTTCCATCTGCGACGGTTTTACGCAGGGCCATGCCGGAATGTGCAGTGTGCTTCCCAGCAGGGAAGTGATTACGGATTCCATTGAAGTGTATGTAAACGCCCATATGCTGGATGGGCTTGTACTGTTAGGCGGCTGCGATAAGATTGTCCCGGCCATGCTGATGGCCATGCTGCGGATTAATATACCGGCAATTCTGGTAACGGGCGGACCGATGATGCCTGCCGTCTATCAGTCGAAGAGCTATGCAACTTACGAATTGAAGGAAATGGCTGGAAAACTGTTAAAGGGTGAGATCTCAAAGGAAGAGTATGAGGAAATGGAAGGCATCATGTCACCCGGACCCGGTTCCTGCGCCATGATGGGGACTGCGAACAGCATGTCCATTGCAGCGGAAGCAATGGGACTGACCCTGCCGGGCTGTGCGGGAGCCCATGCAGTAGCGGGCAAAAAGAAGCGCATTGCAAGACAGAGCGGTGTCCGGATTGTCTCCCTTGTAGAGGAAAATATATGTCCGCGGGATATTGTCACCCAGGAGATGCTGGAATTATCGGCGAGAGTATGCGTCAGTGTCGGCGGTTCGACCAATATAACACTTCATTATCCCGCAATCGCGAGAGAAGGCAGGCTTCATATGACAATGAACGAGCTGGGAGAGATATCAAAGACAACGCCGTATCTGGCTAAGATTAAGCCGTCCGGTGTGCACACCATGCTGGATTTCGACGAAGCCGGCGGAGTGGGCGCCGTGCTGAAAGCCCTGTCCGGAATGGCAGATCTGGACCTGATGACGGTGAATGGTAAAACTCACAGACAGAATGCAGACCGGCTGACAAGCTGGAATCAGGAGGTGATCCGGACTGTGGAACACGCCTATGCACCTGAAGGCTCCATTGCAGTTTTGCATGGAAATCTGGCGCCGAAGGGCTGCGTCGTCAAGCAGAGCGCGGTTGTGGCGCAGATGAGAAAGCATACCGGACCAGCCCGCTGCTTTGAGTGTGAGGAGGACGCGGTAAAGGCGATTTACGAAGGTGCGGTTAAGGCTGGAGATGTCATCGTCATACGCAACGAAGGTCCGAAAGGGGGCCCTGGAATGCGGGAAATGCTGACCGCTACGGCAGCACTGGTAGGCATGGGATATTCCGAAACGGTGGCTCTGATTACGGATGGCCGCTTCTCCGGTGCGACACGGGGACCGTGCATCGGCCATATTTCACCGGAGACGTCACAAAGGGGACCCATCGCGGCATTGCAGGATGGAGACAGAATATCCATCGATATCGAGGGCGGCAGCCTGTCGGTGGAACTGTCCGAGGACGAGATAGAAAGAAGGCTGAAAAAGCTGCCGGAATTTCAATATAAAATTACAGAAGGGTATCTTTACCGTTATGCGAGGGAAGTTTCCTCTGCGGATGAAGGCGCTGTCTTAAAGTGAGGAGAAAGTAAATGAAGGATATAACATTGCAGGGAATTACAGCTCCGGTACTCACTCCCTTTTGCGAAAATGGTGAAGTCAATACCGGAGAGTATGCAAGGTTAATTAAGTATATCACCGGCTGCGGAATAAGAGGGATTTTTGTAGGCGGAACCAGCGGTGAATTCGTTAATCTCAGAACGGAAGAGAGGGAGCGTCTCCTGGCTGCTGCGAAAGAAGCGGCAGAAGAGGAGGTAACAGTACTCTTTAATGTGACTGCCATGAACGAGCACGAATTGTACCATATGATCGAATGGGCTAAGAAGGAAGGTGCGGATGCGGTCTCTGTTACCGCTCCGTACTATCACAGATATGATGAGATGGCGCTGTGCCGGTACTTTGGAAAAGTGGCGGAAGCGGCGGAGGGAATGCCGGTATATCTTTATAATATGAGCGGCATGACGAATAATCCCATCACGCCGATGGTGTTGAAAACAGTGGCAGAGCAGCATCGGAATATCTGCGGAGTGAAGGACAGCAGCATGGATTTTATGACCCTGCTCAACTATCAGGTTGCAATGGAAAAGATGGATTTTGAGCTGATCACGGGAAATGATGCTCAGGTGCTCCCTGCCCTTATGGCAGGAGCCGCCGGAGGGATTATCGCTGTTGCCAGCGTATTTCCTGAACTTTCATTCAGCATATGGTCGAATTTTAAAGATGGAAACATAGAGGCGGCCAAAGCGTCACAGAAAACAGTTTTACAGATTCGGGAACTGTTTCGCTCTGTTATGCCGACAATCGCACATAAGGAAGCCTTAAAATTAAAAGGCTTTGATATGGGACCGTCTCGTTTTCCGTTCAGAGATCTGACGGAAGAGGAGATGAGGAAGCTTAAAAGGGGCCTGGTAAATCTGGGCATGATTAAGGGAGATTAAGTGGGAGGTTTATATGGTTACTGGAGGATGGTTAATCGTTATTTTTCTGATTGCGATCGCAATTTTACTGATTACAATTATTAAATTCAAAGTCAACGCTTTTATTGCATTGCTGGTAACAACAATTGGAACAGGCCTTATGGTACGGATGCCGGTCTCGGATATTTCGAAAGTAATCGGAAACGGATTCGGCAATACACTGGGGAGCATCGGTGTTATTATCGGCCTGGGTGTAATGCTGGGAAGATTTTTGTATGAATCCGGTGGAATTGAGGTCATTGCGGATACATTCCTGAAAAGATTCAATGGTTCAAAATCCAGAATAGCAGTGGCTATGGCGGGCTTTATCACCGGGATTCCTGTCTTTGGAGACGTTGTACATATTATGTACGCGCCTATGGTACGTGTGATTTCAAAGAAAACGAAGGTATCAATCGTTTCCCTGTGCTGTGCAACTGTCTGTGCTACCGTGGCGACAGGAGCGATGGTAATACCGACTCCGAATCCCATGGCAGTAGCGGAAAACCTTCAGCTGGACTATGGTGTTTTCTTCCTCTATGCCGCGCTTGCAGGCTTGTTCGGTACCATTGTAGGCGGCTTGGGATATGGCAGATTCCTGGATTGGCAGGACCGAAAAAATCATCATGAATATGCGTTTGAGGATATTGAAGATTTTGAAAAGGAGAGCAGAACATCGACTGCAGGAAGAAAAGTTCCGGGCTTTGGTGTGGCGGTATCGATTCTTCTGGTTCCCATTATGCTGATACTCTTTGGAAGCTTTGGACCTATGATCCTGCCGGAGGGCGGGACGCTCGTTAAGATACTGAACTTTGTGGGGGATAAGAATATTGCGATGCTGATCGGCGTTATTTATGCCGCTCTTGTTTCTCTTCCATATCTGCAAAAACCGGTTGGAGATGTGATGAACGATGCCGCTGGTCAGGTGGGCCTGGTGCTTCTGATTACCGGCTCGGGCGGTGCCTTTGGAAAGATGCTTCAGTCAACGGGAATCGCTGATTTTATAGCTACCTCACTGTCTCAGTTCCATATCCCGGTACTGGTGCTGTGCTTCATCATAGCCCAGATACTCCGCTGTGCACAGGGCTCGACAGGAGTTGCGCTGATTACGACCTCCTCCATGTTTGCCCCATTGATTGCCGCCAGCGGGATATCGCCTGTTCTCTGCGGTATTGCGATCTGCGCAGGCGGAATCGGTTTATCTCTTCCCAATGATTCCGGCTTCTGGGCGATTAACCGTTTTTACAAAATCTCAGTTGAGGATACGATACGCGCATGGACGATCGGAGGTTTTATAACCGGAGTTGCCGCACTTGTGTTTGTCTGCATCTTATCCGTATTCCAGGCACATTTGCCGGGCTTGCTATAAAAATATAATAATAGAAATGGCATCTCTTTTATGGTTCTTAATCATACGGGAGGTGCTGTTTTTTACGTCACGGAACGCTCTGAAGATAATGATGTTGCTTTGTTTTGATAATAATAGTACAATTTATGCATATGGTCTTCATGAAGAAAGCGTTATATAACATAGAAAAAAACAGCCGTTAAACGCGGCAGGGGAGCAGAGATGAAAAAGCAGGAAAAAAACGAAATTTCCATGAAATGGCGAATGATAGGCATCATGCTGATGTGCTGGTTGCTGCCGTTCTGCCTGATTATCGGAGTGGCTGGCTACTATATTTTAAGCAACCGCTACGGGACCGTGGCGCAGGGGGTCGTGGACCAGGTGGTCTATGACGGGCAGATCTGTGTGGAACGGCTGAATCACGGAATCAACGCGTCCCGGAAGGCGACCTATGACCAGACGCTGGAGAAGGCGTGGAGAGAGTACTCCCGCGGCAATTTAAGTTATGGTGGCCTTTATACCGCGAGCAATGATTATTTAAATAAAGAACCAGTGCTTTTCCACCACGATTCTCTGGTGCTACGAGGAGCCGGAGCGGATGAACTGCAGCGTCTACAACAACGCGGCCGGCGGGACGTATCAGCAGGTGCAGACCTACTGGAGAGAGGACCATGAAAGGGTTAAGGCGTTTCTCTCCACCCTGGACACGGCCCTTGGGTACATTAACCTGGACGGCAGGATCTACATGGTCAGGAACCTTCTTGACAATTCGTATTATCAGTTCGGAGCGCTGATCATGCGCCTGGACAAATCATACTGTTTTGGCCCCCTCATCGATTCCCCGCAGGGGGAGAATGTCCTCGTCCGCCTCGACGGCCAGGCCATTCTGCTGAAGGGCGGAGATATCGAGGAGATGATAAAAGAAAGCAGCAGCACAGCACAGCAGACGGGATACAGCCGCAAAAACGGAAATCTCTACGTTTATGACACGCAGAAGGAAGAGTACTTCACCCTGTCGGTGATGATGCAGGCGGATAAGCGGATTATTCAGGCGCCGTTTTATGGCTATCCCTTCGTCGTCGCAGGCATGCTTTTGTTCCTGGTGCCTCTGCTTTTGATTCTGCTTCGCGTATTCAACCGGAATGTCACGAAGCCGATTGCGGACATGATGGAGGGAGCCGATCAGATTGAGACGGGAAATCTTGGCTATCAGATTAAGGAGGAACCGGAAAATCTGGAGTTTAAGTACTTGATGGAGTCCTTTAACCAGATGTCCGAACGGCTGAAGTATCAGTTTGACCACATCTATGAGGAGGAGATCGCGCTGCGGGATGCCAGGATTATGGCGCTCCAGTCCCATATTAACCCTCATTTCATGAATAATACGCTGGAGATCATCAACTGGGAGGCCCGCCTGGGTGGAAATGAGAAGGTATCCCGGATGATCGAGGCTCTGGCTACGCTGATGGATGCGGCCATGGACCGGAAGAAGCGGACCTTTGTCCCTCTTTCCGAGGAGATGATGTATGTGAACGCCTATTTATACATCAATTCCGAGCGCTTCGGCAAACGGCTCACCGTAATCAAGGAGCTGGATGAATCCATTATGCAGTATGAAGTGCCGCGGCTGATTCTGCAGCCGGTCATTGAAAATGCCATCGAACACGGCGTCAGGCCCAGCGGCCGGGGAACCGTGATCCTGCGGGGCTATGAGAAGGAGGGATTTCTCTATCTGGATATCGTGAATGACGGAACCCTGACACCTGCGGAGGAAGAGAAGATCAGCCGCCTTCTGTCGCCCGATTATGACTTCAGCCGGGAACCCTCGGGAAACCTGGGCATTGCCAACGTGAACCAGCGTCTGAGGATTCTGTATGGGGAGCCATGCGGCCTTACAATAGAGAAAGACGAGGAACAGCATGTCATCGCACGTCTTACGATAGCTGTCCAGTAGAGAGCACCAGTTCTGCCATTTGTTGTATTTTCTTGTTCTGTGATAAATGA
>OBWG01001035.1_pt1 | contig 13863 bp, 17 predicted proteins | sample 1495221 | NCBI WGS metagenome assembly OBWG01 (sample SAMEA2580053, study PRJEB22360) | human gut metagenome | reverse complement strand
GATTTTATTATGAAATCCTTGAGAACAAGCTGTCAACTTTTTTTATACCACATCATAACGAGTATTTCAAGAGCCAGCAGACCGGGAAAGTAGTAGAGCGAAAATGCGACGTACACAAGGCAGACTATGAGGGCGAGGACACCGTAGAACTGAATGGGAAAGCCTATTTTGTGCTTAAGACGTATGACATTGACGACGACACGGTAGAGCTTACGCTAACAGACTTACGATATAAGGAAAAGGGGGCGTAAGCGTGGGAGAATTTGATACTGTGGGCTTAGAGGCAGTTATAGAAGCGTTCGGAAATAGGGAGCGGGCAACGGTAGAGGCAGTGCCTAAAATGCTAAAGGCTGGTGCAGAGGTATTGATAGAGGCGCAGCAGGCAGAGGCAAAGGCTATGGGGATTGAGGAAACCGCAGGCTTTATAAAGTCAATCAAAGCAACTGCCGTAAAGGGTGGAAGTACAGAGAAATACGTAGAGGTTTACCCGCAGGGCAGGGCAAGACACGGAAACGACAGAAAGGGCGACAAAAGCAACGTGCGCTATGCAACTATAGGGTTTGTGGCAGAATATGGGACAAGCAGCCAGCAGGCACGCCCTTATATGACTGTAGCAAACGAGAAAGCGCAGGAGAAAGTAATAGAGGCACAGCTGGGAATATGGGAGCGTGAAACAAATGGATAGCTTGCAGAGGGTTTTAGAGAGTGCAGGACTGCCAGCAGAAAGAGGCACATTTACCGGGAAGAAAAAGCCGCTAGCTTATTACACATTTTTGTGGTTGTTGAAAGGGGCGGCAGTGAGTGCCGACGATAAAGAGGTAGCAGGCAGGGAAATGTATAGGGTTACGCTTTTTCACAAGGGAGATTTTGAGGCGCAGCTAAACAAAACTCTGGAAGTGCTGACGGCAGCAGGCGCTTACATAAACAGCGTAGATGCGGAAACAAAAGAAAATGATACCGGGTACTGGATAGTACCTATAACAATCGAACTGTTAAAGGAGTGACAAAAATAATGACATTAGGATTAAAAGACCTTTATTATGCTGTTTGCACGGAATCAGAGGGCGCAGAAACTTACGGAAAGCCTAAAAAAATGGCAGAGGCAATGGAAGCTGATTTATCCGTAAAAACAGAAACAGCAGACTTGTACGCAGACGACGCATTAAGTGAGAGCGTAAAAGAATTTACAAACGGAACATTAAAGCTGGGGATTAAAGACCTTACACCGGAAACACTGGCAGAGGTACTGGGACAGCTGGTAGACGAAAACAAGGTAGTGTGGGCTGGCGGAGATGACGAACCGCCGTTTCTGGCTATTGGTTTTAGGGCTGCTAAAACTGGCGGCAGATACAGATATATCTGGTTACTGAAATGCAAATTTGAAGTACCGGGGGAAAAGTACAAAACCAAAGGGGAAAAAATTGAATTTCAGACACCAGAAATTACAGCGACATTCTACAAGAGAAAGAAAGATGCAAAATGGAAAGCTGATTTTGTGGGAACAGAAAAAGATAAACCAGCAACAACATGGTTTACGACAGTACCAGAACCAGCGCCCAAAATGACAGAAGTATAAGAAGAGAATATGAGGAAAGGAGAAAGGCGTAGCGCAGGCTGCGCCTTAATTTTATGCCATGAGCGCAATGAATGACGGCGGTTATACCGTGGAACTGAAAGGGAAAAAGTACAGATTACTTTTTACACTTAATGCACTGGAAGAATTGCAGGACAAGTGCGGGGGATATGACAAGCTACCAGAGGTATTTAACCAGAATAACAAGGACTGGGTAAAGGGTACCAAGTGGTTGCTTACTATGCTGATTAACGAGGGACTGTTAGAAGAGGACGAAAACGCAGAGCTTTTAAGCGAGGACAAGGTAGGCAGGCTGATACATTTAGGGAATATCCGGGAAGTACAGAACGCTATTTTTGCATCTTTTGCAGCAGGAACAGCCGGGGACGGAAACGGGGACGAAGAGGAAAGCGGAGAAAGTGAAACGGGGGAAGTGGCAGCCGTGCAGGAAAATTAGATACTGCACGGCTTTTGTATATCGCAATCGGACTACTGGGGTACAGAGAGCGTGAGGCGTGGAGAAAAACGCCGTATCAGATTGTGACACTGTTTAAGTACCACAAGGAATATAACCCGCACATTTTCCGACAAGAGCGGGCAGCAGAACCGACAGCCGCAGAAGAAATGGACGATATAGACAAGGCTTTAGGGGGACTGTAATTTATGGCTGATAAGACACAGAACATTAAAACACGCCTAAGTTTTGACGGCGAGGCAGAGTATAAAGCAGCCTGCAAGGAAATTAACAGCACCCTTAAAGTGCTTAATTCGGAAATGAAACTTGTAACGGCTGAATATAAGGACAACGCAAACAGCGTAGAGGCTCTGAAAGCAAAGCAGGAAGTATTACAAAGGGTTTATTCAGAGCAGGCAAAAAAAGTAAAAGAAACCGAGGCGGCATTAGAGAAATGCCGGAAAACAACGGGACAAAACAGCGAGGAAAGCAAAAAGCTGGAGGCGCAGTTAAATTACCAAAAAACAGCACTTGTAAAAACGGAGCAGGAGCTTAACAAGACAGCTGCGGATATGGAAAAAGCCGGAAGAGCCGCAGACGATATGGGTAAGGAAATTGAGGAAAGCGGACAGCAGGCAGAAAGCGCAGGCGGCAGATTTTCTGGTTTGGGCGGTATTTTAGGCGGGCTGGGCGGTGCAATGGCAAAAGGCGTAACCGTCATAGGTACGGCAGCCGCAGCTTTCCTCGAAAGGGTAACCCGTCATAGGGCCGCCAGCCGCAGCAATCGGCACGGCAGTAGTAGCAGGACTTGCATATACGGTAAGCCAAGCGGACGAGGCGAAAGGGGCGTTAAATGATTTTTGCGCATCTACGGGAACGGCGACAGAAGAGGCAGACCAGTATAAGCAGGTTATGGAGAATATCTATAACGGTAATTATGGCGAGGGCTTTGAAGATATAGCAGCGTCTATGGCAACAGTCAAGCAGCAGGCGGGCGATTTGGGAGCGGACGAGCTGGAAAAAATGACGACCAACGCATTAACCCTGCGTGATACGTTTGAAATGGACGTAGCGGAAAGTACAAGGGCTGCAACGCAGCTGATGCAGCAGTTTGGAATATCCGGCGACGAGGCATATAACCTGATTGCGCAGGGAGCGCAGCAGGGGCTTAACCAGAACGGGGACTTGCTGGACGTTATCAACGAATACAGTAACCAGTATGCGCAGGCAGGGCTAAGCGCCGAGGATATGTTTAACTCTATCCAGAATGGGGCAAATGAGGGCGTGTGGAGCATTGACAAAATGGGCGACGCTTTCAAAGAGTTTAGCATACGAATGAATGACGGAACGGCAAACGAATACCTTACCAGTCTGGGGCTGAACGCAGACGAAATGGTGGGGAAATTCCAAGCCGGGGGCGACAGCGCAAAAGAGGCAATGAACCAGATAAGCGAGGCGCTAAAGAATTGCGACGACGAAAGCCTACAGTATACCGCAGGCGTAGGGCTTATGGGTACTATGTGGGAAGATATGGGAGCAGATGCGTGTACTTCCCTTATGGACGTTGAGGGACAGATAAGCAAGACCACGGACGCAATGGGGCAGATTAACGCCGTTAAGTATGACACATTCGGCGAGGCTATGCAGGGGGCAGGCAGGATATTGCAGACCAGCTTTATTATGCCTATCGGAGAGCAGGCATTACCGATTTTCAGCCAGTTTGCAAATGAATTGCAGCAGGGTGCAGCCGCAGCAGGCGGGGATATGGGAAAAATGGCGCAGAGTTTTGGGGACGCTTTAGCAAATATGGTAAGTGGGCTTTCTGATATGCTGCCGCAGATTACCACATTTGCCGTGGAACTTGTAACCGGACTTGCAGACGGAATCGTAAACAGTGCGCCTACAATCGTACAGTCTGGTGTAGATATGATAGCGTCTTTCGTGGACGGCATTATAACGGCTATCCCTACTCTGACGGAGAGCGCCGTAGAAATCGTAACAACGCTGATTGACGGTATTGTAGAACTGATACCAGATATAGCAGAGGGAGCGGTACAGATTATTGCAGGACTGGCAGAGGGGCTGGGGCAGGCATTGCCGGAGCTGATACCGAGCGTAATAGATGCAGTGCTTACAATCGTGGAAACTCTGGTAAACAATGTGCCTATGCTGATTGATGCAGCGATACAGCTTGTAACCGGGCTTGCAGACGGTATTATAGCAGCGCTGCCCGTGATTATCGAGCGATTGCCGCAGATTATAACAGCTATCATAAATGCGCTGGTTGAGGGTATCCCGCTTATTTTGGAAAATGCCGCAGAGATTGTGGTAGCGCTGGTAGACGGAATTATTAACGCAATCCCGCTTTTGATTGAAGCAATGCCACAGATTATTGTAGCTGTTGTAACGGGACTGATTGAGGGACTGCCGAAAATTGCAGATGCAGCAGCAAAGTTAGTAAGTACCATTATAGGAAAACTGGCAGAGCTGCCGGGACAGATTGCAGGAGCAATAGCAGACGGTATAAACAAAATAGCCGAGTGGGGCGCACGTATGCAGGCAAAAGGCGGCAACGTGATTACGGAATTTGTAACAAAGGTTATTACCATTGTTAAGGAGCTGCCGCAGAAAATATGGAATAGCATCATAGGGGCAGTTACGAAAGTAGCCACATGGGGCGCAAACATGGTAAGCAAAGCCAAAGAGGTAATGAATACCATGCTTACGGGAATTGTGACGATAGTAACCCAGACACCAGAAAAAATCTGGAACTGCATTGTAGGGGCAGTTACGAAAGTAGCCACATGGGGCGCAAACATGGTAAGCAAAGCCAAAGAGGTAATGAATACCATGCTTACGGGAATTGTGACGATAGTAACCCAGACACCAGAAAAAATCTGGAACTGCATTGTAGGGGCAGTTACGAAAGTAGCCACATGGGGCGCAAACATGGTAAGCAAAGCCAAAGAGGTAATGAATACCATGCTTACGGGCATTGTAACGATAGTAACCCAGACACCAGAAAAAATCTGGAACTGTATCGTAGGAGCAGTTACGAAAGTAGCCACATGGGGCAGCAATATGCTTTCAAAAGCCCGTGAGGTAATGGGTAATATGGTAACTGGTATTGTAAATGTGGTTACACAAGTGCCGGAAAAAATTTATAACAGCATATCCGGCGCAATTTCCAAAGTAGCCCAGTGGGGGACAGAGGTAAAAAATAAAGCCGTAGAGGGTATGAGAATGGTGCTTGACGGTATCACGGGCGTATTTTCAAATATTGGAAGTACATTTGCAGAAATCGGCAGCAATATTGTAAGCGGTATCTGGAACGGCATAAGCTCTGGCTGGGATTGGCTGAAAGATAAAGTTTCAAACCTTGCAAATAGTTTGCTTGACGCAGCAAAGGACGCTTTGGGAATTGAAAGCCCGTCAAAAAAGTTCCGTGACGAGGTTGGTAAATTCATGGCGCAGGGTATTGGCGTAGGCTTTTCTGATGAAATGGACAACGTAAACAGAATGATTGAGAAGAGTATACCGAGAGAGTTTGACACTGGCGTAAAGGTTGATGTAAGAAAAGACATTGATTTTGACGACGACGGGGACAAGCCAAAACCAAGACCAAGAGGCGGCGCGGCTGGTGGCGGTTTTACCCTTATCCAGAATATTTACGCAAATACCACAGATTATGCAAAGCAGCAGAAAGAGGCAGCAAGGCAGTTTAAGATGATAGCAAGGACGGTGTAGCCTATGGAATATGAAAAACTGACTTATACAAATGAAAGAGGCGAGAGCGTAGAGCTTAGCACAGAAAGCGTGTACCATTGCAACGTAAGCAAGGACGTAGAGGGAATAGCGGGCGTTACGAATGTGGTATACAGCACAAACAGTATGGGGCAGCATGGCGACACCTACGTAGGGCAGCGTATCGAGGCACGGGACATTGATATACTGGGGCATATCAACACAAGGGACAAGGCGCAGGCATACGAACTGCGCCGCCAGCTGCTTAAGGTATTGAACCCAGAGCTTGACGGTACGCTTTCCTATGAGTTTGGCAGCTTTAAGCGTGTTATAAACTGCCGCCTGCATGGAGAACCGAAGATAGAGCGAAAAAAGGTGCTGTTGGAGTTTTCTATACCGCTTGAGTGCCTTAACCCGTTCTGGCGGGAAGTTGAAGAAACAAAGGAAGATATAGCAAGCTGGGTAGCGGCGTGGCATTTTCCGTGCGTGATTGAAAAGGATAACCCTAAGAGCATGATTTACGGATACCGAGCGGAAAGCGTGATTGTAGATTGCTATAATGAGGGCGACGTATCCACAGGTATGCGGGTGCGATTTGTGGCTTTGGGGACAGTAAAGAACCCTATTCTTTTAAATGTGGATACTGGGGAATTTATTAAAATCAATGTCACAATGCAGACCGGGGACACGATAGAAGTAAGCACAAAATACGGCAGCAAAGGGGCAAAGCTGATACGTGACGGAGTGGAAACGGACTATTTCCGATATGTGGACGTAGACAGCACTTATATGCAGCTTGCCATAGGCGACAATAATTTTCGATATGATGCGGAAAGCGGCGTAAATTCTATGGAAGTTTCCATTTTCTACAACAAGGAATATCTGGGGGTATAGGTATGGAGCTTAGGATATTTGATAAGAGTATAGAGCCGCTGGGAGTGATTGACGAGCTGGCAAGCCTTTTGTGGTGTATGAAATATTTTGATGTGGGAACATTTAGCCTGCTTGCGCCGATTACGGATAATAACAGTAAATTACTGGTAGAGGGAAATATTATTGTAAAGCATGACAAAAAGCCAGAGATTACAGACGCAAACGGCGGCATCTGGCGCAGGGCGGCACAGATTACCTACGTGCATATTACGAAAGACGAGAACGGGTTAGAGCAGATAGAGGCGCAGGGCTTTACATTGAGCTGCTGGCTGGGAAAACGCTGCATATACCCGCAGATAGTGGCGACAGCCACAAACCAGAGTTTAATAAATACTATGGTAACGAAAAACTGCGGCAGCGGGGCAGCAGAGAAAAGGCGGTTTAAACAGTTTGAAACGCTGACGCAGGAAACCATAGCAGGCAGTCAAGTGGAGTATTCTAACCAAGTGTGTGCTAATCTGGGGACAGAAGTAAAAGCACGGGCGCAGGCTGGAAAACTGGGCTATGACATTCTGATAAACGAAAGAGAGAAGAAATACGGCTTTTATCTGTATAAGGGCAAAGACCTTACAGCGAAAAACGACGAGGGTAACACGCCCTGCATATTTTCCAGAGATTTTGACAATGTAAATGAGCAGGAATATACAGCCAGTATAGAAAACTGCGGCAATTTTATTTATGTGCAGGGAGCAGCAGACGACAGCGGCAGCCAGCCTATTGTAACCGTGGACGGAGAGGGAGCGACGGGCATAGAGCTGGACGAGGTTTTTTGTGATGCCACAGACATTGCGCGCAAATACCAGAGCGGGGAAACAGAGGTAACGATACCGCTTAGCGCATATTTGCAGATGCTTAAGACGAGGGGAGAAACAGAGTTAGAGGGATATGGGAAAAACATAAATTTTGTATCGACCATTAACACAAACTCAAACCTAAAGTTTAAGGTTGATTTTGACTTAGGGGACAGAATTACTTGCAAAGAGGAAAAATGGGGTATACAGATAGATGCACGGATAACCGAGGTAAAAGAGATTTATCAAAAAGGCACAGAAGAAATAGAGGCAACATTTGGGGAAAGCCTGCCTACTCTGGTGGATAAAATTAGGAAAGTGAGGTAAGGACAATGGCAAATTGTTTACCGTTCAACGCCATATACGACGGGGAAAAGTATGATAGGGCATACAAAGCCGAGGACTGGGCGTGGTATTTTGCTACGTTTATAGCAAATGGAATTTTCCCAAAACCAAGTGACGGGCTGCAAGTGATTGCCTACAGTGGCATGGAAATAAAGGTAAATACGGGCTTTGCGTTTATCAACGGATACGCCTTTAGAAACCCTGCCAGCCACGGTATAAGGCTTGACATGGCAGAGGGTGCGCTAAACCGTATAGACAGAGTAGTAGTGCGCTGGGACTTGCCGCAGCGTGATATTTACATAGCGGTACTGAAAGGCACGCCGTCTGCAAAGCCACAGCCGACAGCGGTAACACGTAGTACGGAAGTATGGGAGCTGGCGCTTGCAGATATTTACATAGGGAAAGGCGTTACAAAAATTCAAACTAAAGATATAACAGACCAGAGATTTAATAGCAGCGTGTGCGGCATTGTGACCGGGACAGTAGAAGAGATAGACGCAAGCGTACTGACAAAACAGTTTGACGACTTCTTTAAAACCTATAGCGCAGCGGTACTGGACGAGTTTAGCGTATATAAGCAGAACATGGAAAAGTACCTTAAGGAAATTGCCGGGGTATATGAGCAGTACGTAAGCAAGACAGAGAGCTTATTTGCAGAATATGAGAATAAGTTTAACGAGCGCTATACAAGTTTTGAGAGTACCTTAGACAAATGGGACGAGGAACTTTTAAAAGCCTATACGGAATTTATGGCGAAAATTCAGCTTTTCCAGACAGAGGCAGAAAACGAGTTTAACACATGGTTTGAGGGCATCAAGGACAAGCTGGGGGAAGATATTGCAGGCAGCCTGCAACTGCAAATTGAAGAACTGGCAGCAACGATAGACGGGCTGCGGCAGCAGGCAGAGGAAAGCAGCAAGGAAACAAAAGAGGCGCTGACAGAGCTTGACAAGAGGCTTACTGCGGTAGAAAGTGGCTGGGGTATCAATTATAACCATGATGCGGTATTAGGCTTGTGCTATATGGGTGCAGCGTGGTTGAGCCAGCATTACGAAAGAACAGAGGAAACGGCAGTATTAGGGGTTGCCTATATCGGTAATTCCTATCTTGCAAATACATTTTAGGAAAGGCGGATATTATGAAAGGATTCCCAAAAACATTAAAGACAAAAGAAGATTATTACAACTGCCTTGCAATGGTGGCAGCTGGGGAACTGGACGCAGCAGACTTAGAAAGAAAAATTGACAGTCTGGAAAAGCAACGGTTTATCCAGTGCGCCATTGTAGAAGTTGCGCCGGAGAAAAAGGCGGTAACAATTTATTACTGCGCAGAGGCGGCAGAGGGTATGGCATTTGATGCAGACGGCGTGACTGGGACAGTAACGGCAGTTACACATATTCAGAGCGAAAAAGCAAGAGAAATGGAAGAGAACGGGAACGACAGAACCGTATTAACACTGTCTAAAGGAGTAGAGGCAGCAGGCGGCGTAATTGCACTGGAAACAGCAGCAACGGTGGCGGGAATGACAGCAGACGACATTAAGGCACTGAAAGGAGTTTTAAAACAGTATGAGTAGATTATTGGTAGACGACGTAACGAAAACAGACCGCAGGGCGCTTTTGAATGTAAATAAAATGGCAACAATCAGTGACATTGTAGCGCCGACAAGGGAATACCTGCGTGCAAGCGGTGCAGACGAGTTGACAGTAGAGAGCGGCTGCGTGATTGCTGTAGGCGGCGCAGGTATCTTTAAGACCGCAGAAACGAAACTTACAGCGGCTAATCTGGATACTGGGGCAGCATTTGCGGTGGGAAGTGATTACTATGTATACATCTGCGACAGCAGGGTAGATGCGCAGGACGAGAAATATATTATTTCCCTTAACTCTACATATCCGAGCGGCTGGAACGCAAGCAACAGCCGTAAAATCGGAGGCTTTCATTATGGACGCTGCCGTAAGGTAAACAGCAACTTACAGCCAGTAAACAGCAGCGGTGCGCTTTTCGGTACTGGCTGGGAAAGTGCAGTAAGCAACGGGATTGTACCACGCAGCGTATGGACTATGGGACACCGCCCAAAATGTAACCCGGAGGGAATGGTATATTTAGGCGGTGGCACATGGGTAGACATTTACCTTAATTCAGACGACGGGGCAGAGGGCTTAAAGTCAGAGTATAATTGTGCGCCTATGACTGGTACAGAGGGTATGAACTGGTACAGATTTACAGAAAGGCTGATGAAGAGCGGCAAGCGTATGCCGGATTACAGCGAGTTTTGCGCCTATGCTTTTGGCAGCCCGCAGGGATTGGCAGAGAACAATACAAACGCATGGAGTGCAAGCGCAAATACGGGGCGTGGAGTAACAGGCAGCGTAGTAAATGCTGTTTCTGCCGTGGGCTGCGTAGATGCCGTAGGGCGTGTATGGGAATGGCTTAACGATTTGATTACCAGAGCAGAACACGCAACAAATAAAGATTACCATGCAAGCGAGGCGTGGGGCTGGGACTTAAAAAGCCCGTTGCGTGACGAGGGGACAAAGTACGACGTTGGTAACATCTACCAGTATTATGCTTATTCTTTGGCAGCGCTGATAGCGGGCGGCAACTGGGCCGATGGCGTTCATGCGGGCGCGTGTGCCGTGCATTGCGCCGGTTGCCCGTGGAATGTCCTCACGTATGTCGGCGTGCGTGGGGCGTGTGACAGTCTGTAGACGGCGGGCGAAAGCCCAGCCGCTACAAGAGGGTTGAGAAATGACGACCAGAGATAAAAGCGACAGACTACACCAGAAAATATATGATTTTCTGCTATACATTTATCCATTGCTAAGCAAATATCCGAAGTATGAAAAATTCAGCCTACAGACAGCGACCAGAAACGCAATACTGGAAATGCTGCAAGATGTTATCAAGTGGCAGAAAACGGCGACGAAAAGCCACCTATATGCAGCAGATACAGCATTGCAGCAAAGTAAGGAATTGCTGCGGCTGGCAAATGACTTAGGATATAGCGCAATGAACGCCCAGCATTACGGCGTAAGCTGTAGGAAACTAAAGGAGCTGGGCGTAATGCTGGCAGAGATTATAGAAGAGGTAAAGGCTACAAAGTGGCGTAAATATGGGGCAGCTGCTTACTACAGCCCTTTGGCAGCGCTGATAGCGGGCGGCAACTGGAACAATGGCGTTCATGCGGGCGCGTGTGCCGTGAATTGCAACAATTACCCGTGGAATGTCAACACGAATATCGGCGTGCGTGGGGCGTGTGACTTAGTGAGAGCATTTTAGGCGCAGTGTTTTACGAAATGCTGGCAAGGACTTTATATTAGGCAGATGCTTAATAGTCTATAGTCAGAGTGGCTGTCCCGCCGCAAGGCAAAGAGAAAAAGTAGGGCTGCTGGTTAGTAGCTGCGGCGAAAGGCAGGAGCTTTTTAATGAAGAGGATAGGATATACAAAAGACCGGGACGGAAAAACAATTACGCTTATTGGGGCTATGGCAGATTGCGGGAACGTACAGAAAGCCTATAATAAGGCGAGAAAATGTAAGAGGTACAGAAAAGACGTACTGATATTTACCAAAGACAAAGAGGAAAATTTAGACCGGGTACGCAATGACATTTTAGGGCTTACCTATGAGCCGGGAGAGTATCGGTATTTTAAAGTATATGAGCCGAAAGAGCGGCAGATAATGGCTCTGCCATTCTATGACAGAGTGGTGCAGCACGCTATAAACAATGTGTTAGAACCTATTTTTAACAAACGGTTTATTTCCCATTCTTACGCCTGCCGGAAAGATAAAGGTATGCACGCTGCCTCTGATGCGCTGCAATGCTGGTTATATGATTGGGACAAGTACCATAAGAACCAGCCACTATATGCAATCAAAGCGGACATACACCACTATTTCCAGAGTATCACGCATGAGATACTTAAGGAAGAAATCAGAAATATTATCAAGGACAAGCAAGCGCTTGTATTGATAGAGCGGATAATAGACCATAACGGGCAGATGCCGGACGGCGTAGGGATACCAGTAGGAAACCTTACCAGCCAGCTTTTTGCTAATATTTATCTCAATAAGTTAGACCAGTACGCAAAGCATATGCTGGGCGTTGGTATGTATGTGCGGTATATGGACGATTTTATAATACTTAGCCCAGACAAGGAAAAGCTGCGGCGCTGGCTGGCAGAAATTGAAAGATTTTTAAGGGACGAGTTGCGGTTAGAGCTGAACCCTAAGACGACGATTTTAGCCGCAAAGAACGGCATAGATTTTGTTGGATATAAGCACCGGGCAACACATAGGAAAGTACGACCAGACAGCATTAAGCGTATCAAGAAAACCATTAAGAAATACGAAAGAGGAAAGATTACAAAAGAGCAGCTACAAAAGAGTATACAGAGCTGGACGGGACACGCAGGACACGCCGACAGCTACAACTTACGAAAGAAAATAATTACGCTGGCGCAGGCAGCGGAAGAGAAAGGGGGCAGCATTTCATAAATGGCAGGAAACGCCTTACTAAAGACGCTGGAAGAACAGCAGAAAATCATACAGCAGCAAAGTGCGCTGATTGTGGAACTGGTGGAGATGCTGGAACAATGGGAGCAGGCGGCTGGCTATGATGCAAGAGAACTGAAAGAAAGGGCAGCAAGGTTGTGGGTAAATGGTGGAGAAACCGGGACAGAATACGGGTAAGCGGAAATGAGGCGCTGCTGGTAGAGCTGGAACGTATTAGAGATGAGGACGACAGACAGAATAAACGTATTGCCGTTATCGAAGAGGATACAAAAGCAATACATAAGCTAACTGCATCTATTGAAAAGTTAGTGATACAGATGCAGGATATGCTATCAGAGCAGAAAGAACAAAGCGAGCGTATCAAACGGTTAGAGGAAGAACCGGGGAACGCATGGAACGCAGTAAAGAAAAAAGCCGTTGATACCGTCGTAGGACTGGTAGCGGGGGCATTGGCAACGGGGCTTATTTATATGATAGCCCAGAATATGTAAAGAAAGGACAAAGTATTATGAAAAAAAATGATTGGGTAAGGAAGTTGACAAGTAGAAAATTGTGGACGGCGGTAGCGTCGTTTGTTTCCATGATGATTGTAGCGACTGGCGGCGCAGAAAATACCGCAACACAGGTAACAGCGCTGATTATGGCGGGAGCGTCTGTAGTAGCTTATATCATTGGAGAGGGACTTACAGACAGTGCGAATATTGGACTTGAAGAGGGAGAAGTAACAGAAGAGTAAGGCAGAGCAGCACGGAGCGCTTGCGGGAAACCGCAGGCGCTTATTTTAATTCAGAAAGGGCATAAAGAGTATGAAGAAAATAAACAGACTGATAAGCGGATACAATCATAATCCGGGAAGTATTTCACGCATTAAATACATTGTAATTCATTATGTAGGCGCATTGGGCGGCGCAAAGGAAAATTGCCAGTATTATGCCGGGGGAAACCGTAACGCCTCTGCTCATTATTTTGTAGGGTTTGACGGGGAGATATGGCAGAGCGTAGAGGACGCTAATATAGCGTGGCACTGCGGGGCAAGCAGCTATAAGCATGGGGAGTGCAGAAACGCTAACAGTATCGGTATTGAGCTTTGCGTAAGAAAGAGAAATACAGCCAGCATGGGCGCAACAGATAAAGACTGGTATTTTGAGGACGCAACAGTAGAGGCTGCGGCAGAACTAACACGGTATTTAATGGATAAGTATGATGTGCCTGCGTCTAATGTTATCCGGCATTATGACGTTACGGGTAAGATTTGCCCGAACCCGTATGTATATAATACAACAGCGCATACATGGGACGAATTTAGAAAGAAAATCAGCGGGGGAGCAGTAGCGCCGACTACAGATAAGCTGTACCGGGTGCGTAAGAGCTGGGAAGATGCAGCAAGCCAGCTGGGAGCGTTTGAAGAGCTGGAAAACGCAAAGAAAGCGTGCAAAGCGGGGTATACAGTCTGATATTGTCAATATTAGTTGACACATTTTCCTCAAGGATATCACTGACTATGCC
>OBWG01001028.1_pt1 | contig 13949 bp, 14 predicted proteins | sample 1495221 | NCBI WGS metagenome assembly OBWG01 (sample SAMEA2580053, study PRJEB22360) | human gut metagenome | reverse complement strand
TTTTTGCAAAAAAATAATGTTGGAAGTGACACTGTAGTGGTGTCACCCCAACATTTATTATAGAGCCACAACAAAAGCCACCATTGATAATCAATGGTGGCCTCAATTTTATATTTAAATCCAAAGAATATATAAGCTATTTTATAACTTCAATCCTTTTAAATATTCCTTAAATGCTGCCCCTAATTCTTCATTCCGAAGCGCATATTCCACGGTAGCTTTCAAATAGCCTATCACCTGTATCATAGCGAACACCTTCATAGGCTAAAGCGTAAGTATCTGTTTTGGATGCAGCTAATGCATCTGTTAGTTGTACTTCATTACCTACACCTGGTTTTGTATTCTCTAAGATATCAAAAATATCAGGCGTTAAAATATATCGACCAAGAACAGCTAAATTGGACGGTGCCTTATCAACACTTGGTTTTTCTACTAAGCCATGAACACGATACAAGTTATCTGCCAACGGTTCTCCGGACACAATACCATAGGAGCTTACCTTTTCATTCGGTACAAATTGAGCACCTAATATGATACCTGGATGTTGTTCATAACAATCCATCAACTGTTGTAAGCATGGTTTTTCTGGATTATAAACAATGTCATCACCTAATAATACAGCAAATGGCTCGTCACCAATAAACGCTTTAGCACATAATACGGCATCACCTAAACCACGCGGTGATTTCTGACGAATAAAATGAATTTTAATATCCGCCAAATCTTTTACCATGGCTAATTGTTTATTTTTACCTTGCTTTTGTAATAGCTCTTCTAGCTCGACACTGCTATCAAAATGATCTTCTATAGCGCGTTTGCTACGACCTGTTATGATAAGAATTTCTTCGATACCAGAATCGAGTGCTTCTTTTACAATATATTGAATCGCCGGTGTATCAACAATAGGCAACATTTCCTTTGGTTGTGCTTTCGTAGCTGGCAAAAAACGTGTACCGAAACCAGCTGCTGGAATGACAGCCTTACGAATAGACTTCATGTGTATGCTCCTTAGAAATCTTTACCAACGAATTTGATTTTCCATTGGTTATTGTTATTTTTATGAGAATCTTTATATGTTAAATACATATCAAAGGAGTGCAAATCACGATGGTATGTGTAATAGATAGAATCCACATCGCCACTCATCATATTTTGTTTAACACTCACCGAAATATCATCGAGACGTGTCAATTTAAAGGAACCACCATAGATGAGCTCCTTAGGAAGCTCTGTACTATCAAAGCGATATGGCGAGTTGTTATAGCTAATATTGCGTTGATTATACGATACCCACGCATTAACTCTAGGTCCTACAGCTGTACGGAATTGAGCGCCCCAGTACGGCATACTACGTATCGACTTATCATAGCCATAATAATCGCGTTGATAACCGCCGAAGAATCGCAAAGTACCATCTTTCCAAAGGTTGATAGGATCATGAGATACCTCTACCTTATAGTCCTTATGGACCCCCTTTACAGATCCTTCCTTCCAATAACCAATGCTTGTTTCACCACGTGCAGTAAATGGAGATTTACCAATATGGTACGTATGTGTATCAAGACGTAATTCGCCGATTTTTTCTACCCATACAGTTTCATCATTATATTCATTGGATACTTTACTATACCCGATGGATGCAGTTCCCCAAGGTAAGAAATAGCGATATCCAATTTGAGGCTTAAATCCGGCTTTTGAATACCATTTGTAATCAAAATACGCTTCACCAGATTTACCCAATGGAATTTCTGCATTACCACGCAATCCAATGCCATCATCACTATTATAAATAGGACGAGGCATAATAGAAAATGCACTTACTTTACCTTGTTTATCTCCACGTATAGATTTTGTATAAGATTTCAAGCTAAAAAGTTTAAAATTCTTGATGTAAAAGCTTGGATGTTGAATTACTACCTTATCGCCAGGATAGATTTTAATGTCTTCACCTTCAATGCGGTAATCAGGTGTATGCTTAAATGCCATCGCATGCTTAGACGTAATCATACCCTTCTCTATGGAACCAGTTTGTCCATCATAAGATAAGTTTTGACCCTTCACATAATATGGATCAGACCAGCCTTGTGTATGACCTGCATCAAAATGTTGATCGCTAGTACGATAGATCATAACATCACCAGTAAGGTCTTTTGTTTTACCACCATCTTCCAAATAGCGATATGGTCCATCTGCAGTCCTATACTCTGTAGTCTTAGTATTACCAGTAATGCGATTAGCTAATAATGTGCGATTACCTTGAGTAACCACTACATTACCAAAAGCATTTACATCGCCAGTACTACCGGAATATGTCATCTTATCTGCATCTACACGAGTTGGTAACTTTTCTGTCGGTGCAGTAATCGGTGATGCACCACGACGAACAACACGAATATTGCTGCGTTCAGGTGTCGAAGGTTGTTGCAGTTCACCTGGATAGGATTCAGATATACTATCTAAACTATCTTGATATGTAATTGAGTCTGAAGCAGCCCACGCTGGCTGGGCTAAACAAAGCAAGCATGCTGCCACGAGCCATTGTACTCTTTGTTTCCTCATGGTTACTAAACTCCTCTATTGATTACGTTTTACTACGACGATTGGTTGTGAAACATTTTCTGCTGTATCATTTGTATCTTCTACTTCTTCTGAATCAGCAGTATTTGTATCTTCTTCGTCAGTGTTCACAGTTGAATCATCTGCTTCATCCACAGTGCTATCTACGGAATCATCATTCGCAGTCGGTACTGTCACGGCTTCAGCTAATTCATCATCACTATGAGCTAACCCATCACCACCAATAACAAGACCTTGAATAGATACAGAGTCTTGAGGTTGAATAAATACAGTGGAGCCTACTGGGTAATCAATATTTTTACCCTTAATGAAAGCACCACCTACTAAACCAACAGGGCCAAGTAGAACTGCACCAGCCACAGAGGCACCAGCTGCTTTAATTTCGCCCTTTGTTTTTTCCTTAGCCTCATTACCTTGTACAGCAGTAAATTCTGTACCATCAATAGCAGGAACAGATTCAAAAGTTATATCTAATGCACCATTACGTCCAAAAGAGCGCGCTTTTTTCAAGGATGTAATCGTTGCAGAACCTACAGTACCAGCTGGCACCAACAATACATTGCCATCCATTACATTTTCAGCAACAGTGAATTTAATTGTATCTCCTTCATGACTTGTTTTTGTGGATACCGCATCATTTAGTGTTACCTTGAACACGTGATCAGAAGATAGTGTTCCTACTTGATTTGTAAGAGTTACATTACTACCATATACCTTGGTTTTCAAGCTAATAATACGTTTTTGTAATGAACCTGTTGAAATTCTACCATTCACACTACGTTCCATCTTTTCAACACGTTCTACCAAGGAACCATCATTAATGCTGTTTTGGTATGTATATTCAAGTGCGTCCATTTCTTCACGCAATGAAATATTAGTACCACTACCTTCAACGGAATCATATAAAGAATCTACACGTTTACTCAATGTAGCAGTATTGCCAGAAAATCCGTTGCCGTATACAGTTTCATCCAATTGATTAATACGATCCACAACGGCACCATCTTGAGGTGCACCATATACAGTGCTTTCTAATACTTGTGTTTTTTCCGTTACTGTACCAGGTGCAGCAAATGCGGTACCTGTCAACAAAGACGCCATCAAAAGTGTAAGTACTTGCTTCTTCATATAATCCTCCACAACTTATCCTCTATGGGACATATACGTTAAACAGCACAATAAGCACGGGCCTAAGACCGTGCTTATTTTCTGAGTACTTCTAAGGAAGTATCTCAGTGGCCATTAAATTTTTAAATCAATAAGTGCAGATACACCTACACCTTGAACACGGGAAGCGCCCACTGGATTTGTACTATCTACTGGTACTAAACCTTTAACACGAACCATGCCATTAAAGCTACCTTCAACTTGAGCAACAGCCTTAACTTGTTCGATACTAGATGCAGGGCCTGTTACTTGAGCAGCACCAATGTACCCTTTTGTACCAATACTAATGATAGGTACAACCTTTGTAGTATATTCAGTACTCAAATTATTTTGTTTTAGTAATTTATTTAAGAAAGAATCAATTTGTGGACCAAATTTACTAACTAGAATGCCAACGCCACCAATTTTAGCAGCACCACCAAGAATACTACTTAAGCCGCCAGCTTGAGTAGTTAAAATGCCACCAAATGCAGTTGTAGTTAAACAAATTCCTAGAACAGCGGTCATAATTTTCTTTTTCATGATAAGCCTCCTAATAGATACTTATATTTTAACAAATTCTATACATAGTTTCTAGTGAAAGTATAAATACTTACACTTAAAGATAGTAAAATTATATAAAAATACAATGAGTTTATTATGAATTTTATACAATTTAATTTTTAGCTATGTTTTAACCGCAAATCATACAATTATAACCAGAAGACTTAACAGATTCGAGGCACTTGATCTTCACCCAATAAATCTACTAGACGAACACCGCCAATCGATGTTTGTAGGCCTACTTTACCAATATTTTTATCCATGGTTACACCGATATGAGTCGCTTCACGGCCTTCTGGATAACTATGTAAAATATCTAGCACATCATTTGTTACAGACGGCTCTACAACGAAAATACATTTACCTTCATTTGCTAAGTATAAAGGATCATAACCTAAAATATCGCAAACAGAACGAACTTCATCATGAATAATAAGCTTGGATTCCTCAACCTTTATGCCCACTTGACTTTGTTCGGCAATTTCTTTAAGAACAGTACCCACACCACCGCGCGTAGGATCACGCAATAGTGCAACCTGAGTCCCTACTTCATTTAAAACAGCATGAACCATATGGTTCAATGGGGCACAATCAGTCTTAACAGAGTCTGATAATTCTAGTCCAAATCGTTGTCCCATGACAGCTATAGAGTGATCACCAATAGATCCGGACAGAATAATATCCATATTAGGTTTTACGAAATTCGGACCTATATTTATGCCATCTGGAATCATACCAATGCCTGCTGTATTGATATAAATTTTATCAACTTCACCTTTTTTTACGACCTTCGTATCACCCGTCACAATTTGTACATTCGCAAGCTTTGCCATATCAGACATAGTGCTTAAAATTGTTTCTAATTCGTCGAAAGGAAGGCCTTCTTCTAAAATCAAACCACAGCTAAGATATTGTGGAACAGCGCCATTCATAGCTAGGTCGTTAACGGTACCGCATACAGCTAATTTACCTATATTACCACCCGGGAAAAAAGTGGGCTGTACAACATAAGAATCTGTTGTGAAAGCCATTCGCCCAGATGATACTGGAAATTGTGCCCCATCATGTAAGGGAGCTAACAAATCATTAGTAAAATATTTTAATATAAATCGTTCTGTCAATTCGTGGCTAAAACGGCCACCATTGCCATGAACTAAACGAACTCGTTCCATTTAATCCTCCCAGGCTAATCCACCACTAGAAAAACCATACTTATACCATGCAGCACAACTACCTTCTACAGATACCATACAAGCACCTACTGCATGATCCGGTGTACAAGCTTTTCCAAAAAGCGGACATTCATTAGGTTTGATTAAACCTTGTAATACGCTCCCACATTGACAGCCTTTAGGATCAAGAGATGGTTTTTCTAACTGTATAGGTAACACCTTTTCTGCATCTAGAAATGCGTAATCATCATTAAGCTGTAACCCAGAATTTGGAATTATACCAATACCACGCCATGCATCATCACAAACATCGTATATTTCATTCATCATACGCACAGCCACAGGATTGCCTTCCTTCATAACAACAGAGTGATAGGTATTACCTACTTCAAAATGACCACTTTTCCGTTGTTCTAAAATATTGACGATAGCAGATAATATTTCTACTCCATCAAATCCAGCAATGCAGGATGGAATCTTATACTCATCCGGTAAAAATTGATATGGTTTTTCCCCAATGATAACACTGACATGCCCAGGCAAGATAAAGCCATCAATTTGTCCTACTTGTCGGTCTAATAAGCCGCGTAATGCAGGCGGAACCAATTTATGAGATACCAAGAATAATACATTTTTCACGCCAGCCTGTGCTACAGCTTTCACAGTGGCACCGATGACAGCAATCGTCGTTTCAAACCCTATAGCTAAAAATACTATATATTTATCCGGATGTTTTTTACTTAGTTCCAACACTTCTAACGGCGTATAGATAACATGAATATGAGCACCCTGTGTTTGAACTTCACTAAGACTACTATAACTCCCTGGCACCTTTAGCATATCCCCAAAGGTTGCAATAATAACATCATCACGTTTGGCATACTCTAGAGCTTTATCCATATACACTTGGTCCGTTACACACACAGGACATCCAGGGCCACTTACTAATTCTATTCCCGATGGCAATAATTGTCGTAACCCTTCTCTAAAAATAGATACTGTATGTGTACCACAAACTTCCATAAGTCGCACCCGTTCGCCAGGTGTATGTAGTTCGTTAATACGATGTAATAAAGCATCAGCTGTTTTCTGTTTTTCCTGCAAAGTAAGCTTCTTCAAGTTCTTCCAACTCCCGGAAGGCATCTAAGGTTGCCTTCGCTTCTTCTTCATCTACAATTTGAACTGCAAAACCGGCATGTACTAATAACCAGTCTCCCACCTTTGCATCTGGCACGAGAAGCAAACTACAATCGCGCGTTGCACCTGTTAATTCTACTGTGCCAATGGCTTCATTAATAGAAATTAACTGTGCTGGTACTGCTAAACACATACGCCCTCCTTTTGTAAATATACTTATACATCTATTTATAACTATTAATCCAAATATTTTGATTAATTAAATTGTATCACAAAACTAAGAACTCTTATGTAACCAATGATACGTTTATATATTTTTTTGATGAGCAATCCACAATTGCCCCAACGATAAACCACCATCATTACATGGTACTTTTTTATTAATATATAATGTGCCATGGTGCCATTTATGTTGTAAGGAGGCTAATAATCTGCGATTTTGAAAAACGCCACCACCGATACATACATCATCGATGCCATAGCGTTCACACAAATCAGCTCCAACTTCACAAATAGCAATGGCTAATGTTTTATGGAAACTCGCCGCTAACGAGGATACACTTTCACCTTGAGAATAGCCATCCATAATCTGTTGAACTGCAGGCACGAGATCTAATACTTGCCCATCATAGTTAAAATCTAACAATCGTCCTTCTTCATTTGCACATGCAGATTCTAATGCTATGGCGATCTGTGCATCAAAAGAGTGTTCATTTCCTAAGCCCAACAAACAACCAATCACATCAAATAATCTACCTGCACTAGATGTCATCATCATCGACATGTCTGATTGCAATGCCTTATCTAGAATTTGCCAGCCTTTAGGCAATGTGGTTAACCATGTTTTGTATATATTAGGTAACTCTTCTCCATAATAATTCCGTAAGTACCATAAAGCTTGACGCCATGGTTCTTTTACCGCTTTTTCACCACCAGGCAAAGGCGCTACATGTATATGGGCAACACGCATATACTCTGCGCCATAACATAGCATAAATTCGCCGCCCCAAATCGTATCATCGTCACCATACCCAGTGCCATCAAAACAAATTCCAAGAACAGGATATTTTAAATCGTATTCAGCCATAACAGCTGCGATGTGACTATGATGATGTTGGACCTCTATAGCCGGAAGATTTAGCGTTTTACTTAATTGTCGACCATAATTAGAAGAGAAAAATGATGGATGCTTATCCATGACAATTGCTTTCGGCTTCACATCAAACAGCTGTTCATATCGTTCGATGGTCCACTCAAAAGTGTTATGAGTTGATTCACTTGCTAAATCACCTATATGAGGTCCTAGCAATACTTCCTGCTTTTTATTAATCGCAAATGTATTCTTTAAATCACTACCCATGGCGAGTATCGGTAGATCTGTAATCGACTCACAATGAATCGGTTCAGGAATATACCCGCGACTTCGACGAATTAAAATAGGTGTATCTTCCACCACTGATACAATCGAATCATCTACAGGTGCATAAATTTGACGATTATGTGTCAAAAAATAATCTGCTATAGTCTGCAATTCTAAAAAAGCTTTTTCATCATCATATATAACGGAATCACCGCTCGCATTACCACTTGTCATAACCCATTTCGCATCATGCGGTACTAACACATGATGGATAGGTGCATACGGTAACATAACACCAATTAAATGATTATTAGGGGCTACTAACTCACTTATAGACGCATGAAAATTATCATTTTTCTCTAATAAAACAATAGGCCTTGCCATAGCGCTTAATGCATCTAAGTCTCCATCGCTAACGACGGCAAAGTCTTCTACGATATCAATGGAACCTGCCATAATAGCAAACGGCTTATCCTTGCGATGCTTTCGCTCCCGTAATGTTTGTACTGCTTTATCATTAGTAGCATCACAAACCAAGTGATATCCACCAATTCCCTTTAATGCAATAATCGCACCATTTGATATCATTTCTATAGCAGTTTCAAAACAATCATCAACGATACAGAGATTACCATTCTTATCTAATAGTTGGTAGCTCGGTCCGCATTGTTCACAAGCATTTGGTTCCGCATGATACCTACGACCATTCACATCAACGTATTCCTCATGGCAAGCTTCACACATGGTGAAATCAGACATGGTAGTTCGTTCTCGATCATAGGGCATGGATTTAATAATGGAATATCGAGGTCCACAATTGGTACAGTTGATAAAAGGATAATCATACCTCCTACCAGATTCCTTCATTTCAGCCAAACAATCATCACACGGTGATGTATCGGCACTAATAAACGTGTTTACAGTACCATCCACAGGAGACTGAGCGATAACAAATTCCTTATCATCATCATTTACAGATGGATCAATCTTTGTAATGCTCACATGTGTGATACGGCATAATCGCGGCTGTTCTTCCTGAATCGTATCAACAAATAATTGCAATGTATCTATGTCGGATTGGGCCTCTACATATACACCGGAACTATCATTATATACAAATCCACTAATCCCTAATTGATGGGCCCACATAGAAACAAGGGGTCGAAATCCGACCCCTTGTACAATACCTGTAAATCGAATCCCCCAACGTTCAATAGTTTGTTTTTTATCCAATCTAGTGTCCATAGCGGCTCCTATTACAAAATATATCTTATTTAAAATGTCTATCCTAATGCTACAGGAATACTACCATCGATGCCAGCTTGTTCAAGTTCAGCTTGAATCATGATAGCACATTCAATTCGTTTCTTTTGTAGACGACAGCCAAACTCATAAGGCGTTTGTAAATCTCCACCCAATGTAATGTTATTGGCATGACAGCCACCAGAGCAGAAGAATTTAGCCCAACATTCTGCACAGGTAGGTTTTGTAAACACATGTGTGTTACGGAAATCCTTTGGAATTTCAGTATTTTTTAAACCTTCGTATACATTACCAAGTATATAACCATCTTTGCCTACAAATTGGTGACATGGATAAATATCCCCATTTGGTACTACCGCCATATATTCATGACCAGCCCCACAGCCACGCAAACGTTTTGCCATACAAGGTCCACGGTACAAGTCCATACGGAAGTGGAAGAAATTAAATTTCTCACCCCACCCGTCCTTTTGACGTTGCAAATATATATCTGCTAATGTTTCATATTCCTTCTCAAGCGTTGGCCAATCTTCTTCGCGAAGTACATAATCGCCTTCTTCACCTACTACAGGCTCCATAGATAAGTGTTCAAAGCCTAAATCAGACATAGCCAATACATCTTTAGTAAAATCAAGATTCTTATGCGTATATGTACCACGTACATAATATTCTAAACCATGACGTTGCTTTACAGCATTTACAAGATTTTTAGCAATATACTCATAAGAGTTAGCTCCACTGCCAGCGACTGGGCGCATAGCATTATGCACATCTTCTCGGCCATCTAGAGACAAGACCAAGCTCATTTTATGTTCGTTTACATAATCGATTTTCTCTTGAGACAATAACATACCATTAGTAGTCAACGTCAATTTAAAGATTTTATTATGTTTTGGCGCCTCTTGCTCGATATATTCTACAGTTTGTTTCACCACGTCCCAATTAAGAAGGGGTTCACCACCGAAGAAATCGATTTCGCAATGTTGACGAGTGCCACTCATTTGAATGAGAAAATCAACAGCACGTTTAGCTACATCAAAGCTCATCAATTCGCGTTTTACACCGCCGTAATCGCCTTGACTAGCAAAGCAATATTTACATGCTAAATTACAGTCATGGGCAATATTAAGACACAATGCTTTAACGATTGGTTTTTCCCCAACTACAAGCTTGAATTCGGTGCTCATAGGAGCAAAGAGTTGTTCTGCAGCGATGAGCTCATCTAATTCATCCATGATTTCATTTAATTCTACAGGATCCTGAGAGCTATCTAACGCTGCATGGACTGCATCACGATTGGTGCCGTCATATATATCTAATACTTTATCAATGAGTTCATCAATAACGTGAATGATACCGCTATTTACATCTAAACAATAGTAGTTATCTTTCATCCGAAACTTATGGATCATTGGTTTTAATTCTAACATGGTACCTCCAAATTATGTGTATGTGAAAGCGCTAAACTATATAGAACTTTCTAGATAATTGTACCACATTTTTTGTCCATCGTGCTAAAAGTCCTCATAAATATATACCATAAACAGTATGTATATATTACATACATAAAAAAAGAGAGCCATCGGCTCTCTTTTTATTATTTTTGTTTGCAAACTTGGTTGCCTACTGTACAGCTTGTTTTGCAAGCGGATTGGCAAGATGTTTGACATTCCCCACAACCGCCAGTTTTAGCAGTTTTTTGTAAAGATTCAGTGTTGATTGTACGAATACGTTTAGCCATGATTATCCTCCTCAATACTTATTGTATTACAGTTATTTTATCATAGATATTCAAAGTATGTAAAATATAAATTATTTTTGTACATCCTTACGCAATGCTTTTCGCAACGCCAATGCAATCGGTGTTACGATAACGCCTGCAAAGATGGCTTCTGGAATACCATGAGTAACAGACAATACTAAAATAGTTCCCATAACTTGATCAGATGAAAGATGCATTGCCTGTGCGAACATATCCGCGTATATCACATAGATCAGCCCCATTACCATACATGTATGGAATATAGTGCCCATAAATGCAGAAACTATCAAGCGCGGACCTTGTGGTACCTTCCATAATGCTTTGTATACCAAAACAGCCAATACAGGGAATATAATCCGAGGTAATACTGATACTAACGGATTAATAAACAGTGGTGACAAAATATTTGGTGCCGTAAAATTTTGCCAGAAGCTATAGACACCAAAAATCAATCCTACGAACGCACCAACCTTAGGTCCTTCAACTAAGGCACCAATTAATGCTGGGACATGTAATGTAGTGACATTCAATGGTCCTAACGCCATAATACCATAGCCAGAAAGACCTAGAATAATGGTAATAGCCGCTAATAGACCCACAATGGTTAATTCGCGCAATGTTAAGCCCGATTTCGTAACGGTTTCCTTACTCTGTTTACGCTCCAATTGTGTCGCTTGTTGTTCTTGGATTGATACCTGTTGGTTACCATCCTTCACATTTTCATTCATAAAAATCCTCCTCCGCTCTCATTCTCTTAGGATATAAGTCGAAACTAGAAATAAAATTAACATTTGCTCTTAGTAAGAGCTTTTATTACACCTATCTCTACTAATTTACCAATTAATACAGATACGATAATAAACATAAATTCCAGTAATCCTGGTGTAAAGAATACAAGTGGATTGCCTTGATAGATTGGAAATACCGTAGGTGCTATTGCTTTCACAAATTCCGGAATATACCCACCATATAATATATGACCATTCATAGCTAATAGCATAGCAGCAGTAACGACAATACGCAATAATCTCGTCCCTTTATATTCACCATTTCGAGGGTACATATAGAATGCAAAGACTAGCATCGAAATGATGATGAATAGGAATTCCCCCACCAAAGCATTCAAACTAATGGTAGGGCCAAAATAAGCTACCATGATAGGATCCGTTAAATTGATGTAAAAAATAGAACCTAAATAGATAAATGGAATTGGTACAATATACACGGCCATATCTAAAGCTTCATCAACCGCACCCCATCTATGGCAACGTTTGAAGAAAAATGTCATCAATAAAGCTACCAACTCAAGCAAAATCTGTATAAAAAAATATACACCTAAAAAGACTAGTACTATAAGCGCTTGATTTTTCAATGTTACATTGAACGGCGTAGTGAATAGATTAATAACCGTAAAAATGGCCCAACTGTATACATGGTACCCCATATGAAGTGGCAATTCACCAAATTGTCCTTGTCGCATCCGTTGTAAGAGAACAGGTACCAATAGAGATAAAACGGGGAATGTGAGATAGGGAGATCCCAAACCGGTTTGATGTAATACAGCAGTCACTACACTTACAAAAAAGGCACTAACTAAAGTAAATACAATAAATTGCTTATTCATGTGAACCTCCCAACAATTGAGAAATTAAATAAGCTATAATGAGAACAATAGTAACTTGACCATACATACCGACAAGGAAGATAATATCACGTCCAACAGATGGCAAGCCCCAAAGCCAATTTAAATCCAACCCAAGAAACATTAGCTTATAGGTAGCAAACTGAATAACGGCCCAACCCAGCACATATATAATGCGGTTAATCCGTTTGTTTTCAGCGCCAAATGTACTAGCTTTAAACGATAAATAGGCCCAAGGGATACACAAGGATAGCAATAAATACCATACCAATGCCACTGTAGCACTAGATCCATTATGAATCATATAAGAAATAACAGGAATGGCCACGATAAATATATTCATATATAGTGATCGTTTACAAATATCTAATATAGTGTTCATATACGTTCTCCTAAGATAATTAATCACTTGATATTGTACACTACACACCAGTAAAATGCCACAAAAAAAGACCTCTTATAGAAATTTTCTATAAGAGGTCTTTTAATACAATCCATGTGCGAAACAGGAAACAATCAAGTATTATGCAACAGTAGATTCTGCAGTAATATCAATTGTATGTTTGTCTTCAGGTTTTTCTTCTTTCAACAATGGAGTCATGCTTTCAATACCAATACCCAATGTGAATAGGTTATGTAACCAAGCAGTTTGACTTGGAGGCATGAAACCAAGTACGCCACCACCTACAAGAGCACCATTGAAACCAACAATGCCATTGTAATTGGACTTGATGCGTTTCATCAAGGCCATAGAAATGCGGCGTAAATCTACAAGAGCTTGTAGATTATCAGAAGAAATCGTAACATTCGCAATTTTTTGTGCAATAGGAGCACCTTCATTCATTGCGATGCCTACATGTGCTTCAGAAATAGCTGGGGAATCATTGATACCATCCCCTACCATCATGACAGTATAACCTTCAGCTTTTGCTTGTTTTACATAAGCTGCTTTATCCTCTGGCAATACCTCTGCATGCACTTCATCGATACCGAGTTCATCAGCTACGCGTTGCGCATTGCGTTTGGAGTCACCAGTCATCATGACAATCTTTTTAATGCCTAAAGCATGTAAATCAGCAATAACTTGTTTAGATTCATCGCGTACAGGGTCTTTAATACAAATAACCGCTGCTAGTGTACCGCCAATAGCGAGGTAAATATGGGAAGATGAGTTTGGTAAATTATTGAACTTTTCTTGTTCATCTGCAGGAATCTTTGTTTTTTCATCATCAAAGATGTAGTGAGCACTACCAATGCGTACACGGTAACGGCCAACTTTAGATGCAATACCATGAGCTACAACGTATTCTACGTCGGAGTGCATTT